>Ga0307374_10006024_pt1 | contig 19324 bp, 21 predicted proteins | sample OX3MG_FD_202532 | JGI IMG/M metagenome (GOLD analysis project Ga0307374, IMG submission 202532) | Soil microbial communities from Risofladan, Vaasa, Finland - OX-3 | ecosystem: Environmental > Terrestrial > Soil > Coastal area > Acid sulfate soil | place: Finland: Risofladan, Vaasa | collected...
GCGTCCTGGACGGCCTTCAGAAGCGTATTGTATGGGTTCACATACGTGCGGTACGGCCTGAAGGTCGTTCAACCATCAGAACAAGAGGGATAGACCAAGAACTCAATCTCTCATCTTAACGGTATCCGTTTTGCGCGGCGCAAGGTATTAGTACCTGCCTGGCGTAATTTTCGCCACCGATAGGAAGTAGAACAGCGGGGGAAAAACCGTCGGTGCCGGGTGCACTACGCGCCGATGAAAACTCCCCACGCAGACTTCCTTTCTACCTGCAACCAGGACCACTGCGGAGACCAGCTAGGAACATTATTAAATGAATGAACCATTCATTCAACAGGTAGAGGTCGATGCCCAGGACCGAGACGGCAAACCAAAAGGTGCGAGGTGAGGCCCGTGAGAAGATACTCGACGCCGCGAGGAAGGTCTTCGCGCGAAGAGGCACGGCGGCCACGATGTCCGAAGTGGCGGAGGAGGCTGGGATAAGCCAGGGGCTGGCATACCGCTACTTTCCGAGCAAGGAGGCGATCCTGACCACTCTGGTGAAGCAGATGGCAGACTCCGGAGGAGGGGCCGCCGCGCGGGTCAGGAAGATTCCCGGATCCCCGGGGAAGCGGCTTCTCACCCTGATCTCGTACGTCCTCGAGTCGAGGCGCGAACAACCGGAATTCTATCAGTTCCTATATCAGGTCATGTACGACGACAAGGTCCCGAACGAGCTGCGCGAGGTCGTCCGCAGGAGCGGCCAGGTCATCCAGGGGATGATCCGGGAGCTCATTGTGGAGGGTCAGGCCACCGGCGAGATCGCGAACGACGACCCCGACCAGCTGGTGGGCGCGATCTTGGCGTGCCTGGACGGCCTGTCGAGGAGGATTGTCGTCCTCGAGCCAGAGGCGGCCAGGGAGTCCCTTCCCGACGCGCGAGTGATCATGCGGATGCTCAGGCCGGATTCCTCGAGGTCTAACCCACAATGAGGCTGAAGGGAGTCAACTACGACGTCGGGCGCGTGCTCGAGGGTCGGCTGATGCGCCCCACCTACGACCCAGAGGCCGTGCATCGCGAGCTCGAAATTATCAAGGATGACCTCCACTGCAACGCGGTCAAGGTCCAGGGCCTAGACATCACGAGGGTGATGGACGCCGCGGAGGACGCCCTCTCGCAGGGTCTGGAGGTCTGGCTCGCACCAGAGATGTTCGAAGAGAGCCGGGAGAAGACTTTCGACTACACGGTGAAGGCCGCGGCCGCGGCGGAGACCTTGCGTCAGCGGTGGACCGACCGTGTGGTGCTCTCCATCGGGACCGAGTTGATGCTCTTCATGCAAGGCATCATGCCCGGGAAAAACCTCGGCGAGCGGCTAGGCAATCCAGGCGCGATGGCGAATGTCATGAGGGGAGCATACAACCCGGCTCTCAACGAGTTCCTGGCCAAGACGAACGCCGCCGTCAGGGAAGTCTTTCACGGCAAGGTCACCTACGCGGCCGTCAACCGGATCGAGGCGGTCGATTGGAGCATCTTCGACATCGTGTGCATAGACCACTACCGGCACAAGCTCCACAGGGACTCGTACGGAGACCAGGCCAGGGAGTATCTCTCTCATGGCAAGCCAGTCGTGATAGGGGAGTTCGGCTGCTGCACCTTCGAGGGAGCCGAGGACTTGGGCGGGATGGGCTGGGACATCATCGACTTTAGCAAGATGCCGCCGGAGCTGAAGGAGGATTACGTATACGACCAGGGCACGCAGGCGCGCGAGCTCGCCGACGAGCTGCGCATACTCGACGAGGCAGGCGTCGATGGCGCCTTTGTGTTCACATTCGTAGCGCCCGCGATCGAGACGGACGACCCAGAGTTCAGGAAGATGCTGGAGCAGATCAAGTTCGATCCTGACATCTCGAGCTACAGCTTGGTAAAGAGCCTCCCCGACAAGAAGCACGGCACGACGTACCCGGACACGCCTTGGGAGCCTAAGGAGTCCTTCAAGGCGGTGGCAGACTACTACGGCAAGCACTAGACGAGGCAGCCGCGTGCAAGATCCCCGATTTCCCCTGCGCCTGAGGTCAGGCTCGTCGTGATTCGGCGATGGCTCCCCTGAAATCTGGTTTCGCCAAGGCGAGCGGCGCCGAGCTCTACTTCGAGCGCCAGGGAAGCGGCCCTCCGCTGCTGATGATTACAGGCGGTGGCGGCGATTGCGGCGTCTACACGGCCATCGGGAAAATCCTTGCGAACGCCTATACTGTCTTGACATACGACCGGCGGGGCAACTCGCGGAGCCCTCTCCATGGCCGCCATACCAAGATTGAGATCGCCGAGCAGAGCGCGGACGCGGTCGCAATCCTATGCGCGAACGGATTCGAATCAGCGCGAATGTTCGGGAGCAGCGGAGGCGCCACGATCGCCCTCGACCTCGCCGCTCGCCATCCCAAGGCGGTCGAGGCCGTCGTCCCCCACGAGCCTCCGACGCCCAAAGTATTGCCCGAAGCCGACGAGGTCCTCGCCAGCTACGACGAAATGGAGCACGTCTTGGAGACGGCAGGTTGGCAGGCGGCCTTCAGGCTATTCTTGACGACCAACCGCTTGATACCCCCAGACTCACCCGAGGCCTTGACCGCCGTGCTGAGTCCTGAGAAGATCCTCGGGCCCGGGCCGCTGCTCGACCTCATGAAGCGCCAGAGAGGGAACTGGGAGTACATGATGAGGTACGAGATGCGCTCGTTCGTCGATTACGTGCCGGACCTGACTCGAATCGCGGACAACGACGTTCGAATCGCCCTTGCGGCCGGAGTCGATACCCGAGGCCAGTACTTCCACAGGGCGAGTGCCGCCATCGCCGAGCGACTTGGCGCGGACGAGGTCGAGTTCCCCGGTGGACACTCGGGCACAATGGAGGTCCCGGGGGCCTTCGCAGCCAAACTGCTCCGCGTGTTCGAGCTGCTGTAAGCGTCGCTCGCCGTAGGGACGTGTGGGAGAGGGAGCCCCATCTAGGCACACGTCGTTGAAATTCCGCCAGAGGGCTCGCCAAAAAAGTTCAACGAATAAATATATTCGGGAGGCAATCCGGCGCCAAGTTCGAGACGAAAGCGGAGCTCTCCGAGCTGCGGCGGCTCCTCGACGCAAGCTTCGAGAGGTCTGGAGAGCAACTCCGCTCGGCTTTCGACGCCAGCAAAAGGCTCACTGCCGGCCAGCTCTCAGGCTTTCAGGGGGTCAGGCTGATGGCAGTCGCCACGGTGAACTCGAGCGGAGAGCCTAGAGCGGCGCCGAGAAGCGCCGCCTTTCCTCCACGGGAAGTTCTTTCTGGCGGCCAACACCGAGTCTGTCGTGGTCAGGCGCCTCTCGAACAACCCGCGCTCGGTGTCACCTACTTCGAGAACCATCTGCTGATCGTCGGGCACGGGACGGGCACTCCGCTCCGCAGGGGTAGCTCGGGTTTCGACGCGCTACGTCCAGAGCGGGAGAAGGCTTTCAGGGGCGGCGCGCACGCGCTCGAGGGGATAGACATCCTCATCAGGGTCGACGCGGCGAACCTGCTGGCCTTCGCAAATCGCCCAGGACTGCACCCGAATGCTTGACGGACGCCTGCCCACTGAAAGGACAGACAAAGGAACCTTCTTTAACTCGCCACGCGCAGTTTTGAAGAGGAATTGCTGGACAAACAACTCTACGACTTCAAGGTCACCGAAGGCAGCAAGCAGGTGGGCGAGACCGTGGCCTCGATCAACATTCGGAGGCTCGACAAGGAGGAGTTTTCCGAGCAGGAGCTGGAGGAGCTAAAGACGTACATGAACGAAAGGTTCCCCGGGAACGTCTACAAGCGAAGCTTTCGTGACGGCCACGGCAACGAAATGGGCGAGTCCCCCACGAACACCGTCATCGTCTGGATAACTCCCACCAAGGACGAGCACCGCAGGAGGGCGAAGAACGTCGAGGGGGTCAGGGTCGTCATACCGGCGAGCGAGATTCGCGAAAGGCTAGAGGGTTCAAAACCCGAGTCCCCTTGACCGAAGGATCCTTCTCGCGCCGCGAAGCTCCATTTTTGCTTGCTGATGCTCCTCTTTTCGTCCCGGTGTCAGCGATCCTGCTGACCTGTCGGCTAGGTGCCGTGCGGGATGATCTTCTTCTCGTGCTTGGCGTTCCAAGCCTCGATTCCTCTAAGACAGACGAAATGAATGCCGTCCGCGAAAGCTACGCCCTCGGCCAGGTTCCCGCAAGGCGGCTTGCAGAACTCGCAGGGGCGCCGTTCGACGAACTGGGGGAAGCCTTCCACGAGGTCGTAAGGTCAGGACGAACTAATGAGTGTTTCTTCGCTCTCCCGTCGCTTCGACAGCGGAGGCACTAGACGAGGCGCCGATCCACATGGATAGACCCGTCATCTTAAGCCGAGGGCATCCTTCAGGTCTATCTCGTGGTCCTGCTCTTCCGCGATGATGTCCCTCAGCGCCTCCGACAGCGCGTACTCTCCCGCGGCCTCGGCCTGCCTAATCCTCTCTCTGTAGTTCTTGATCGTATTTTGTTCGTCTTTCAGGTCGATCTCCAGCATCCTCTTCGAGTCGCTCGAGAACTCGGCCTCTTTGCCCTTCACGGTCGGGTCTCCTCCAAGATAGTCAATCTGCCTTGCCACCTCCAGCGCGTGACCAAGCTCCTGGGAAGCGTGCAACTTCAGCTGGTCTGCGATGTCATTGTACTCGGCCCCCTTCAGCGCCACGCTGAAGACCACATACTGTATGATCGCCTTGTATTCCCTCGCCAGGTCTTCGTTGAGCCCCCTGATTATCTCCGCCCTTGCGGAGGATGAAGCGGATCCGGCGTCAGCGGCGATAGAGTCTTTTGGCATGGCTTGTCGAGCTTCGTGCTCCTGGCTTAAAATCGTTAGCATCGAGGATTCTGTAAGGTTTGTTGCACAGACCAACGGCTCTGATCCAAATGAGTAGGAATCCTTCTGCACCTTAATACTTGGGTAGCATCGATTCGCATGAACTTGGCCCAAAGAAGGGCGTATGTCGTCGGTTTGGTCATTGTTATCGCATTATTGGTCGTCGGACTGCTATCTTCCCAGCCTTCCAATCAGCAGACATCGAATACGTCTTCTTCCTCCAGTGCCTCGTCCTTCCAGCTGCTGAAGATAAACGAAATAGTGCCCTACGACGCCGGATGCATTGTGCTTGAAGGCATTGGGCATAGTTGTCCGACCAAGAGTGCCGATACGAACGCCTCGTCGCTCAGTGAGGTGGAGCTTGCTGCATATCAAGGCACTGATTACTTCGCAGGCAACTTCAGCGTCGGTCCATTTTCAGCCCCCAAGGTAGCGTACCTTGAAGTCTGGTTCACGAACTCGACCATCTTCTGCATCAGCCCATCCTATAGCGACTATGCTACTTGCCCTGTCTTTGAGCCTCTTCCACTTGCCTCATGGTAGTCAAGGCATTGCTAACCTTGAGATCTTCTTCCGAGCCTCCCGCCCGCTTTCCCCGCCCGGTTCAATCACAAGATATTTACCCACGCTGCGATTGGCCAAGGCGAACGACCGCCTAGATGCCGACGCTGAAGGTCCGTGCTCTCATTTCAAAGGAAGACCCGCGGCACTCATCCTCCAGGACGGTTGAGGAGGTTGCCCAAATATTCGAAAGGGCGAACGAGATATGGCGTCAAGCCGATATTCAGTTTGATGTGACGGTGCGGGAGTGGAAGTTCGACCCGGCAAGCTTGGACGAGATAGTGAAGGCGGCGTTTCAACGTCGTGGAGACACCGACAGGCTGAGCGAAGTCACAGGTCACGCCCCAATGCAGATAACGGCGATCTACTTGCACTCCATCGGAGGGTCAAACGGGAAGGTGTTCAGGCCAAGGAGAGCGCTCATAGTCGTCGATAACACGACCGTGCCTGACTATCGTACGACCGCTCACGAGATCGGTCATTTTTTCGACCTTGAGCACTGGCTCGACCATCCGCCGCCATACCCGCCGGACAGACCTCCGAATCACCTGATGGCGAGGACGCAGTTGGGGACCGACTTGATACCTCGGGACATCGAGCAGTTGAAGAGCCGACTACCACTATGGGACTCGAAGTAATCGATTAGGAAGACCCGTGCAAGAGTTTCTTCTGATTCTTGGAGCCGGAGCAAGCGTCTGGATACCTGATAGTCGGGCTACTTGGGCCAAAAACGGCTGATTTGAGATTGGTAGCCCGGCCAGGGTTCGAACCTGGGTCGCCGGCTGTCTTCCCGAAACGTTTCCGCCCCGTCCAAAGGCCAGCATGCTTGACCACTACACCACCGGGCTGTTGTGGCCCGCCGCCATTCCAATGTTAAAAAGGATAGTCAGGCAATCCATGTCAAGTGGGTGTCCCGCAGGTCGGAACAGCACGGTCAATAAATAACTCCCAAAGTCAAGGCAGAGGCATGTCGGAAATGGAGGTCAGGAGGGCAGTAAAGGGGCGATATGCGAAGATAGCGGCGTCTTCCGCGTCAGATTGTTGCGCAGGCGAGGGCTGTGCTGACAAGTCTGTCCCCATTTCTCTGGGCGAGGCCGTCCCAGTTGAAGCTTCGTCGGCAAGCGCCGGATGCGGCTCCCCTCTTCTATTGATAGCTCCCCGGGAAGGCGACGTCGTTGTCGACCTCGGGAGCGGTGGCGGCATCGACGTGTTCAGGGCTTCGGGGATGGTCGGCAAGAACGGAAGGGTGCTCGGCGTCGACGCCACGCCCGAGATGATCTGGAGAGCGAGGGAGACGAAGGCGAAATATGGCCGCAAGTACGCGAACGCAGAGTTCAGGCTTGGAGAGATCGAGCATCTGCCCATCGAGTCGAGCACCGTAGACTACGTCATTTCCAACTGCGTCATCAACCTCTCCCCCGACAAGCCAGCCGTCTTCAGCGAGTCTTTTCGCGTCCTGAAGGAAGGCGGAACCCTAGCGGTCGCAGACGTCACGCTTCCGAGCGAGATCCCTGAGGGGGCGAGAAAGGACATGGACTCGTGGTCTGCCTGCATCGCCGGAGCCGTGACGGATTCTGACTACAAGAAGCTGCTAAAGCGCGCAGGATTCAAGGATATCCAGGTCGAGCACGTGTCTGATTCGAACATCGGGAAGTATCTCTTCAGGTACCACAGCTCGCACATCAAGGCAACGAAGCCGACAGCCGGACCTCTCAGACCTCGGTAACTCCTTCCTTCGATTTCGTCACGACCCCGCACGTCGGCGATAGGCTTCCCCTGGGTCGTCGAGATTCCGGTCCACAAGCTTCTTTTGTGGTCTAGGTAACATCGGTCGAGGGTACTCTCATTCAAGCGACTACCATTGGTCACCGCGAGACCGGCCGGGTGATGGGCTCGTTGGTCGCGCGGAATTCGGTCAAAGAAGTTGGTCAATAATAACCAGGTGGCCGGCGACCGACAATGACAGACGATGGCAGGGCGAGGAGAAGACGTGAAGGGCGTGGTGTTGTTCGTGTGCATAGAGAACTCTAGCAGGAGTCAGACGGCGGAAGGGTTCGCTAGGAGAATCGGACTCGGGGCATTGAGTGCCGGCACATTTCCCCCCACCCACGTCAACCCGCTTGTCATCGAGGCGATGGGCGAGGTTGGGGTTGACATATCGAAGGGCGAGACAAAGGAGGTCACGGAGAAGATGATAGACAACGCGAGCCTAGTGGTTCTGACTGACGCGTCTCTTGAGACGGCGCTCCAGGGCAACCTCCGCAAGAGGATGCGGAAGAAGATGGTCATGTGGAGCGTTCCTGACCCTCAGGGGAGGCCGATCGAAGAGATAAGGCTCGTCCGGGACGATATCGAACGCAGGGTCAAGGATCTGGCAAAGAACTTCCCTGTGGCGAGCCGCTAAGGCACACTCTTATTTGCTGCATTCGCCTTCATACTTGCCGTCCACTTTTCGGACCAGGCGGTGGACGGCCAGCCGGCGGACGATTCGCGAAAGAATCTCCTGGTGGAGTCCGGTGGACTGCTTCAGTTGGGTGAATGAGATTGGTTCTTGTGACTTGCAAACGATGCTGCACACAAACGACTCTCTGCTCGTCAGGTCGACGCACTCGTTCGGGTCGCACTTCCCAGAGCCGCAGACGAGAGGCAAGCAAAGCTTGTAGACCGTGCGGCTATTTATTGACTTTCCCGAATCTGCAAGGCGCCTACTTCGTCGGGAGGGGGATGAGGTGCCCCTGGCCCCTGTTCTTGGTGACGAAGTCTTCAAGCCTCGCGTGCCTCTTAGCGATCTCCTCTCTGACGAGGGAGCGAGTGCTCGTCAGCCTGACCCTTCTACGTAGGTAGTCGATCACGAGGTCGTGGTCGCGTATCGCACCGAGGTCGTCCTGGATGGACCTGAGCCTGCCCATCAGGGGAGGTGCCTCTCCTCTCTCGGTGAGTTCCAGGAGATGCCGGAGACGCTTCGAATCTTTCCGTAGCGCGTGCATCACGTCGACCTCCTGGGTAGATAGGAACTCCTCGAACTCCTTGTCCACCCTCCTCGCAAGGCGCTTTTCGACATTGTCTACGCGTTTGCCGTCGTCGTAGCCGTCGAAATCTCGGAAATCCAAGAGCGGCGATTTCGCCTCCCTCAGGTTCTTGGCCTTGAGCACCGCCGTCCGGAGGTTGGAGCCCCTGAGCCTCCCGAGGTCAGAGATGAACGAGCGTTGGTCCTTCCCCTCTGAAAGTTGCATCGTCCAGGCCGCTATCGTGTCGATGTCTCGAACCGCCCCCACGGCTCTCGAAAGCTTCCTTGAAGCCGAGACGTAACGCTTTATTCGAGGTCGCCGCCTTTCCCTCTTGGGAAGCACCGAGTGCGTGGTTCTGAGTCTCGCTATGGCCTTCCTCAATGCCGCGGTCGTGGGCGAGTCCCCCAACTTGAGGAAGTCCTGGAGCCGGGTGTCGATGGTCACGACGTTCCTGTTGAACGCCTTGGCCAGCTGCTGGGGAGGGATCCGCGTGGCCTTCATCTCGGGCGGTTAAGGAACTCGTCGATGCGCGATTGGAGGTCAGCGTCGACCTGCGCTATGGCCCGGTTCCCGTCTATGAACTGGAGGCCGAAGAGCTTCTTCATCTTCTCGAACTCCTTAGCCATCTTTCCCTGGTATATGAGAAAGGACTTGTACATGTCGTCCGAAAGCCCGATGTCCATCCCCGATTCGTAGTAGTCGAGGATCGAGTTCTTCTGGAACACGCGGTGGACGAGCTCCTCAGGCTTGACGTCCAAGTAGAATATCAGGTCAGGGACTAGCGTGAATCCGAAGAGGCTCCGGGACCACCTCCGCTCGATCCCTCTCACGTTGTTCCTGGCCATGAGAGTGTAGATGTACCGGTCGGCGAGGACGACGTACCCGGCCTCGAGTGCGGGGATTATCTTGTTCTCGAGCTGGTCGGCGAAGTCCGCGGCGTAGAAGAGCGAAAGCGTGCGCTTCCCGACGCCGAGGTTCCCCTTCGCCTCGATTATCCCCTCGCTGATGAGCTCGGAGCGCTTCAGCCCCATCCCCAGGACCGCGTGCCCGTCCGCCTCAAGCTTGGCTTGGATCGTCTGAGTGTGAGTGCTCCTCCCTGAGGCGTCAGGTCCCTCTATGACGATGAGGTGCCCCTTGACCTCGAGGTCCTTAAGATAGGGCATCCCGTGTCCATAGAACCTCAGCTTCCTTTGTCCGCCCTCCTTACCCGCGGAAGCGGGCGGCTTTGGCAACTCGTGAGAGTATTGCCTCCGCACCGCCTCTTGGTCGTCGTCCTCGAGCTCGGGACTGTCGCTGGCCATACTACCTCAACACTTCCGACGCCATAGGGCCTATCCCCTTCTCACCAAACAGCCTCGTGACGCGCTGGCGGACCTCGACCTGCTGCTCCTCGATCCCCCGGTTCGCGTCGATCGCGACCAACCCTTCGCTCTCCACCATCGACTCGTACTGCTCGACGATCCTCCCTTGGAAGATCCTGTAGCTCTCGTATGGGTCGTTGGAGAGGTTCATGTCCATACCCGCCTCGTAGTACTTGAGCTTAGGCCTCCCCGCGAGTATCCTGGAGACCGCGACGTCCACAGGGACCCTGAAGTATAGCGTGAGGTCTGGCTTCGCGGCATAACTGTATATCTTCCTTACCCAGCCTGGGTGGCAGCCACGGACGATGTCCCTCGCGTAGGCCGTGAAGACGTACCTGTCAGCCAGGACGAAATACCCGGCCTCGAGGAGGGGAAGAATGTTCCGCTCCCATCTGTCGGCGAAGTCTGTCGCGTGGAGCAGGCTGAACGTGGTGGGCGTCAGCAGGCCCTTCTTCTTCCCCCGCGAAGTTATCTCCTTGACGGTCTCGGACGAGTTCCACTCCGTCTTGAATACCTTCAGGTTCTGGTGTCGGAGCCACTGCTCAAGGAGATGAAGCTGCGTCGACTTTCCAGAGCCGTCCACTCCCTCGACGGCGATGAGCCTTCCTGCCGCCGGATCCCAGGCGCTTTCGGTCCGCCTTTTGATGCTGGTCCCGGCGCCCGCTCTGACGTCGGTCCGGCGGCGCGCTGCCCCGCCGTCGCTTGCGCGCTTTGTTTGGTCCATCAGAATGAAATCAGCTCCTCAACTCCATGGGGGCAATCTTCTGTTCCTTTATGACCGAGTAATCGATGTCCATCTTAAGGTCTTCTCGGACAGTGGAAATGGCGCGCGCCAGAAGCTCCTCCGCGTAGGCGCCGCGGACGGAGATTTCCATCTTGACCGGCTTTCCCGTGCTCGCCGAGCCCGTGATCGAGACGCGCGCCCTCATCATCTCGAGCAGCTCGAGAAGCCTGTACGCCGCCGATAGTCGCTTTATGGTCTGCTTGTCCCTTCGCCTCAGCGGAGGCGTGAACTCATCTGCGAGCACGTTCGCATAGCTCCCGCTCGCCGCGACCATTATCGCTATCGCGACCTTCAGCTGGTCGACGTGGCTGAGCGCCGAGTCGACGCCCATGAGCTCGTGGAAGCGCGCCCTTAGGTCGGCGGCTTGGGGGGCGTTCTTCACTATCTGAAGCGCCTCCAAGAGCAGAGAGCACTCATGCTCATTGAGGATCTGCGCAGAGAACACCTCGTTGGCATGGCGCTCCCAAGTCGTCCGCCAAGCCCTCCCCGCAGTGCTCAGCTGGCGGTCGATGGTCGCGGGCTCGAAGCTCCGAGCGGTGAACCAACGGTGGTCGTGGAGGAAGAGCGAGAGGGTGCCTTCGCGGAGCCCGTGAGTGCTCGCTACGAGCTCGGTGACGCCCAGGGACTTCATCAGAAGCCTCACCACGGAGGAGCCCGCGGCCATCGTCTCCGCCCTCGCTTGGCCCATCGACCGAAGCGACCGCATCTGGCGCCTCTTCATCCTGAAGAACTGCGATGCGGTCCAGGCGACCTCCCCATAGTCCATCACGTAGTTGTGAAGCTTCTCGAAGGGATACTTCGACCTGTCGGCGTGGTAGCCCGCAAGGGCCCTCACCGTCCCTCCGACGCCGATAAGCCTGGCCCCCTTCGCGAGGCGAAGCTCCTTCCTGTTCGGCAGGAGCTCAATGATGTGGTCTTTCATCCTCTCGTAGTCCTTTCGGACGAAGAGGCCCCCCTTCTTCGGGCTGCCGTAGAGGTAGGAGAGCCTCCTCGCCCCCAGCGGGAGGCAGAGTACCTTCTTGACCTTGAAATCCTCCGCGTAGACGATCGCGAGGGTCCCTCCGCCGAGGTCGAAGAACACCCCCGTGGGAATCCGGAGGGCGAGGACGGCGCCGAAGTAGGAAAGGAGAGCCTCCTCCTGCTCTGAGAGGACCCTGAACTTGAACCTCGATGTCTCCTCGGCGAGGTGGAGGAACTCGCTCCTGTTGGCAGCCTCCCTCACCGCGCTGGTCGCGACGGGAAGGACGTACCGGGGCGACTCGAAGTCGACTATCTCCCTGAACATCTTCAAGACCCTGAGCGTCCTCTCCATGGGGGGGACCGCAAGGAAGCCAGTCTCGTCGAGCGCCTCTCCGAGCTTGACCTTCGCGTCTTCTTGGGAGATGATCCTATAGCTGGTCCTTCCGTTCACTTGGTAGGTGGCGAGCTTCGCCGAGTTGAACCCTAGGTCCAGGACGGAGGCGGTGAAGCCGGTCGAGGGACCGAATCCCTCGGGACCGTAGCCTAGGACATCCGCTTCAGGAGCCTTGGTGTCAACAGCCATCTTAGTTCTCCCTCCACCTTCGGGCTGAACGCCTTGATCGAGAGCCGCGCCAAGCCGCACTTTCTGAGGAGGATCCTCGGCGCCCCCTGATGCCCCATCACGTCGTTTATCGCCTGCGTGAGATAGGGCTCATGCCCTATGCAGAGCACCGTTGACTCGGGCTTCAGCTTCGAGAGCCTCGTGAAGAACTCCTGTTTGCTCCCCTCGGGCTTTAGCTCGTCCCAGATCTCCACCTTGTCACGGCCCTTCAATGCCTTCGCGACGATGGCCGCGGTCTCTCGCGAGCGCTTCAGCGGGCTTGATGCGATATAGTCAGGCTTGATCTTCATCCTCGAGAGCGCGCGGGCGACGTCCTCCAGCTGCTCCTTCCCTTGCGCCGTCAAGGAGCGCTCTGCGTCCCTCGCCTGGGCAGGCAGCCTCTTCCCGGCCTCCGCGTGTCTCATGATGAACAAGTCCATGTTCTAGCACGCGCTCAGATTTGCCTTGGCTGCCGAGAGGGAAAAAGTCCGCGGTGAAGCATCCGTTCGAGTCTCGGCTCCAGTTGTGATATAAATCATCTGGGAGCTCCCGGGACGGTTTCTTGCGGCCTGGCATGAAGACAAAGAAAACTGAGTCATTCGTCCTCGATTTGCGTTCTTGGCTACTCTGACAGCTCGTAGATTGAGCCCAGGACCTTCATGTATTCACCCCAACCCTTCAAGGTCAGGGTGAACTTCTCGTTGAGCCTGCGGGCCGATGATGGCTCGGTGGACGCCTCCACCTCGCTCTTGGCGATCATCCCCCTGAGGACTTCGTGGACTTCGAACTCGCTCGCGTCCACCTCGCCGTAAAGGGTCTCCAAGTCGCACCCATGAAACCTCGCAAGAGTCCTCATGACCTGGAACTTCTTGGCGTCGAAGACGCTTTGCTCCTCAATCTCCCTACTGCTCGCTACCATGTTTTCCATTATTCTTTTCACTCGCTGTTCTTGTCCGGGATACTCGATTTATTGGTTATCGATGGGATATATTGGACACCTTACTAAATATAGAGCCACAATAGGGCGACCGAAAGCGGGCGCCCGCGTCATTTCGCGTCTGAGCCCAGCGTCTCGAGGTACCCGACTACCTTCTCCGAGGGGTCCTCCATCCAGTCGAGGAGCGCGCGCCCCCTCCGTTGGTAGTTCTCCCTGTAGCGCGGCTCTAGGGACGCTCTGACGAACCTCGAGACCTCATCCACGCTCCTCGCCTTCAGCAGCAGCTTCTTCGAAAGGAGGTACTTCTCCGTGTAGAGCTCCGCGCCCTGAAAAGCAGAGACTGCCGGGACGCCGAGCAGGGCGGCTTCGGTGGTCATCGTCCCGCCCATCCCTACGAATACGTCAGACCGCTCGATCAATCCCGCCCCGTCGACCGCCCCTTTGGGTACGAAGTACGAGGAGCCGAACCTCTTCCTGACGCTGGCCAGCTGGTCCTCGTATCTGCAGAGCGCGACTAGCTCGTGGCCTTTGAAGTCGTGCGCGAGCTTCACGAGGACCCTCTCAGACCACGACTCGTCGCTGCCCGCGAGGTATGGGGCGTAGGATTCTTCTAGCCTCACGAGGATCGTTGCCTTTTTCTCGCCCCTCCTTGCCTCCGCGCGGGATGATTTCCGGAGAGGCCTCCGCTTCAGCCAGGCGGCGGGATCTAGCGCCCTGTATCTGCTAATCTGCTCCCTGGAGACCCCAAAGACCGACCACGCGGAGAACGGGATTACCCAAGGGGTCATCAGGTGGTGAGAAAGGGGAAGCGAGAGCTTTCCGGCGACCAGCGAGTGGGGGGAGTCGTTCACAGCAATGTGCCTTACCCTGAGCCCGAAAGACACCCTGGCGCAGTCTGCAGACGCCACGGAGACCGAGACGTCCGGGGAGAACCTCACGACAATCGGGAGGAGCTGCTCCATCCGCTCGAGGCTGTGCTTGAACTGCTCGCGCGGGTCCTTCCCGCCCCTGGAGCCGGCGAAGGAGAGCTCGACCCCGAGCATCGACGCGAGCTGCTCCACCTCGCGGTACCTCCTCGAGGTGGCAAGCACCTGATGGCCGTCCTTCCGAAGGCCTTCGATGACCGGTCGGAAGAAGAGAATTTGCTTGGGCGTGATGAGATCAAACCATACTCTCATGGTTTTCTTGTCTCTAGATCGCTCGTTTGCATACCAGGGTTCTCGTGTGCGAATGATAACGCAGCTCGCCTGCAACGAAGCCCTCGCACCTCATCAGCTTAACTAAGTAGCTGGCCCTTTGCTTCGGCACCCCAAGAGCAAGCATGACATCCTGAACACGAAAAACGAAGGGGAGTTTCATAACCATTGTGCGAAGGTCAGAAGGCTTTAGACAATTTCTTGCTGTTGCGGAGGCCTCTGCACGTTCTAGGCCCGCGAGTCTAATTGCCTCCTTATGGGTCACATGAAAGTTCCATTCCTTGGCGGGAACGGGCAGGCGTCGGCGCCGCCCTGCTAGGTATTCCTCCTTGAAAATTGAGAGCAGATCGTTGCCTGTGATGTTACCTCGATAATAATTAAGAGTCGCTTCGACTTGTCGCGCCTTCACTGTAAGCGTCAAATGTGAGAGGAAGCTAATTATGTCTTTGATTCTCCGTATTCGCAGGCTGTATATCCCTGTCTGTAATACGGTGAGCTGCGAAACAATTCCGTGAGCCACAAGAAAAGCTCCGATGATTTCAAGCACTTCATTGTTCTTTTGGGCGATGGCAGTAATCAGGACCAGAACTCTTGATCCCTTCCGGGCGTCGATAGTTATTCCTCCTTCGCCGTCGAAGAATCCAGAAATATACGCCCAGTCCAAATTCTAGCCTGCTTCAACCGCGTGATTCTTTCGCCGTCGTTGGGAAAGAAGCATCTTGTCCGAGAGGAGAGCCCACGAAACGATAAAAACGCCCACCCGCGATAACTTCACAATTCCAAGGCTTCTCCAAGGCGACTACATCGAAAGCCTAAATCTCCACTTGCGAGAGATGGGGGCGCAGAGCTCTCCCCATTTTGCCAAAGCCGAAGGTTGCGGTCTACGGTCAAACGAGCGAAGGATACTCCGTGGCCGCCCGTCTCATCGAGAAGGCCTCGGTCACCCTGGTCGACGAGACTCTCCAGATGGCCATGGAGCTAGAGCCAGCCGTGGTCAAGGGGCACAGGACGGTCCAAGAGCTGGTGGACGATGAGATGCTGATGGGGCTAAAGCCGGTCTCGCAAGTCCTCTCGGAGGCAGAGGTCATAGTGTTCGCGCCCAAGCTCAGGAAGGTGGGCGACGAGTCAATCATCGAGGCGAACGCCAAGTTGAGAGAGGTCGCGAAATACGCCTCCAGCGGCTCAACGGTCGTGAACCTCCTCCCGACGGGCGTAGGTGGGAACGCGGACAACGTCGCGATGCTCGAGAAGCAGACGGGCATGAAGATGGGAGAGAGGATCAACTATGCCTATCTCCCGACAGGTCCGCTTCACTGGCCGGGCTCGGACGCCGCGGCATCGGTCCTCGGCTCCAAGGCCGCGTCGAAGGAGTTCGCGTCACTGGAAGACCTCGGGTTCAGGGTGGCCTACGAGGGAATCGCCGGCCTCGAACTCGAGTACATCTCGCGCGTGCTCGCCCTCGGCACCTCGATGGCCGCGGAGGTCGAGCTCATGCGCAAAGCCCGAGAGCTGAGGGTGGCGCCCGGCACCGAGCCCGAGAGATACGTCGACCAGCTCGCCTCTCTCATCTACGACCTGACGGCGATCCAGTCGAGCGAGGATGTGGGGGAGCCCATCACTTACCTGGCGGGCGCCGCGGTGAAGAGCGTCGAGAACTACGAGAGGTATGTGGTCGAAGAGACTCGCGACCTTCTGCGGGAGCTGCAACTCAAGGCGAGCAGGACACGGGTGATCGTGGCTTGGTCGGCGGACAGGTATGAGATGCGCGCCGACAGGCTCGCGACGGCGCAATCTCTGACGGAGAAGCTCAGGGACTACGTCACCGACGTGCGGCAGGTCGACTCGAGGGCCAGGACGGACGACCTGATCGACGGCTACAAGCACAGCGTCGCGATAGTGTGCACTCCGGCGGACTTCGAGTGGTTCAAGGGCCTCAAGAAGAGCTTCAGGAGCTCCGAGATAACGATACTCAGGGCAACCAGCGGCATCAGCAGGGCCTGATCCCGAGCTCCATAGACCGTTAGAGCGGGTTTCATTTGATGAGCATAGGCGCTTGTATCTGACTTCCTTTCAGAAGTGACGTGCGGGCAGTCAAGGCCGTCAAACAGAGCTACAACCCAAGTGAAGAGACGCTTGAACTTCTCGAAGACTTCCGTCTTATGGTAAATGATTGCATCAAATGGAAGACCTCAAGGGACTGAGGAAACTATATCGCGAGGGGAATGGTCAAGGAAGCAACTACAGAGCCAGACTCAACTCGTGGAGCAGCTATGAGCTTCAGAGACAGATTGAATAAAGGCAAGATGGGAAGGCACCCCCCATAGTCCATGTGGCAGCGAGAGGGACATCCGTGACTTGCTCGACATGTGGGTCTAGAACACACCCCGAATGAGCAACGCGGCCTCCACTGCCCGAAATGCGGAACAACGGTTGACCGAGCCGTCAACGGGGCACGAAACATCTCGGCAAAGGGAGCGCTCAGGTTCAGCGCCAGCGACCTCCCAGGTGAAGCGACGGTAGCGGAACGGGAACAGAAGGAGGCAACCTTAATCCGCACAGTCGATGACGGGAAGAGCGCCCATGCAGAGTGAACGTGTCAGAACCGCCAGAATCGCTGTGATCGGCACGGGCGGCTGGGGGAAGAATCACGTCAGAGTGCTCAGCGAGATCGGTAACCTCGCGGCCGTGTGCGACTTGGACGCGTCGAAGGCCGCCGCGTACGCTGACAAGTTCCGTGTGAAGGGCTACTCCAGCGTGGACGAGCTCCTCGAGAAGGAGAAGCCCGACGGCGTCACGATCTGCACACCCGCATCCACCCACCTGGCGGTCGCGACCAAGACGCTCAGGGCGGGTGTCCATACGTTCGTCGAGAAGCCGATGACCAGCACCGTGAAGGAGGCGCAGGACCTGATCAAGGAGGCGGAGAGCGCCGGGAAGATTCTCACGGTCGGATTCATTGAGAGGTTCAACCCCGCGATCACCGAGCTCAAGAAGATGATAACGAAGGGGACTCTGGGGAGGCCGATCCTCTTCGAATACCACCGCGAGAACAGGAGGGGCGAGAACATCTTCGACGTGGGTGTGGTGAAGGACGCCTCGGTCCACGATATCGACACGGCGAGGTGGCTCTTCGGAGAGGAGCCGAAGACGGTCTATGCCCGAGTGGGAAGCGTGATGGGCAAGAACGAGGACTTCGCCACGATCCTGCTCGGGTTCGGGGACGAGAGGACCGCATTCATCACCACGAACTGGGTGACGCCCAGCAGGGTGAGGCAACTGAGCGCGGTGTTCGAGAAGGGGGTGGTCACCGTCGACTTCATCTCTCAGGAGATTCAGGTGCACGAGGAGTCGGGCACGAGGGTCCCCACGCACGCGGTCCAAGAGCCCCTGATGCTAGAGCTCAAGGAGTACGTGGCCGCGATCGCGGAAGGCAGGCAGCCCATCGTTACGGGAAAGGACGGACTCATGGTTACGAGGATAGCCGAAGCGGTGCTGGCATCGAGCAGGACGAGCAGCCCGATATTCGTGAGCAGCTGAACGCCTCAGCCGGCATACAAAGCGTCCCCAGGAAGAAGGGCTTCCCGGTCAAGCTCGGTCGAGAGCTTCATGAGCCGGTCTATCCTTTGCTTGACGCTGGGCGGTCTGACAAACCCGCTGCTCCCGAGGATGGACAGCCCTCCCAGCTTCACCCGCGACCCTCTCCCGCCGGATTGCGCCGAGCTGATCTTCAGGAGGGCCGAAGCTAGCGAAAGGGGTTTCTTGGTCTCGCGGGCGGAGAGCTCGTCGGCGGAGAACTCTTTCTCGCTGCAGATGGCCCTCTCCATGAGGCGGATGAATGGGTCGAAGAAAAGGACATTTCTGTAGACCGCGACGACGGTGTTGAGCGCGGTGTCGTGGTTCTTGACGTGCGCGAGCTCGTGAGCCAGCACCGTCTCGACCTCGTCTTTGTCGAGCTGCGTGACCAGCCCCTTGGAGACGACTATTACGCTCTCCGCACCCCCGACCGAGTAGGCGAAGGGGATTCCGGTCGGAGACTGGAGGATTCTGAGGGCTGAGATTCCAAAGTCCCTGGCCGTAGGCCTCGCAAGGTCGAACACCCCGTTCTCGGCCTCCGGAAGCTCCTCTACTAGCCTCCTTGCCATCGCCCGGGGCACCTTGAGCGTCACGAAGACTGAGAGGGGGAGCGCGACCATCAAGCTCACCGATACCGCGAGGCCAAAGACCGTCCTGACCGCAGTCAGGTCCCCGTCGGTCTGGTAGAGGCCCTGGAATGCGCCGCAGAGGAGAAGGCTCGATGCGAGGAAGCTCCACGTCAATATCTCGATTGCGAAGGACGCGGAGAGCATCCGCAACCTCATCTGAGGCCGATTTTTCTCGAACCTGAAGAGGACGAAGAGGATTGCGAGCGAAGAACAGAGCAGACCGACTGTCGCTGTGGCGGGCTGACTCGTGAAGTAGGTGACGACGAAATCAAGAAAGCTCACGCCTAGTCAATCGCCGCCCTTTTTCCTCTTCATCTCGCCGTCGATAGCCTCTCTGAGCTTCGCGGCTTCCTCGGGCGAGACCTCGCTCAGCCTGTCATAGATCGTCGAGGCGACGGAGGGGCCGAAGGCGCTGACGAGCTTGTCCACCATCTTGTTGACGACCTGCTTCTCCAGTCCGGGATTCTCGGGGAAGGAGTAGACGTGCTTCTGCCCGGTCCTACCCGAGACAGACCTTCTGGTGACAAGACCCTTTCTGTGGAGCCTGTCCAAGGTGGTGCTCACGGTGGTATAGGCGAGGACCCTGCCTGGCCTCAACTCCGTCATCATCTCCCCCGCCGACGCGCTGCCGTAGCGCTTGAGAATCTTGAGCACGTCTGCCTCAAGGTCTCCTATCTCGGGGTCTCTGTTCGAAAGGGCCGTTCGCTTCACTGCACTCCCTACTATCGTGATAGTATCTTATATATATTTCATTGTTAGCAGTTGATGGGATTGTGCCGAGATGGGAATGTACCCGCATCACCTCCTTCCCTCCCGTCTCGGTCGGCTATCCTCCGAACGAGGCGAGGACGATCGT
>Ga0307374_10006025_pt1 | contig 19322 bp, 18 predicted proteins | sample OX3MG_FD_202532 | JGI IMG/M metagenome (GOLD analysis project Ga0307374, IMG submission 202532) | Soil microbial communities from Risofladan, Vaasa, Finland - OX-3 | ecosystem: Environmental > Terrestrial > Soil > Coastal area > Acid sulfate soil | place: Finland: Risofladan, Vaasa | collected...
ACCAGCTCGAGGCGTTCAACTCCAGAAGCGAAATGCTGGACTCGTGGCTGCGTGACCATGCGTTTGCAGCTCAACGGATGGACTCCGCCCGTACGTTCGTGCTCGTCGAGGACGAACGCGTCGTCGGTTACTTCAGCCTCACCATGGGCTCGGTGCACCGGGTTGACGCGCCGCCGGCGCTCGTCCGGGGCGCCCGGCTTATCCGGTCGGCATGGTCCTGCTGGCCCGCCTCGCGGTCGACGTCGGTCGTCAGGGTCGAGGACTCGGCGGGCTGCAGCTGGCCGAGGCCCTCCGCAAGGCGGTCGCCGCCGGCGAGGTGGCAGCTGCGCGGCTCGTGGTCGTCGATGCCGTCGACCCGGCGGCTCGCGCCTTCCACGAGCACCACGGGTTCGTGGCGGTTCCGGAGTTCCCGCTGCGCTTGTGTCGACGGATGAAGGACGTCCGGGCGAGCCTCGAAGGCCGCTCAGGCGCTCCTTAGCAGCGCTGACCAGGAGCTTCTGATCTCGAAGGGCGTGGACCTCACGGGCGTGTCGTCCCTCCGACACACATAGTCGGCGCATCCCAACCGAAACCCTCTTACCGGCGCCGATTTGGTGTCTCGTGCCGAGGACCTCGTGGCTCGAGCAACGTGACGCTGGCGTCGCCCTCGGCACCTGGCCAGCTGCCCGATGCGAGGTCGCTCATCACCTCGTCAGCCCATCTCCTCCACTCGTCGAGGAACTCCTCGCCTCGGCGCCAACGGGCGCCTCGGATCCCGAGGATCTCGATGTCGTCTTCGGTGTCTCGGGCAGCCTCGTGAACCTCGGCGACCAGAGCCTGGTGCGAAAGCTCTCTGGCGAGCTCGCTCACCCGGTGGATGGTCTTGACCACGTGAAAGAGCGCGTGCCAGTCAGGCGCGAAGTCCGGCACGGTGACGACTGACGCCTCGACGGCGTCGTTCGGGTCGGAGCGCACCATGCGCGTCACGTGGCCGGCCGCTGGGTCCGCCGGGTCAAAGGGGCGCTCGATCTTGTGCGCCCGGCCGAACGACTCCGTCCCCCCACGGAGCGCGGCCGGCTGTTCTCGAAGCTCGTGGTCACCTACGAGCTGCACGGCAAGACGAAGAGGCTCCCGTTCTCCTGGGCGGGCGTCCCGGCGATCGCGAAGTGACCGGACTGCGCCCGCCCGGGCGCCGTCGAGAGGGCTCGCGCGCCCGATCCCCGGACGCGCCCGTCGGGCGGACGACCGGCTCGCGTCGCCGCGTGCCGACCGCCCGCCCCAGAGTGAAGCTGCGCCCGTCGGGACTACTTCTCCTTCGCCACCACCGATGCGAGCTGCGCCGGCGTGACGTAGTTGCGGATGACATTGTTCAGGCTCGAGGTGAACCCGACCATCTGGAAGCCGCTGAAGACGTTGTGGTACTGGTTGAAGTCGTCGTTCCCGGATGCGCCCTCGTAGTTGATCTTCTTCCCGTGCTTGATCAGCGCGACGCAGGCCGTGTACGTGTAGCACATCGTGCCCGGCGGGTTGGAGACCTTGAGCACGTCCTTCACCCACACCTTGGGATCGGTCGACTTCGCGAGCGTCATCGCGAGGGACGAGATGACGATCGAGTCGTACTCGTTGAACGTCGTCGGAAGGATCGACGTCGTGCGCCACACCTGCTGGTAGTCGGCGAGGAAGTGGTTGTACGCGGTGTCGGCAGTCGTCGGGGACGCAGGCAGCGCGGCGGTGAGTTCGGTGGACGCAGTGGGACCGAACGCCTTCGCGTAGTCGCCCTGCGGTGCCGACTGGAGGTCGTCACCGATCCACGGAACGTTCATGTACCCGAGCTGCTGACCGTCCGAGAAGAGCGTCGCCGCGGTCTGGGAGTCCATCGAGTCGAAGATGACCTTCGGGTGTCCCGCGAACGCCTGGGTCAGCTCGGAGCTGTAGGACGACTGCCCCGGAGTCAGCGTGATGTTCTGCTCGATGGTCCCGCCGAGTGCCTTGAACGCCTTCTCGAGTGGCGGGACGAACCCCTGCGAGTTCGCCGAGTTGTCGAACATCAACGACGCGGTCTTCCAACCGTGGCTGATCGCGTAGTACGCCATCGCGATCGACTCGTTCGAGTCCGACGACGAGGTGCGGAACACGTACGGGTACTTCATGTTGTCGAGCGTCGTGAGCCCGCCGACCATGAAGTCCGCGACGTCGTTCGGCTGGAACTGCTTGATCACGGCCTCGATGGTCGGCGAGAACGGGCCGACGACCATCGTCGGGTGACTGAGCAGCAGCTTCCGGAAGGCCGGCAGCGCGTCGACCGAGTCAGCGGCGTCGTCGACATACGCGCTCTTGAGCTTGTGCCCGAGGACGCCGCCGTGCTGGTTGATCTCGTAGATTCCCACGGCGACCCCGTGGGTGCCCCACTGGGACAGCAGGGACTTCGACCCGGTGAAGGGGAACATGCCCCCGATCACGAGCGGCGCGGGCTTCGACGACCTGACCGCCGCCGAGCTCCCGGACGCCAGCACGCCGCTGGCCACGGACATCGACGTCGCGAGCGCGAGACCCACTGCGGCGCCCCGACGCCATCTGGCTTTCCTCATGCGTACTCCCCCTTGTTTTGGTTCTTCCTGCTCGCCGATGGGAACCTCCCATCGAGGCGACCTAGCGCGCGTTCGACCTGCCGAGGAAGATCGACGCGAGATCGAGCGACGCGATCTCCGGCGCGGGGCCGTGCACGTGGTTGGTCCCCGCGACGAAGATGTGCACGAAGTCCGAGTGCTTGAGCGCCCGCTCGACGTTCTGCTCGACGACGACGACCGCGGTGTTCAGCTGCGAGATCCGCGCGATCTGGTTCCACACGACGTCGGTATATGCGGGCGACAGACCGGCGGTCGGCTCGTCGAGCATGATGACCGACGGGTCGACCATGAGCGCCCGGGCGATCGCGAGGAGGTTCTGCTGGCCACCCGAGAGGAAGCCGGCCTTCTTCTCCTTGGCCTTGTTCAAGTCGGTGAAGATCGTGAGGATCTCCTCCATGCGCGCGTCCGTGTTGGAGCGGGACGCGAAGCCGCCGACCTCGAGGTTCTCCCGGACCGTCAGGCGCTTGAAGACGTTGTCGTTCTGCGGGACGTATACGAGGCCGTTGCGCGGGATGAGGTGGCCGGGCATCCTCGTGATGTCGACGTCGTTAACCGTGATCCGCCCGGACATCGACCGGAGGATCCCGACGAGCGTCTTCGCGAACGTGGACTTCCCCGCGCCGTTCGGCCCGATGATGGTCGTGACGGTCCCGAGATCGGCCGCGAGCGTGATGTCGTTGATGATCGGCGTGCGGCCGTAGCCGGCCGACACGCTCTCAGCGGACAGTGCTGGCATCGATAACCTCACCCAGGTAGGCCTGAACCACTTCCGCGTTCTCGCGAAGCTCGCTCAGGCGGCCGGTCGCGAGCGTGCGTCCCTCCGCGAGGACGATGACGTGGTCACAGATCTTCTCGACCACGTTCAGGTTGTGCTCGATCATGAGCACGGTCACACCCTGCGCCTTCAGATCGAGGATGTAGCCGCCGATCCTCTCGATGAGCGCGGGGTTGACGCCGGCCATCGGCTCGTCCAGCAGGAGGATCTTCGGCGAGGCCATGACCGCCCGAGAGATCTCGAGGAGCTTCTTCTGGCCGCCCGAGAGCTCGCTCGCCCGGTTGTCGCGCAGCCTGTAGAGGCCGTAGGTGTTCAGCACGTCCAGCGCCCGCTCGGCGTTCTCGCGCTCCTGATTCCTCACGAGGCCCGGCCGGAAGAACACGTTGAACAGCGACTCACCCGCCTGCTCCATCGGGGCGGTCAGCAGGTTCTCGAGGACCGTCAGTCCTCCGAGCTCTCTCGACAGCTGGAAGGTCCGCATCAAGCCGAGCCGGGCGATCCGGTGGCTGGGCCAGTTGGTCACCTCGGTCGACCCGATGTGCTCGCTGCCCCCGTCACACGTCATGGACCCGGAGAGGATGTTCACGACGGTGGTCTTGCCCGCACCGTTCGGACCGATGAGCGCGGTGATCTGACCTTCGGGCACCTCGAACGTCGCCCCGTTGACCGCTCGAACCCCTTGGAACGCCTTCATGATGCCTTCGCAGCGCAGGGCTGGGGCGGCGGTCGCTCCCTGGGGTTCGGACACGACGACCTCACTCATCACTCGCCTCCGGCGATCGGCAACGCGGCGGACTCGATGGACGGCACCGACGCCGCGACGACCGCCGGGTCCGCGGGCAACGGCCCGTTGTCGTTCAGGAAGCGGGCATCCACACCGAAGGTGGCGCTCCGCCGGATCCTCTCGGGCACTGCTCCCTGGGGCCTGAACCACAGCATCACCATCAACAAGATGCCGATCAGCGCGGCGTCGATGTACTCGATGAGGCCGGGGTGTCCCGGGATCGCGGGCAGGAAAGCCGGCAGGTGAACGAGCAGGGTCTCGACGAGCAGGGAACCCACGAGCATGCCGACGTTGTTGCCGACCCCGCCGACGATGATCACCGCGAAGACCACGAACGTCTCACCGGGCAGCCACGCCGTCGGGTTGAACGAGCCGCTGAACTGGATGATCAGCCCACCGCCGATTCCTGCATAGAACGCTCCGATGAGCATCGACTTGAGCTGGCTGCGGAAGACGTCCTTGCCGAGCGCAGCGGCGACCACCTCGTCGTCCCGGATCGCGCGGAACGTCCGGCCCTGGGGAGACCGCGTGATGCGGCTCATCACGAACCACATGATCAGTGCGATCACCCCGGTGACCGCAGCGAAGAAGGGAATGAACGAGTTCGTCGTGAGCTTGAGCGCCTGGGCGAACGGCTCCGGGACGTTGTACAGGCCATCGGCACCGTTGAACAGGGGGACGAAGTTGTTGCAGACGTCGTAGAGCACGAGCGAGAGCGAGATGAGGACCATCGCGAGGTAGTCCGTCCGTAGCCTGCGAAGTGCGACCACGGCGACCACGATCGCGAGCGCGCTGGCCGCCAGCCCGCCGAGCAGGAGGTTGACCGGGAAGGGCAGGTTCAGTCCCAGGATGTAGTGCTGCCCGGTGCCTTGCGAGCTCGGCAGGCTGAGCGCCCCGGTGACGTACGCGCCGACGGCGACGAACCCGATGTACGCGAAGTTGAGGACGCCGGTCTCCCCGTACTGGATGTTCAGCCCCATCGCGAGGATGAAGTAGTCGAAGAGGAAGAAGACGAGTGTGAACACGTAGTACCAGATGCCCGACATGGCGATCTATGCCCTTCCTGGACGTGCGAACAGACCGCTCGGTCTGAGCAGGAGGGTGAGGATGAGGATGACGAACGCCGTGTCGAGCTTGTATGCCGGGTTGATGAACGCCGCAGAGATCTCGGTCGCCAGGCCAATGAGGACTGCGCCGGCCATCGCCCCGTAGATGCTCCCGACTCCGCCGACGATCACGGCAGCGAAGATCACGAACAGGAACAGCTCTCCCGACGCCGGCGTCAGATTGCCCTCCGTGATGCCGAGGACCGTACCGGCGAGGCCTGCGAGCGACCCGGAGAGGAACCACGTGATGGTCGTGATCCTCTTCGTGTCTATCCCGCTCGTCATCGCAAGCGTCGTGTTGTCCGACATCGCACGCATCGACTTCCCGAGGCGCGTCGTCTTGAGCATCGCGTGGACGCCGAGCATGATCGCGACCGCGATGGCCATGACGATCAACTGGTACTTGGTCAGGAGCAGCGGCCCGATGTGCAACGCTCGGTCGATCGGCATCTGGAAGAAGCGCACGTTCGCGCCCCAGATCGAGTACTCGACGTTCAGCAGGATCAGCGAGAGCCCGAACGTGACGATGAGGACGTAGAAGGTCTTGCTGAACCGGCGCGCGAAGGGGCTCAGGATCAGCCTGTTCAGCAGCACCGCCAGGACGCCCATGGCGAGCGTGCCGCCGACGAGCGCGAACCAGATGTTGATGTGGAGGACCTCGTCGTTCAACACGTAGGTGATGAACGCGCCGAGTGCCATGAAGTCGCCGTAGGCGAAGTTGATGTAGTTGGTGATCCCGAACTGCAGGCTCAGCCCGACCGCGGAGATGGCCAGCACCGACGCGGTGACCAGTCCGAAGCCGACCGACAACCAGAAAAGCTGCACCTTCCCCCCCTCTGTCAGTGCGTCACACCGAGGTGCCGCCCGATTCCCCGCACGCCCGGCGTGTCGGCCGCGGCGGCCGGCTCGTCCCGCGTCGGCTACCGCTGCGGCGCGGTGCGCCGGCCGACGTGGCGACGGTCCCGGCACTCGCGATGACGTCCCCCGCGTTCATCGGCGCAGACCGTACCGACAGCTCGCGTGGCCCCCAAGGTTGGGAGCGTTTCGCCAGGATTACGCGCACAATATGACGTTTTGCTCGTTGTGCTCACGGGAAGGAGCGTCCGCCCGTAGGCGCGCTATGCTCCACGCCCGAGTGCGCCACGGGGCAGAACGCTCGTCCGTCGGTGCACGTTCACTACCGTTGCCGAAACTGGCCGCACCGGGCTGGGGGGTGCCGAGCGTGCGTCGTGTCGTCGGACGTCGAAGCCTGTCGGCGCAGATCCTCGCCATCCAGACGGCGGTGCTCGTGCTGACGCTGCTCGCCGGATTCCTCCTCGCCGTCTGGTACCAGCACGGCCAGCTCGACCGGCAGTACGAGCAGCGCGCGCTCGGCGTCGCCGAGACCGTCGCGTCGGCCTCCTCGCTCGAGAGCGCCGTGGCCGCCGGCGACCCGCACGGGGTCGTCCAGACGATGGCGGAGAAGATCCGGCACGCGACGCGTGTGAGCTTCGTCGTCGTGACGAACGCGAAGGGGATCCGGTACTCGCACCCCAATCCCGCGCTTATCGGCGAGCCCGTGTACGACGACCCCGAGCCCGTGGCCTCGGAGCCCTACCGGACCGGGCGCCCGTGGGTCGGCATCCAGACCGGCACCCTCGGAGCGACCGCGCGGGGCAAGGCGCCGATCTTCGGCAGCGGCGGCCGGCTCATCGGCGAGGTCTCCGTCGGCATCCCCGTCGCCCAGGTCCAGGACTACTTCGCGAGCGAGATCCCGTCGATCGCCGCGTACATGCTCGCTGCACTCGGGCTCGGCGCGGTCCTCTCGCTGCTGCTCACCCGGCGGTTGAAGCGCCAGACGTTCGGTCTCGAGCTCGACGAGATCGCCGCGCTGTACCAGGAGCGCGAGGCGATGCTCCACGGGATCCGCGAGGGCGTGCTCGGCCTCGACACTCGCAACCGTGTCCTGCTCGCGAACGACGCGGCGAGGTCGATGCTCCGCCTCCCGTCGGACTACCTCGGGCGGCCGCTCGCGGACCTCGTCGCACCCGGTCGGCTCACCGACGTCATCACGGGACGCCAGGAAGGCCCGGACCAGCTGCTCGTTGTCGGGCACCGTGTCGTCGTCGCGAACCGGATGCCGATCGAGGCGCAGCAGGGCGGCCACCTCGGGTGGGTCGTCACTTTCCAGGACCGCACCGAGCCCGAAGGGCTCATGCGGGAGCTCGACTCCGTGCTCGGCCTGACCGAGGCGCTTCGCGCCCAGTCGCACGAGTTCTCGAACCGCCTCCACACGCTCGTCGGGCTCGTGGAGCTCGGCCGGTACGACGAGGCGATCGCCTTCGTCACCGACGTGTCGACCACGCGGAACGAGCTCGCCGACCACCTGCTCAGGACCATCGTCGACCCCATGGTCGTCGCGCTGCTGCTCGCGAAGACCTCCGTGGCGCTCGAGCGCGGAGTCGAGCTGCGCGTCACGTCCGACAACGGCTTCGAGGGGGAGCTCGTCGACGTGAGCGACCTGCTCACCGTGCTCGGCAACCTCGTCGACAACGCGATCGACGCGGCGGCGCTCGCCGACGCGCCGTGGTGGGTCGAGGTCGAGTTCTCGGCGACCGGGTCGGACCTGCTCATCCGCGTGAGCGACTCCGGGCCCGGCATCCTCGAGAGTGACCGGGACGACATCTTCCTCGACGGCTGGAGCACCAAGGACTCGAGGTCGGGGGCGCGACGCGGACTCGGGCTCGCGCTCGTCCGCCAGACCGTCGAGCGTCGAGGTGGCTTTGTCGAGGTCGGCAATCGCGACGGCGCGGTCTTCTCGGTGCTGCTTCCCGGTTGCATGCGAGTCGCCTCGGTGGTGCCGCGGTGATCCGCAGCCTCGTGGTCGACGACGACTTCCGTGTCGCGTCGATCCACGCGGCCTACGTCGAGAAGGTGCCAGGCTTCGTCGTCGTCGGACAAGCGCACTCCGCGGAGGCGCTCGTCAGCAGGATCGGGCCCCTGCGGCCGGATCTCGTCCTGCTCGACCTGTACCTGCCCGACCACCACGGCCTCGAGGTGCTGAAGCGCCTCCGGCAGCCGTCCCAGTTCGGGTGCGACATCGACGTCATCGTCATCACGGCGGCGAGCGATGCCGCGAGCGTCCGCTCCGCGATGCAGTGCGGTGCGGTCCACTACCTGCTCAAGCCGTTCGCCTTCTCCGCGCTCCAGGACAAGCTCGTCGCCTGCCGCGAGATGCGCCGCCAGCTCACCGCGCTGCGTCAGGCCGACCAGGGAAGCGTCGACCGCCTTTACGCGACCTTGTCCGGTGCTCCCAGGGCGTCGACCGGGCGGTCGCATTCCGGGCACACGCTCGACGCGATCGAGGAGCTGCTCCAACGATCGGCGACCGAGCTGTCGGCGAGCGACGTGGCGGCCAGCCTCGGCGTCAGCCGCGCGACCGCGCAGCGGTACCTTGCGCAGCTCGAGGCCTCGGGCAAGGTCGCCATGACGCTCCGCTACGGTGCGGCCGGCCGCCCCGAGCACCGGTACCGGCACCAGTGGAGCGACGTCTCCGGCGGCAGGTAGCCCGCGGTCAGGTTGCTCGCCCGAGGCGCGCGCGAAAAGGCGCGGTCGCGATCACTGGAGCCCGAGAGGGGGGTGAGGAGGAGACAGCGTTCCGGATCACTCTCGGCTTTCTCGACGCGTTGAGCGGCGCCGATCCTAAACGGTTCCACCACCTTGTGGCAGATCGACCGGAGCTCACCGGAGACCGACGCTACGACGCATTTCTCGCTGCGATCGTCGACGACGAGTGCTCGAAACGAGACCTCGTCGCCCCGCCGTGGACAGCCGAGCCGGAACGGCCGCCGACGTCGCGCCCGCCGAGGGCGTCGGGGACCTCGGTGTGCACGAGGATGAGCCGACCCGGTTCGGTCCGGTAGACGAGATCGGGGACCGCTCCGTCCTGTTCGATGACGAACCGCTGCTCGCCGCGCACATCGTGGATCCCGCGGCTCAGGCGTGGGGCAGTTCACGTGTGGGTCTCGAGTGCGGCCCGGTCCCAACCAGCGAGATCGGCCGCCGCGTCGTAGGTGCTCTGGAGGAAGGTGAGGAGGGTGGCATCGGGGTCGGCGGCGGTGCGCACCGCGGCGTAGGGCAAGAGGAACTCGCCGAGGGTGTCGTCGAAGTAGGCCGGAGGCTGGACCGGCCAGTCGGCGAACCCGTCGGGGGTTGGGTAGGCGTAGGCGTAGAACGAGCCCTCGGCGCTGCCACCGGGCCAGAACCCGCAGCTGCTCAGCTCGTGGCTGTAGGCCAGTTGCTGCACCCAGTCGGCGCAGTTCGGGACGCCACCGGGGTGCCTCGGGGCGGCGCGCCCGGAGAAGCGGCTGACGGCAAGGTCGAACGAGCCCCAGAAGAAGTGCACCCGGCTGGCCTTGCCCACGAACCCGGCCCTGAACCGGCGCAGCACCCGGTCGGCCTGCACCAGCGCAGTCCACAACCGCCGCGCCGCGTCAGGGTCGTAGGCGCAGTGCTCGTCGTCGTCGGGGAAGGGGATCGCCAGCGGTAGCTCCACCGGGCGGGCTAGCACCTCGACGTGCACGCCGATGTCGTCGAGGGTCCCCATGACCTCGCGGTAGAAGCTGGCGACCGAACGCGGCTCGAGCGCGATCACCCGGTGGGCGCCGTCGGTGGTGTCGATTCGCAGGACGTGCTGGGTGAAGTCGAACTCGATCTCCACTCCTCGACTACCCGCATGCATCAGGGAGGTCGTCAGGCCCCGGGCGGACACGTATAGCGGGACCTGCCACCAGTGGTTGACCATCGGCTCCAACGCCAGGCGGACCTTGCCGACCACCTGGGTCCAAAGGTGCAGCGTGTCGCGGGTGTCCTCCCAGCCAGCGAGGGTCAGCTGCGGCCAGCCACCCGCATCGTTGGCTGCCGGTGGGGTCACTGCCGGTTGCCCTCCACCGTCGCCTGGGAGCGCGCCGCGGCGTCGTCGGGGTCGCCACCGCCGGCGCGGCGGTCCCGACGCTCTCGCAGCAGGTCCCGGCACTGGTCGAGCGCCACCTCGACCGCCCGCAACCGCTCCGGCTCGTCGCCCAGCAGCGGACCCCCGCTGTCGGCCCGCTCCAGTCGGTGCTCCTTGTCGGCCAGCTCATTGACCCGGCGCACGACCTCGACATCAGTCACGGGTGGGCTCCTCTCAGCGACCGCTACCATCATGGCCCGCGGCGCCCCCTCGGCACCCGGGACGTCGAGCACCTTCTCCGCAGCAGTGGCGATGGCATCGAGCTGTAGGGCACCAGAGCTCTCGGTGAAACCGAGGAGACTACCGGTCTCCGTCGGGGCAGCGGTACTCCGTTCACGCCGGTGCCGTTGAGCTCGCCGCTCGAAGATGGGTACCTTCCTGGCGCCGATCAGATCGTGGCGACGGCCTTCGCGGTGCTCGAACGACGCGGCCCGGTCTCCTGACCCGAGGTGGAACGGGAACGGGGACCCCCAGGCGCCCGGCGGCGACCAGGTAATCTTCGCCACGGGGGGCGGAGCTTCCCCTGCCCGCCGCCGGAGCGTCCCGCGGGCGTGCCGAGCGCGCGGGTCATCGGATCCTGGGAGGGGGCCCGTGACGCAGCAGACGGCCGGAGGGCGACAAGCAGCCAGCAAACCGGCGGGACATGCGCCAGCCGGCCGGCCGGAAGCAGGCACGGCCGACGAGCCGGGCCCCGATCAGCTGCTCGAGATGTACGAGCGGATGCTGTTGATCCGCCGCATGGAGGAGCGTCTCGGCGCCGACGCGGCGGCGGGCAGGCTGCCCGGCACCGTCCACCTGTACATCGGCCAGGAGGCCATCGCGGTCGGCGTCTGTGCGCGATTGGGCGACGAGGACCGCATCACGAGCACGCACCGGGGCCACGGCCACTTCCTCGCCAAGGGCGGTGATCCGCGGGCGATGATGGCTGAGATCTGGGGCAAGCGAACCGGCATCTGCCAGGGCATGGGCGGGTCCATGCACGTCGCGGATCTCTCCAAGGGCATCCTCGGCGCGAACGGGATCGTCGGTGGCGGCCTCGCGATCGCCACCGGCGCCGCCTTCGGCGCGCAGCTCGACGGTGACGGCCGCGTCGTCGTCGCCTTCTTCGGCGACGGGGCCGCCAACCAGGGTGTGCTCATGGAGACGCTCAACGTGAGCACGCTGTGGGGCCTCCCGCTCGTCTTCGTCTGCGAGCACAACCAGTTCGCGGAGTTCACCCCTGCCGCGCAGGTGACCGCCGGTGAGATCGCCGACCGGGCGCGCGCCTTCGCCATGCCGTGCGCGGTGGTCGACGGCAACGACGTCGTCGAGGTCTGGCGGGCCGCCGGCGAGGCGGTGCGCCGCGCACGCAGCGGGGGAGGGCCCTCGTTCCTCGAGGCGGCCACCTACCGGATCCGGGGGCACCTCGAGGCAGAGGCGTCGCTCCTCGGCGCCGGTCGCTACCGGGAGGACGACGAGGTCGAGCGGTGGCGGGGGCGTGACCCGCTCGAGCGCCTGGCCGCCCGGCTCACCTCTGCCGCGCAGATGACCCCGGAGGCGCTCGGCGCGCTCGCGGCGCGCGTCGAGGCGCGCGTCGAGGGCGCGGCGACCTTCGCCGAGGCGAGCGAGCCAGCCGATCCCACGCTGGTCCACCGGCTGATGTTCGCCGGGCAAGAGCCCTGAGGAGGAGGATCCATGACGCGCCGCCGCTACATTCAGGCGATAAACGACGCCCTTCGCGAGGAGATGGAGCGCGATCCCAAGGTCATCCTTTTCGGCGAGGACGTCGAGCTCGCCATCTTCGGCGATACCCGGGGGCTCTTCGAGCGCTTCGGCCGGGAGCGTATCCGCAACACGCCCATCTGCGAGGCCACCCTGACCGGCATGGCGGTCGGCGCCGCGGCGAGCGGCTATCGGGTGGTACTGCACTTGATGTTCTCCAACTTCGTCTACACGGGATTCGACGCGATCGCCAACCAGATGGCCAAGCTCCGCCTGATGACCGGAGGGCAGCTCGAACTGCCGATCACCGTGATTGCCGGCTACGGCGGCGGCCGCTCCACCGTCGCCCAGCACTCCGACACGCCCTACCCGGTGCTGATGAACCTGGGCGGGGTGAACGTGCTGACGCCCTCGACTCCGGCGGACGCCAAGGGGCTGTTGAAGGAGGCGATCCGGGGGAGGAACCCGAGCTTCTTCCTTGAGGCGAGCGGGCGGGGAGGCGAGATCGGCGAGGTGCCCGACGGTGACGTGACCATCCCCTTCGGCCGTGCGGCCGTGGTGCGCGAAGGCGCCGACGTGACGGTGGTGGCCATCGGCCATATGGTCAAGCCCGCGCTCGAAGCCGCCGCCAGCCTGGAGGCTCACGGCATCGACGTCGAGGTGGTCGACCCGCGTACCCTCGTGCCGCTCGACGAGGACGCGATCCTGCGCTCGGTTGCCAAGACCGGTCGGCTGGCGCTGGTCGATGAGGCGCGCGACCGTTGCAGCGCGGCGAGCCATATCGCAGCCGTCGTCGCCGAACGGGGCTTCGACTCGCTGCGAGGCCCGATCCGGCGGGTCACCGTGCCGAACGTGGCGATGCCCTACGCCCCCGACGCGGAGCGCGCGGTGCGGCCCGACGCGCCGCGGATCGAGCAGGTGCTGCGCGAAGTCGTCGGCCTGGCGAAGGTGGGGAGCTGATCCGTGCAGCTCACCCTGAAGCTCGTCCGGATCGGCATGAGCATGGAGGAGGCGACGATCGTCCGCTGGTGCAAGCGCCCGGGGGACACCTTCGTCACGGGCGACGCGCTCTACGAGATCGAGACGGAGAAGGTGAGCCAGGAGGTCGCCGCAACCGCGGACGGCACGATGGTCGAATGGTGCGTCCCTGAGGGCCAGAGCGTCGCGGTCGGTGAGCGCGTCTGTGTCGTCGAGGTGGCCGCCTCGGCGGATCTGACGGGCCCACGACCCGAGCGGAGAGGAGCGGGCAATCAGGGAGGCGAGGGTCGACGATGAGCTCGCTGCGGATCCTCGGCGTCGCGCACACGGGCATAACGTGCTCGGACATCGACCGGTCGATCGCGTTCTACCGGGACGTGCTGGGCTTCCCGGTGACCGACAAGGCCCGCCGGGGCGGGGTGATCATGGAGCAGGTGACCGGCGTTCCCGGCGCGGTGATCGACATCGCCTACGTCGACGCCCCCGGTCACCGCATCGAGCTGCTCTCCTACGTGGCACCTCGGGACCAGGTGCGTTCGGCCCTGCGGCCCTGCGACCCTGGCTTCTTCCATCTCGCGTTCGACGTGGAGGACATCGAGACGGTTGTCACCGCGGTGCGCGCCGCGGGCTACGAGCCGGTCAATCCGATTCCGACGGTCACCGAGGGCCCCGCGGAGGGACTTCGCGGCGTCTACACCCGCGACCCCGATGGGGTCGTGATCGAGTTCCTCGAGTGGCCCCGCGACGCGCCAAGTCCCCTGCCGTCCGAGCGGCCCGCCGCAGACGGCTGGGTGGCTGGGGTTGAGCGAGTGCTCAATGTGGGGATCGGGTCGCCAACAGCACTCGAGAGCGCCTCTGGTGCTACCGACGACCGCGCCCGCAACGACGCGAAAGAGGCCGATTCGTAGGAGAGACGGACCCTCGGGGCAGCAGCAATCACGACGACACGTCCCTGTTTACGCGAGGCGTTGCCAGGCTCCCGCTCTGACGCTGGGTGCCCGGCGCCGGGCTGAGAGATACCTGTTGAACCTCACCGAGCTCGTCGCGCCGAACACGATGGAGCCACCCCTGCGATCAAGCGTCGCTCACGGTTGAGGCGTACCTCCCTGCATTTGAGACATACCTCCCTGGGCCCCCGGCATGAGTGCGCGCCGTAGCGCCTGTCAGCGTCGATGTCGAAGACCATCGTGTGTGTCGTACGTGGACAGGTCGCCCCTCCGGCACACGTAATCTGCGACTCCCTCCCGCCGAGGCCCACTTCAGCGAGGGTGACGTTGAGCCTCGATGCGCCGAACACGGCGGCCCCCCAGGTGCTCCGGACACACCTCGACGCCCTCGACCATCACGCCAGCCGCTTCGGGCTGTGCGGGGCGCCGCGGCGACGGCGGGGCGTGGCGTGAAAGCGCGCAACGCCGAATGTGTCTAGGCCTCGTTCACAGGGATGAGCAGGTCCTCGAGGCCGGACAAACTCGCGCCGACGCCGTATCGTGAGACTTGACGGTCTTCGTCCCTGGCAGGCATGGTACAGCAGGGGTCGGCGTCATCTCGGGGGCACAATGCGCGTTGCGGTGGTTGGTCTCGGCGAGGTGGGCAAGGCGCTCGCACGGCGACTTCTGGAGCGGGGCGTGGAGGTTGCAGTCTGGAACCTCGATCACAGCTGTCGCAGCGGGCGAGCCGTCGGAACGGTTGCGGTGGACGAACTCGCGTCGGTATGGAATCTGCGACCCACCATTGGATCACCTATGCAGGTCGCAGCAGTGAAGTAATCACAATCCTGTGTGGTCGTTGGCTATTAGCGCACACGATGGACACGAGCAACGCCCCCACGGCGTTGGGCAGGAGGCGGCTGGCGTGAACTTCGCGGCGGTGCAGGTAGGAGGGTCCGAGAGTGCGGACCGCACAGAGGGGATACTGACAGCGATTGGCGAATTCCGGCACGAGTTCGAAGAGGCGGGCGGCATAGCCGAGGAGGACCGGACACTTCCGCTGGAAATCGTGGAGCAAATGCGGCAACTGGGTCTATTTTGGTTGAAAACACCGGCTGAGCTCGGCGGTTCCGAACTCACGCCGGTCGAGTGCTCACGTGTGCTCGAGGAGTTGGCCTACTGCGATGCCTCTGTGGCCTGGGCGGCCATGGTCGGCAACGGCACAACGGGAACAATGGCGGGCTGGCTGCCGCGGGAGGGCGTGGAGGAGATCTTCTCGCCTGGCGATCGTCTTCCGATCTTTGCGGGGCAGTTTGGGTCGCGGGGGAGTGCAACACCAGCGCGAGACGGCTTTCGTGTGTCTGGGCGCTGGAGCTTCTGCAGTGGGATCGAGCACGCAGATTGGGTCGTCGGCGGCTGCCAGGTAGAGGGTGAGCCCGGAACTGAGATAGTCGTTACGGTGCCGAAACGCGAAGCCGAGCTACACGACACCTGGTTCGTAGCTGGACTTCAGGGCACAGGGAGCGGTGATTTCTCTCTCTCGAATACATTCGTTCCTACAAGCTGGACGTTCGACTGGAATCGAGCTCCTGCAATGAGAGGCGGTCCTCTGTTCCGCCAGCCGCATCTGCTGTTTATCGCAAACGAACTGAGTCCAGTAGCCGTCGGAGTTGCTCGCCGTGCCATCGATGACATGATTAGTCTCGCTAGCGATATCTCCCGAAGGCCCGGCGGCGCAAAATTGAGTGACCGTCCGGTCTTTCAAAGGGACATTGCAAGGGTGAGCGCAGGCGTACGTTCGGTGCAACTCCTATATCGTGACGCGATCTCGCGAGCCTGGGACGCGACTCGTGAAGAGCGGGATCTCGGTGGTTCCTTCATTCCGACGATTCTCGCGGAGCATACCCTTGTCGTCGAGATGTGTTCAGAGCTAGTCACGCAGCTCTTCCGGTATGGTGGCGGGCGCGTCTTGGCTCTCAATCATCCGATGCAAAGACATGTTCGAAATCTGATTGCGGCAAAGCAGCACGTATTCGTTACCGACGAGAACTACGAAGTAGCGGGTCGAGCGAGGCTAGCCGACGCCGCGCTCGATATTGCAGTGACGTCCGGTGAACAGATTGTGCGTGGGTGAGCGCGCTAACGGTTGCGTGTTGAAGCGCCCTGGGCTCAATGGAAACGTGTGGTCTCGCGGCGCCGAGGTGGCCCCGTCCAGGCGACGGTAGTGGTTCGCTTTCAACTCTGCCGGCGCTAGTCGGCCACAGGCCTCGTGGAGGCATGGCCAGTCCCACCCGGTCAACCGGGCAGCGGAAGACAAGAAGACGCCGTCGAGTAGAAGGTCCCGGGGCCCGGTGGGGACTTCCGTGAACGCGGGGCTAGGGAAGTACGGCGGCGGGCATGAACGGAGTGAACCTGGTACTGGACGGCGCCGGGCTCATCTGTTGAGCGTCGAGCGCGCCGAGGGGGGTGACTCCGATCCCTGGACCAAGCCTTTGAGGCACCGCTCGAGCAGAACTCGGATCGTCCGGACCTCGGACGAACTCAACAACCGCAACATTCTCGCCTCCATAAGCGCCACCTCGGCATCACAAGCATGTAGCACTGAGAGGCCGGATGGTGTGAGATAGATGCCAAGAATCCGCCTGTTAGCCGGGTCGACCTTCCGGGCGATGAGACTCCGCTTCGCCAGCGCGGCGACGATCTCATTGGCTGACTGCGCCGTCGCGAAGGACCGGCGTCCTAGTTGAGCAGACGACATACCCGGGTGACGTGCTAACACGCTCAGGGCCGTGTACTGCGCGGCCGTGATGCCATGATGGCGCGTTACTCGGTCCAGCTCGGCGCGCCCGGCCCGCTCGACCTGCTTGAGCAGGTAGCTGAACCGGGGGGTCGCGGCTAGCGGCTGAACAGCCGGATTCGTCGAAGGGTCGATAGCAGACAACAGCTCAAACTACACCCGGCCCCCACGGGCACAGCCCTCTGTGCTGAACCGAGTCCGGCAGCGCCAACGGACGATCGTCGGGACAAGCCGCCCTCCGATAACCGCTACCGTCTCGCCGCGACCGATGCGCACGTCCGACGAGACTAGCCAAGCCGCGCTCGCCGTGCGGCACCTGCGCCACCGGGCTCGGGCCACTTGGCTGCGTCATACCGCCTGACGTAGGCACGCTCCTCGCCGCACGGGGTAGGGGAGGCCGTGCGGCGAGGAGCGTGTGCCCGCTAGGCGGCCTTACGAGCTGCCGATCGTCGGACGGTACGACACGCGTGCCACCTCCGCGTACCGTACCGGCGCAACTGTCGCGCGGATCTCCGTTTGGACATGCCGTTCGACCGTCGGTTCGGAGGTCCCGCACCCGTCTCACGATGTCGTAGCTCTCTCGAGCTGCGTAACAGAATACTGTACAAGCTTCTGCCCCGCGTAAACGATGTTCACCGGTCTCCATATCGTGTAGACCAGAGGAGGTCCTTCGCCGCCTGCGGCGTTCCACGCCTCAGAGACGAGCACGAGCGCAGTCTCACGCGACGGTGAAGGTCCCCAGTCTGGGCGGCTGCGATGCTCTTTTGACCATTCGGCTGGTCTGGCGGGTGCTAGGACTGGACAGGTTGAGTGGCCTGAATCAACGCGTGGTTGACGGACAATTTGCCTTGTTGTTAGTCTCGCGGTCGTCGTCGACGCCGACAGCGCGTTCGCGGTCGAGGATCGCGTGTTCAGTCTGATCGCTCACCCGTCAACCGGGAATTCGCGGCGAGAGCGGGAAGCGGCTCGGCGACCCAAATTCAGCCATGCACCATGGGGGGCAACTGTGCAACCAGGCAAGTTCCTTCGTCGATCGATCGTTCCGTGGTTCGGCGCGCTCGGGGTGGCCGGTCTCGCGGTAGCGGGGATGGCGCCGACGGCGGCCAGCGCGGCCTCAGGACCGAAGGTGAACCTTTCGGCTCTCGCCAAGGCGGTCAACGCCGCTGCGTCGCAGCCATCGTTCGCCGCGTACGCCTCAGGCTACGGGGCGGCGCTCAAGGATCCGGCAAAGCTCAAGGGTATGAAGCTCATGATCGTTCCAGGCGACAGCCAGCTCGCCGCGTGCGAGGAGATCGCGGAGGCGGATGCGGCGCTGTCCAGGTCGGTTGGCATGAAGCCGACAATCTTCCAGAACGACGGCGAGACGACCCAGCTCAATTCCGCCATCGAGGAAGCGATCCACCAGAAGTACAACGCGATCGACCTCGAGTGTGACTTCAACCCGGCGGTCGTTGCGCCGGCCATCAGCCAGGCGAAGGCGCACGGCATCAAGGTCGACGTCTACGGCGCCACGCCGCAGGAGATCGCCCAGAGCAAGGTCGACGCCGGCACGGTCGACCCCTACGCCTTCGACGGCCAGGTTGCGGCCGACCAGGCGGTCGTGCAGCACAACGGCAAGCCGTTCCAGGCGATTGCCATCACCTCGAACGAGGCGCCGGCCACCGCGATCATGGAGGGTGCGCTCGTCGCGGAGCTGAAGAAGCAGTGCCCGGCGTGCACCGTTACGGCGGTGGACGTCGAGGTGCCGCAGTGGCAGAGCAACATCGCCAGCACCCTGACCTCGGCGCTCATCAAGAACCCGAAGGCGACGGTCGTGTTCCCGGACTACGCGGGCATGCTGACCTACGTCCTCGCGGGCATCGAGGCGGCGCACAAGAGCGGTAGCGTTCGGACGTACCTCGCCTTCGGCGGCGGCACGCCGTTCATCCAGCTGCAGGCCGCGGGCGTCGGGCACCAGGTCATCCAGAGCGACATCGGCGGCTATCCGGTCTGGACCGGCTACCTGCTGTTCTTCCAGACGGCGCTCGACCTCACGGGCCAGAAGACGATCCCCTACACGAAGGCCATCGGCCCGGACCGGGTCGCGACGCCGAACAATGCGGCGCAGATCCTGAAGACCGGCGGCTGGGGCACGGACTTCGTCAACGGGTTCCGCGGGCTGCTGGGCCTCCCGGCGCTCAAGGGCACCGCGCTGTTCAAGGCCTCCACCCTGAACGGGGTGATGACGGCCAAGGTGTAGCCCGACGCGGGCGGAGCCGGACGGTCACGTCGAACGGCGGCTCCGCCCGACCTCGCGGCGCATGAATGGTTCCCTGCTGCACCGCCCTGACGAGCCAACATGTCAGGGCGGTGCAGCACCGAGGGAGACGAGATCGCACACGGGTATGGCAGGAACAATCCACGAACGTGGCGTGTCGCCGGTCGAGAAGGCCGACCGTGCACGGGAGGGGCGCGATCCTGCCGCTCTCGAGCTGCGGAACATTTCGAAAGACTTCGGTGACAACCGGGCGCTCCACGAGGTTGGTTTGCGCATCGATCGCGGTGAAGTCGTGGCACTCGTTGGCCAGAACGGTTCCGGTAAGTCCACGATCGTGAAGGTGCTCTCGGGGTTCCATGCCCCGGAGCCAGGTGGGCAGCTCCTCGTGAGTGGCGAGGAGGT
>Ga0307374_10006027_pt1 | contig 19321 bp, 21 predicted proteins | sample OX3MG_FD_202532 | JGI IMG/M metagenome (GOLD analysis project Ga0307374, IMG submission 202532) | Soil microbial communities from Risofladan, Vaasa, Finland - OX-3 | ecosystem: Environmental > Terrestrial > Soil > Coastal area > Acid sulfate soil | place: Finland: Risofladan, Vaasa | collected...
GGCTGGCGCTGGGCGACCGGCTCAAGGCCGCCGTGGCGCTCGAGGGCGCCTACGGAAAATTCGCGCGCGAGTACCTCACGCGGCTCTCGCGCTACGTGATCGCGACGGCTCCGCAGGTGGCGTATCACCTGCCCGACGTGGACCATGCGATGGAGTGGGGGTTCGCATGGGAGGCGGGGCCGTTCGCGCAGCTCGACCTGCTCGGGGACGCGCTGCCCGACGCGGCCAAGCTGCGTCCCTCCGCGGCGGCGGAAGGCTACTACAGCGCCGACGGCGCGCGCGTGGTGGCGCTGGACTGGAAGGGGTACGAGGCGATCCAGGAGCCGGAGGGACTCGTGCGCACGGCGTCGCTGCGGCGCGCCGGTCGCGCGCTGGCCGAGTCGGCCGACGCCACGCTCTGGCACGCCGGAGACGGCGTGGCCCTGCTCGAGTTCCACAGCAAGATGAATTCGCTGGGCGACGGCGTGCTGTCGATGGTGCAGAAGTCACTCGAGATCGTGGCGCGCGACAACCTGGCGGGGCTGGTGATCGGCAACGACGATCCGCGGACGTTCACCGCCGGCGCCGATCTGGCCATGGTGTCGTCGATGGCGCAGGCCGGCAACTGGAAGGGGCTGGAGGAGGCGGTGCGGCTGTTCCAGGGCTGCTCGATGTCCATTCGCTCGGCGCCGTTCCCGGTGGTCATGGCACCGTTCGGGCTGACGCTGGGGGGCGGGTGCGAGTGGTCGTTGCACGCCGACCAGATCCAGGCGCACGCCGAGCTCTACATGGGGCTGGTGGAGGTGGGCGTGGGGCTGCTGCCGGGCGGCGGAGGCACCAAGGAACTGCTGTTCCGGTTTGCCGAGGACCTGGCGCCGTACGATGATGCCGATCCGTTCGAGGCGCCCAAGCGCGCGTTCAAGATGATCGCCATGGCGTCGGTGAGCACGAGCGCGCTCGAGGCGCGCGCGCTCGGGTTCCTCCGCGGTCGCGATCGCATCTCGATGAACCGCGACCTGCTGCTCTCCGATGCCAAGCAGCGCGTGCTCGACCTGGCGCCGGGCTACGTGCCGCCCACGCCGCGGACGATCGAGGCGGTGGGGCGCGCCGGCGTGGGCAATCTGCACTACGCGGCGTGGGCGATGCGCGAGGCCGGGCAGGCCAGCGACCACGACGTGCGTCTGGCGCTGGAGATCGCGAAGGTGTTGTGCGGCGGCGACGGGCCGGCGCGCACGGTGACCGAGGACGACGTGCTCGATCTGGAGCGCGACGCGTTCCTGCGCCTGCTTGGCACGAAGGAGACGCAGGAGCGCATCGCGCACATGCTCAAGACCGGCAAACCGCTCCGCAACTGAGAGGGATGACTCGTGACTGATGTCGTGATCGTTTCGGCGGTGCGTAGCGCCGTGGGCCGTGGCAAGAAGGATGGGGCGCTGGCCGGCGTGCACCCCGTGGAGTTGTCGTCGCGGTTGATGCGCGCCGCGGTGGATCGCGTGGGGGTGGACCCGGCGATCGTGGACGACGTCCTCTGGGGGTGCGCGATGCCGGAGGCCGGACAGGGGTTGAACGTGGCGCGGCTGTCGCTGCTGCGCGCCGGGTTTCCGGTGGACGTGCCCGGCGCCACGGTCAACCGGTTCTGCTCGTCGGGGCTGCAGACGGTGGCGTTCGCGGCGCAGGAGATCCTGAGCGGGATGGCCGATGTCGTGCTGGCCGGAGGCATCGAGATGATGAGCCAGGTGCCGATGGCCGGCTACCATACGCGGCTCGATCCCGAAGCGGTGGAGAGTTACATCGGCATGGGATTCACCGCCGAGCGCGTGGCCGAACGCTGGAAGGTGTCGCGCGAGGAGCAGGACGCGTGGGCGCTGGGGAGCCAGCAGAAAGCGGTGCGGGCGATGCAGTCGGGGGCGTTCGACGCCCAGATCGTGCCGGTGCCGGTGGCGCGCGCCACATGGCACGGGGCGAGCAAGGACGAGACGACGGTGGAGTTCACGCGCGACGAACTGCCGCGCGCCGACGCGACCCTGGACGGGCTGGCCAAGCTGCGGCCGGCGTTCAAGGCCAAGGGCACCGTGACGGCGGGCAATGCGAGTCCGTACTCCGACGGCGCCGCGGCGCTGCTGCTGATGAGCGGCGAGCGCGCCAGGGCGCTGGGGCTCGATCCGCTGGCGCGGTTCATCACGTTCGCCGTGGCCGGCGTGGATCCCGACGTGATGGGGATCGGACCGATCAAGGCCGTGCCCAAGGCGCTCGCGCGCGCCGGCCTCACGCTCGACCAGGTGACGTTGATCGAGTTCAACGAGGCGTTCGCGGCGCAGGTCGTGGCCGTGGTGCGCGAGTTGGGCATGGATCCGGCGCGGGTGAACGTGAACGGCGGAGCGATCGCGCTGGGCCATCCGCTGGGGGCCACGGGGTCAAAGCTCTCGACGCAGGTGATCCACGAACTGCGGGCGCGCGGGGGCGGCATCGGGCTCGTGACGATGTGCATCGGCGGCGGCATGGGAGCGGCGGGACTCTTCGAAGTCCCGGCCGGGAAGTAACCCTCCGTTCCGGCGAGCGACCGGGCGTCCACCGGTTCGATGCCGGGCTTCCCAAGGTGTCTATCTTTGGGTAGCAGCGCGCCGATCGCGGCGCGCGGGAGGATGGCAATGCACGACACGGACAACACGGCCGGGGCCGCGGCCGCCGATCTGACGGCCAACACGCTGAAGACGGCGCGGCGGGGGCTGCTGCGCGTTCATCGGCTCCTGCTGGAAGTGGAGCGCGTGGAGCTGGAGCGGGAGCGCGGGCGCCTGACGCCCAACGAATATCTGCAGGCGGTGCTGCACGAGCCGTCGTTCGCGTGGCTGCGCCCCGCGTCGCAGCTCATCGTGCAGATCGACGAGGCGCTGGACGACGCCGAGCGGGAGCACACGGTGATCGCGAGCGGCGTGAGCGCCGCGCTGCTGGCGCAGGTGCGGGCGCTGTTCACGCCGGTGCCGCCCACGACGACGTTCGCGGCGCGGTATCTGGAGATGCTGCAGCGCCACCCGGACGTGGTGTTCGCGCACCGCGACCTGATGGCCGAGCTGCCGAAGGGATTTCTCGGACCGCCGGCCTCGATGCTGGCGTGAATGCCGGTAGGACGGTAGGAGGGTAGGACGGTCGTGGGTAGACGGCGTTCCGCAGTTATCCGTCCTACCCCCCTACGCCCCTACCGTCCTACCGGCTTCTCATGCAGCAAACGGTCCATGAGCACCGCGGCGCGCTCGGTCTGCATGATCAGTGAATTCAGATCGACCTCTTCGCGCGGCGTGTGGGCGCCGCGCCCGAGGGCGCCGAGCCCGTCCATGCCGTCGATGTACGGCGCCACGAACGAGACATCGCCGGCGCCGCGCGACCCGGGATCCTGGGCGCGCACGGGGCCGTACCCCAGCGACTGGCTGGTCGAGTCGTAGAGCGCGATCAGGTGCTCGCCGCCCGGGGTCATCGGCATGGCCGGATATCCGTCCTCGAACGTGATCTCGGCGGACGTGCCGGGCAGGTGGCGGGCCACGATCTCGCGCATCAGCCGGCGTGTGCTGTCCTTCTGGCCCTCGGTGATGAACCGTAGGTCGCCAGGCACGACGGCGCTCGGGGCGATGATGTTGGTCTTGCCGGCCACGGTGCCGGAAAGATGCGCGGTGTCGTAGGCGACCGTGGCGCCGCCAAGGATGACGCCGGGGTTGAACGTGAGGTACCGCGGTCCCACCAGCTCGCGGCGGAAGGCGTCGAGGATGCGCGCCGCTTCGTAGATCGCGCCGTAGCCGGCGCGCGAGCTGAACACCCCGGCCGAGTGCGACTGGCGGGCGGATACGGTGAGTAGCCACGAACTGGCGCCGCGCCGCGACACCGAGGCTTCGGAGCGGCTGCCGCCCTCGAAGGCCAGCGCGACATCGCTCCGTTGGGCGGCCTCGCGCAGGTCGCGCCGCGACACGTCGAGCGGCAGGCCGGGGGCCTCCTCGTCGCCGTTGAACACGACGGTGATGTTGGCGTCCTTGAGCGCGCCGATGTCGCGGAGGGCCTTGAGGGCGTACACGGCGATCACGTCGCCGCCCTTCATGTCGCTGGAGCCGGCGCCCTTGGCCAGCGTGTCCTCGCGCACGAACTGCTGGCCCTCGCCCTCGAACACGGTGTCGAAGTGGCCGATGAGCAGGATGCGCGTGGTGCCGGGCTTGCCCCGGTGCACCGCGATGAGATGGCCGGCGCGCTTGACCGAGTCGGGCATGTTCGCCCAACGGGTCTCGAAGCCCAGCGAGTCGAGCGCCGCGGCGAACAGCGCCCCCACGCGGCGCACGCCGGGCAGATTCATCGTGCCGCTGTTGATGTCCACGGCGCGCTGGAGCATGCCGATGGCGTCCTCGTGGTGCTCGGCCACGTAGGCGCGGATCCGCTGCTCGGAGGGCGAGAGCTGGGCGGCGGCGGGCGCGGCGCGGAGCGCGAGTCCGAGCACGAGGGCCAGCGCGGAGGCGCGGCGCGCGCCGGGCGATGGGCGGGCGATCGACATGACGAGGGGACTCCGGGAAGGGGCGTGGCGAGAAGCTATCGCCGCGCGCGGGGCGGGTCCAACCGGCGCTAGTCGAGCGAGCGCCACAGGTACCAGCTGGCGATGGTGCTGTACGGGCTCCAGGGGGCGCCGATCCGGCGGACGTCGTCGGGGGTGGCGCGGCGGCGCAGGCCGTAGGCCCGCTGGATCGCATTCTGGATGCCGAGGTCCAGCTCGGGGAGCACGTCGGGGCGTCCGAGGCGGAACATGAGGAACATCTGCGCGGTCCAGCGGCCGATGCCCTTGACCTGCACGAGATGCTCGATGATCTCGTCGTCGTTCATGAAGCGCACGCGGTCGAGGGGCACGGCTCCGGTGTGCACCTTGAGCGCGAGATCGCGAAGGTAGCCGATCTTCTGGCGCGACAGGCCGGCGCCGCGGAGCGCGTCGTCGGACAGCGCCAACAGCCGCTCGGGATCCACGTGCTTGCGCGGGAAGAGCGCGCAGCAGCGCGCATGGATCGTCCCCGCGGCCTTGCCGGAGAGTTGCTGGTACACCACCGATCGCACCAGATCGTGAAAGTGCGAGCGGCCCAGCCGCATGCGTGGGCGGTATGGCCCCACTCGGCGCATGACGCGCGCCATCACGGGGTCGACGCGGCGCAGATGGGCGAGCGCGCGCCGGACGTGAGCGTCGGAAGTGGACAAGCGTCGGGCCGGCGGCGGGTCAGGCCACGCGTTGCAGCGCGGCCGCGATCGCGGTCACGATCTCGTCGATCTGGGCGGTGCTCACGATGAGCGGCGGCGAGATCGCGATCGTGTCGCCCGCCATGCGCACGAGCACGCCGTGCTCGAGACAGTCGAGGAACACATCGAACGCGCGGGCGCCGGGGCGCGCGTCGCGCGGCGCGACCTCGACGGCGCCCACGAGGCCGATGTTGCGCACGTCCACCACGTGGGGCGCGCCGTCCAGCCGGTGCACGGCCTCCTCCCAGTACGGCGCCAGATCGGCGGCGCGGGCAAACAGTCCCTCGCGCTCGTAGACGTCGAGCGTGGCGAGGCCGGCCGCGCAGGCCAGCGGGTGGCCGGAGTACGTGTAGCCGTGGAACAGTTCGATGCCGGGCGGCGCCGTCTCCACGACGGCCTCGTGAATGCGCGTGTGCACCAGCACGGCGCCCATGGGCACGGCGGCGTTGGTGATGCCTTTGGCGACCGTGATCATGTCGGGGAGGACGCCGAAGTACTGGGCGGCGAACGGCGCGCCCAGCCGGCCGAACCCGGTGATCACCTCGTCGAAGATGAGCAGGATGTCGTGCCGGGTGCACAACTCGCGCAGCCGTTCCAGATAGCCCACCGGCGGAACGAGGACGCCGGTGGATCCCGCCATCGGCTCCACGATCACGGCGGCGATGGTGTGCGCGCCGCGCGCGGCGATCACGGCGTCGAGCGTATCGGCGAGTTCGGCGCCCCAGGCCGGCTGGCCGCGACTGAAGGCGTTGTGTTCGAGGTCGTGGGTGTGCGGCAGGTGATCGACGTTGGGCAGGAGCTGCCCCTCGAACTGGCGGCGGTTGGCGTCGATGCCGCCCACCGACGTGCCGCCGAATCCCACGCCGTGGTAGCCGCGCTGGCGGCCCACGAAGCGCACGCGCCCGGGTTCGCCGCGCGCCTTCCAATATGCGAGGGCGATCTTGAGCGCCGTGTCCACGGCTTCCGATCCGGAGTTGGTGAAGAAGACGCGTTTGAGATCGCCGGGCGCGAGCCGGGCCACGCGATGCGCGAGCTCGAACGCCAGCGGATGCCCCATCTGGAACCCGGGCGCGTAGTCGAGCGTGGCGGCCTGCTCGGCCACGGCGCGCACGATGGGCTCGCGGGCGTGGCCGGCGTTCACGCACCACATGCCGGCGGTGCCGTCGAGCACGCGGCGTCCGTCGGCGGCCACATAGTGCATGTCCTTGGCCGAGACGAGCAGACGCGGCGCCTGTTTGAACGCGCGGTTGGCGGTGAACGGCATCCAGTGCTCGGCGAGCGACGGCGCCGGCGACTGCGGGGGCACGGGGGACGTGGTGGTGCGAGCGGTCATCGAAGCGTTCCAGGCGGGTCAGAATCGTACGCGTGACTGAACTTCGGTGTCACGGGGTTGTATCAGTGGTCGGGCTTTCTCACGAGCGAATATGGACCGGAAACCATCGGACGGCGAGCGCGGCGAGCCCGAGGTGCGGGCGCGGCTGGAGAAGATCCGCCGCGACCAGCGCGGCCGCGTGCGGTGGAAGCTCTCGCGGCACACGGCCGAGATGGCGCTCGTGGCGATCTCGGAGACCCCGCGGCGCGAGTACCGGCGCTCCGCCAAGAGCCGGCGCCGCAAGCGCCACAAGCGGCTGCTGTAAGGGGCGGGTCAGTGGGTGGTGACGGCCACGTCGAGCGCGCCGGTGGCGCCGCTTATCGTGGCTGAAATCTTCGAATTGCCGCCGGCGATGCCCATCACGAGCCCGTGCTGGTCCACGGTCGCCACCGCCGGATCGGATGAGCCCCAGGTGACGTGGAGTCCCGCGATGGCACCGCCGTGGGCGTCGAGCGCCGTGGCGGTGAGCTGGACGGTCTGGCCCACGGCCACCGTGGGGCTGGCCGGCGCCAGCACCACCGACGACACCGGCGGTGTGGCGGGCTGCGTGGGGGCGCTCCGGTAGCCGCAGGCAGCGGCGCCGAGGCACAGCGCGAGAATCCACGGACGCGTCATGCGGGGAATCTTTCCCCGGCGGCCGCCGCGCGGAAGTGCGCCGCGTCACGCGGCGCGCGACACCGCCGGAACCACGTCCTTGTGGCGGCGGTGGCGCAGCCCCCATCGCAACCGGTAGGCGGACACGGCGACCACGAGCAGCGCGGACACCTCGATCAGGACCTTCTCGCCGTCGAGATAGTCGATCGGGGCGTCCTTGAGCGTGGGGTCGGTGAGCACCCCGTGCATGAAGAACAGCGCCGCCGTGAGATACGTGAGGTAGTGGAACAGCTTCCACCGGCCGCGCCCGATCTCCACGCGGTAGTACGACGTGACCACGACCGCGCCCAGCACGTACAGCGACGCGGCGCCGATGGAGTTGATCCACGGCTGCTTGGGCCCGTTCACGGGGTAGACGATGTCGATGAACCGGAACGCGGGCGTCTTCACGGCCAGCAGCAGGACGGCGTGCAGAACGGCCAGCGCCAGGGCCACGTACCCCGTCCAGTTGTGGAGCTTGAAGTAGTTGAAGCGGCGGTGGGGCCAGTGTTTCCACGGATTGTAGTGCATGGAGAGCAACAGCCCGAGCAGCAGGTTGCAGGTGAGCAGGCACACCGCCACGAGGGCGACGTCGCTCGAGAGGTCAAGTGGGGTCACGGCGGGCGAAGGCGGGCACGGGCAAGACGAAGGGGCGCGCGGGTCGCGCCCCCGTGATTCAACGCATGAACGGGACCAACCGCTGATGCGCTATCCGATGATCCGGTCCGCCATCTTGGCGCCGTAGTACGCGCCCACGCCCCCGACGATCGTGCTGAAGATGAACGCCGTCATCATCCCCAGCTTGGCGGTGATCGCCCAACCCACGGTGCTCCCGACGAAGGCCCCGATGGTGCCGAACAGCTTTTTCATGAGTCTCCCGCCTGTTGGTAGATGAGTCGAGCCGCGTGATCCCGCGTGCGCTCATGCACGCGTCGCCAGGAATCCCCTGTGAACGACTGCGCCACCGCGCGGTGCGTCACCTACGGCACTGTAACTTGCCCCGGCCGGGCGGCCGGGGCCAGGTTGCGCGGGGTTCGATAGCCTGGCCGGCGCGATCAGGGACGCCGCCGGCCGCCCCGAGCTTTCGATTCCATTCACGGCGCAGTAAGCTCCAGCAGCGCCAGGCGTTCACGAAGGGCTCCCGCTCTGGCGGGGGCCCTTCGCGCATTCGCGCCCCGTCCTCCTCAATCCGCGACCGCCATGACCCGTCTGCTGAACTATTTCTTCAAGGGCCTGATCGTCACCGCGCCGGCGTTCATCACGGTCTACGTCTGCTACGTGATCTTCCGGACGATCGACGGTTGGGTGCCGCTGCCGATCCCCGGCGCCGGGTTCGTGCTCACGGTGGTGCTGATCACGCTCGTGGGGTTCGCGGCCCAGACGTTCGCCAGCCGCACGCTGCTGGCGGCACTCGACGCCCTGTTCAAGCGGCTGCCGTTCGTGCGCCTGCTCTACTCGAGCACGCGCGACCTGCTCAACGCGTTCGTGGGCGAGCAGCGGCGGTTCGACAAGCCGGTGATCGTGACGCTCGCCGGCGGGTCCGGGGCGATGGTGTTCGGGTTCCTGACGCAGGAGTCGCTCGACATGTTCGGCGTGCCCGAATCGGTGACGGTGTACGTGCCGCAGTCGTACGGGTTCGCCGGCAACCTGGTGGTGTTCCCGGCGTCGCAGGTGCGGCGGCTGGACGCCGAGAGCTCGAACGTGATGGCGTTCATCCTCTCGGGCGGAGTCACGACGGTCATCGAGCGCTGACCGGCCTCAGCGCCGGCCCGGGGCCCCGGTCCATCGCGCCAGCCGGCCGCGCGGCCCCGCGGCAAGTCCCACGCCGCCGCCGAATCGCACGACATTGAGGGGCAGCGTGTCGGTGGAGATCCACGATTCGCCGTTGTCGCGCGACACGACGGTGCCGGCGAGCCCCACCGCCACCACCGTGCCCGGGTTCTCCGCGTACGACACGCCGGACAGATAGGCGGGTGCGAGCGGTCCCCTGGCCGCGCGCCAAGTGCGCCCGCCGTCTTCGGTGAGCGCCACGTTCACGGTCGGCGCGTGGGGGCTGGTGTATTCACCGCCCACCGCGACGCCGTGCAGGGCGTCGCTGAACGCCACGGCGAAGATGCCCGATGCGCTGCCGCCGATGTGCACCGGCGTATCGCTCACGCTCCAGGTGCGTCCGCGGTCGGAGGAGTGGAACACGCGCGCCGCGGCGGCGCCGCCGGTACCGATCCAGGCGTCGCGCGATCCCCACAGGGCGATGCTGGTGTTGCTGGCGGCGAAGGCGCCCTCGCCGCTCAACGTGGGCGGAAGCGCGCCCGGCGGCACGCGCGTCCACGTCTGCCCGCCGTCGTCGGTGACGAGGAGGAAGAGCGCGCCGTCCACCGGATCGCTGAGCGCGATGCCGTGCTGCGCGTCCCAGAACGCGAGTGCGTCGAGGAAGACGCCCTTGCGATCGGTGGTGTAGGTGGTGGTCCAGGTTTTTCCGCCGTCGGTGGTGCGGAAGATCCGCGCCTGACCGCTCTCGGCGGGCCCGGCGCTGGCCGCCACCGCCACTTGGGCGGAGAGGCCGACGATGGACCGCAGGTCGAGCGTGTTGGCGCCCGGCACGGAATCGACGGTCCATGACGCGCCGCCGTCGGTGCTGCGCGCCACCGTGCCGTGCGTGCCGCTGGCCCATGCCGTGCCATCGCCCGCCAGGCTGAGCCCGCGGAATTCGGCGCGCGTGGGCGCCGGAACGAGCTGCCACTGTGCCGCCGCGGGCGCGGCGACGAGCAGGGCCGCGGCGGCGGCGGCGTGGCGCGACAGGGCGCCGAGGGAACGGGCGGAGGTCACGGGGTGGGCTCCTGGCGGTCGGGAGGCGAATCGGACGCGGGAATGTCCGCCGCCGGATCGCCCGGGGGAAGTGGCAGGTCGTACCGGGGCAGGAGGTCGGGCAGGACCGGGATGTCGTCGATGCCGAGAATGTCGTCGGCGCGCCAGGCCACGTACAAGAAACCGAGCGACGCGACGATGGCGCCGCAGCCCTCCATCCAGTGGGCGTGGCGAAGGACGAACAGGAATGAGACGCCCACCGGGAGAAAGATGGTGCCGAACAGCGCGCTCACGGTGCGCAGCATGCAGCCGGGGTTGCTCAGGCGGGACATGGACGGGGGGCCTCGGGGTGGCCGAAATCTCCGAGCCCGGAGCGGTTGGGGCAAGCGCGGTTGCGGCCCACGCGGGGCACCCGCTACCGTGAGACGCTCCCACCCGACCGCCGATGCTCACCATTGCCGACATTGTTGCCGCCCGCGAACGGATCGCGGGACGCGTCCATCGCACGCCCACGCTGAGCGCCGAGCGCATCGGCGCGCGCGTGCCGGGGGGCGTGCGGCTGTCGCTCAAGTGCGAGCTCCTGCAGAAGACGGGGTCGTTCAAGGTGCGCGGAGCGCTGAACGCGGTGAGTCTGCTGACCGCGGCCGAGCGGGGGCGGGGCGTGGTGGCGGTGTCGGCCGGAAACCACGCGCAGGCGCTGGCGTGGGCGGCGCGGGCGGCGGGCGTCAAATGCACCGTGGTCATGCCGAGCGCGGCGTCGCAGGCCAAGCTCGACGCCACGCGCGGGTACGGCGCCGAGGTGGTGCAGTACCAGTGGGGCTCGGCGATGTTCGACAAGGCGCGCGAGTTGGCCGAAACGCACGGCTACGTGTTCGTGCATCCGTTCGATGACCCGCGGGTGGTGGCGGGCGCCGGCACCGTAGGGCTGGAGATTCTCGAAGACGCGCCCGACGTGGAAGCGATCGTGGTCCCGGTGGGTGGCGGCGGACTGCTGGCCGGCATCGCGGTGGCCGTCAAGGAGACCAAGCCCGGGGTGCGCGTGTTCGGCGTGGAGCCGGTGGGCGCGGCGGCGCTCCGGCGAAGCCTCGACGCCGGCGTGGTGACGCCGATCGACGCGCCGCAAACGATCGCCGACGGGTTGGCCGCGCCGATGACCACGGAGCTGCCGCTCTCGGTGGCGCAGCGCTACGTGGACGACGTGGTGCTGGTGACCGACGCCGAGATCGCGGAGGCGATGGCGGTGATCCTGTCCTCGGCCAAGCTGATGGCCGAACCGGCCGGGGCCGCCGCCACGGCGGCGCTGCTGTGTGGGCGGCTGCCGATGGCGCCGGGCGCGCGGGTGGTGAGCGTGGTGAGCGGAGGCAACGTGGACCTGGCGCGCCTCAAGGAACTGATCTAGCGGTCCGCCGGATCGACCCCGCCGCGCATGCGCGGCGCCACGCGCACCGCGGTGCCGTAGCAGAGCACTTCCGACACGCCGGACATGATCTCGGTGGCGTCGTAGCGCACGGCGAGCATGGCATTGGCGCCGAGTTGGGAGGCGTGGTCCACCGCGTTGGCGAAGGCGTCGGCGCGCGCGCGCTCGCAGAGGTCGGTGAGCAGCGAGATGTTGCCGCCCAGCAGCGTCTGGAACTTGGCGCCGATCGTGCCGACCACGGAACGCGAGCGCACGACGATGCCGCGCACGACGCCGAACGTGCGCACCACGTCGTAGCCGGCGAGATCGTTGGCCGTGGTGGTGAGGAACTCGGGGCCGGCGGGCGCCGGCGGTCGCGGAATGGAGGTCATTTATTTCTTGGTGTGGCGCTGCAGCCACCATTTGGTCCAGGCGACGATCGTGGCGCAGCCGGTCTGGCCGGCGATCTGGAACTGGGCCGGGGTCTCGGAGCCGTGGTACACCTCGATGGCGCCGACCTGGTCGGGGGTGAGGAACCCGTTGACGTCGCCGGGGCTCATCGAACTCCAGGGGGAGCCGTCGACCACGTAGTCCACGCATCCCCCGCCGCCGGGCGACCGGGTGTCGGTGATGTACGTGTCGTAGCCCGACGTGGTGACGCTGAGGCCCGGCACCGTCCGCAGGAGGTCGGTGAACTTGGGAGCCTGCCGGTTGTCGATCGCCTTCTCGTCCATGAAGTAGCCGAACCCGGACTTCCGGCGCTCGGTGAATCCCACGGCATCGAGGCCGCTGATGCGCTGGACCTCGGTGGTGACCGTGGGGAGCACCATGACCGAGTTGTCGAGTTCGAGGCTGACCGAGGCCGGGGCGATGCTGGACAGCTCGACGGCTTTCTCGGTGGGGGTGTAGCCGATGAGCATGGCGCGCACCACCTGCGAGCCGGAGGGCAGGCTGTCGAGCTTGAAGCTGCCGTCGGGGCCGGTGTTCACCGAGTGGAGCGTGCCCTCGAGCTGCACGCGGGCGCCGTGCACCGGCTTGCCCGATCCGTTGAGCACGCGCCCGACGAGCTGCGCGTTCATGGCGGGGCGGGGCGGCTGATGGTTGGTGTCGCCGGCGGCGACGGTGGCCGGAGCGGCTGCGGCGATGCTCATGCTGCGGAGCTCGAGCAGATCCTTGTCGAAGGTCACCGGCACGTCGCCGCTCTTCACGCCGCCGAAGGTGGCCTGGACCTTGCCATTGAACGTGGCCGGCAGGCCGCAGATGCGGTACGTGCCGTCGGGTCCGGTGACGGCCTCGCGCAGTCGCGGAATCTTGCGCAGCCCCGAGAGGTCGAACTCCGACCAGACGATGGAAACCTGCGCCTTGGGCATGGGCTCTTCGGTATCGGCATTGCGGACGCGGCCGAACAGCGCCGACGGTCCGCGGGTGAGCCAGGCGGCGGGACAGAGCATCTTGACGAGGCTGGCCGGCGACGGCGTGGTGATGTTGAGCGTCTTCTGCTCGCCGGCTGCGATCGTGATCACCGGAGTCACGAGCTGGACGCCGATGGAGTCGAGAATCGGGTGGGCGGCGATCAGCTGATACTTGCCCGGCGGGACGCTGTCGAAATGGAAGCTGCCGTCGGGGCCGGCCACGGTGATCATCGCCGTTCCGCGCATGGCGATCTGGGCGCCGCTCATGGGGCGGCCCCTCACGCTGTCATAGGCGATGCCGCTGATGGCGGCGGGTCTGGCGGGCTGTTGGGCGACGAGGGGGAGCGGGGCTCCCACTGCGAGGAGCGCCGCGACGAAGGCGGCGCGCAGGGTCACATCGGTACGCATTCCCAATACTACTACCGGACGGCGGTAAGGCTCCAGTCGAAGCCAAAATTGCGGTTTCGAGGTGCCGAGTGCATGGAACGCCGGACGTATCGGACAAGATGCCCGACGGTGTCGAGTTTCTAGGGCGTACTCTAGACAGTCACGACCTTGCGGGCATTTCCGGTCTATATGACACTTCGTCCGTACTAGCCTCTTCGACTCAAGAAGGAGCTGCCTGTGCTTGACGAGCGGAATCCACCGACGCCGGCGGATGCGCCGATCCGGGATCGAATTCGGAGAAGGTGGACGGTGCAAGATCTAGCGGACCGGGTGAAGCGGGCGCTGTACGAGCACTTCGAGCAAACGCTCGTCGTGGTGCTGGTCGCGTCGTTGCTGCTCATCAACTTCGTGGTGGATTACAAGCTCGCGTTCCTGAGCTTCTACTACCTGCCGATCATCGCGGCAGGATTCCTGTCGGGGCGCCGGAGCGCGGTGTGGGCGGCGGTGTTGACGGTGTTGCTGGTGACGTTCTTCCAGGCCGTCACCGGGCTGGGCGGCGTCGCCGGCATCAGCGCGGTGACGCTGACGTTCCTGGTGCCCTGGGGCGGATTCCTCATCCTCACGGGCTACTCGGTGGGCACGCTGTCCGAGCAGCACACGGAGCGGGCCGACGACGTGAAGCGGACGTATTTCGCGCTGCTGGAGTTGCTCACATTCCACCTCGACTCGGCCGACCGCTACCGCCGGGGCCACAGCTATCGAGTGGCGGAGCGGTCGGTGGCCATCGGGCGCAAGCTGGCGATGACGGCCGACCAGCTCGAGGAGCTGCGGGTGGCGGGGTTGCTGCACGAGATGGGCCCACAGGATCCGCGCGTTGCCCGGATGTTCGCGGACTTCCCGCGGGAGATTCGCGAGGTGCCGGTGGCGGCGTCGATGCGCGCCGCGCTGGACACGGTGACGTCGTATGGCCGGTACCACGAGCTGATCGGCGACGACTGGCCCATCGACGCGCTGCGCATCCCGATGGCGGTGAAGATCCTGGCCGTGGCCGACGCCTACGAGACGCTGCTCACGCCCACCGAGACGCGCCCGGCGTTCGCGCCATGGAACGCGCTCGAGGAGATCGATCGCAGCGCGGGCCGCACGTTCGCCACCGAGGTGGTGCACGCCCTGCGGCACACGATCGTGCCGGAGTACGCCGACTACGTGGCGGAGCAGCCGCCGCTCAAGCTAATCGTCACGCGGGGCGCCTGAACCGCGTCGCGCGCGGCGCGCCGCTTTGACGCGCCAGAGGCCCCAGGCGGCCACGAGCGCGCTCACGAGCGTCCACCCCACCACGAACACGTAGAGGGCGTGGCCGCCGCGCTGCTCGAGGTGCGATGCCTTGAGCACCGCCACGGCGATCGCGTCGAGGACGACGATGGCGCCGACCAGCTGGGCCAGGGCGCGCGTGGCGGGCGATTGCGTGCGCATCAGTTGGACAATCCGGAAGGGGGAGCGGGCCGGCTACCGCGGCGGTGGTGTCAACTCGCCGCGGCGCCCACGCGCCGATGCGAAGAATGCCGCGAGCGCGTCGAGGTCGGCGTCGATGTCGCCGGTGGTAGTGTACGCGGGGCCGATGGCCAGCGCATGGCGGGTCCAATCGAACGCGACCGGGATGATCGGCACGCCGGCGCCGCGGGCGATGTGGTAGAACCCGGACTTCCATCGCGGCACCGCTTTCCTGGTGCCCTCGGGAGAGACCGCCAGGAGCAACCGTTCCTGCTCGGCGAACCGGCTCACCGATTGGGCCACCATGTCCTGGGGCTTGGTGCGGTCCACCGGAATGCCGCCCAGCCAGCGCATGAGGCCGCCGAACGGGGGCCGGAACAGGGTGTGCTTGCCGAGCCATGCCGCGCGGAGCCCGAGCGCGAACTTGGCGGCGATCCCGATCACGAAGTCCCAATTGGAGGTGTGCGGGGCCACGATCACCACCGCTTGGGGGATGTTCGGTAGCGCGCCGTCGATATGCCACCGGAGGCGGGCGAGGCCCCACCGCCCGAGGGCGCGGGTCAAGGGGCCGCCGCTGGCCGGGAGGGCGTCACCCAGCTTGGGGATGCTGGCGCGAGGTGGCATCTGGCGGGCAAGCTATCGAGGGAACCCGAGGTGCGCCATAATATCGCCGTGCGAATCTCCGACGCCCTCGACCGAACCGCCCGCGACCACGCGGACCTGCCGGCGCTGTGCTGGAAGGAAGACGGACGCTGGGAGTCGCTCACGTGGAGCGGCTACCGGCAGCAGGTGCACCTTGCCGCGCGCGGGTTTCTGGCGTTGGGGGTGGAGCCGGGCAAGGGCGTGGCGATCATCGGCGCCAACTGCCCGGAGTGGCTCGTGGCCGATCTCGCCGCGATCCACGCGGGCGCGCTGCCCAGCGGCATCTACGCCACCTGCACGGCGGAGCAGTGCGAATACGTGGCGCGCCACTGCGAAGCGCAGGTGGCCGTGGTGGAGAACGCCGAGCAGCTGGCCAAGTTCCTGTCGGTGAGCGACGCCCTGCCGCAGCTGCGGGCCATCGTGCAGATGCATGGCGAGCCGGCCGCAGCCGGCGTGATCGCGTGGCCGGACCTGCTCCGCCGCGGCGCGCTGGTGGCCGAGTCGGCGCTGGAGCAGCGCCTGGCGGCGCAGTCGGCGGACGACGTGGCCACGCTCATCTACACGTCGGGGACGACGGGCGTGCCGAAGGCGGTGATGCTCACCCACGACAACGTCGTGTGGACGGCGGATACGGGCATCCGCGCCCTCGGGCTGCGGCCCGGCGACAACATTCTGAGCTATCTGCCGCTGAGTCACATCGCCGAGCAGATCGTGTCGTTGTTCGGGCCGGTGGTGTTCGGTGGATGCACGTGGTTTGCCGAGAGCATGGAGCGGTTGGGCGACAACCTGCGGGAGGTGCGGCCGGACTTCTTTCTCGGTGTGCCGCGGGTGTGGGAGAAGATCCAGGAGCGCATGGAGGCGGCGGGCGCCGAGAACTCGCCGCTGCGCAAGCAGCTGATCGCGTGGGCGCGCGGCGTGGGGATCGCGGGCGGCTACGCGGCGCAACAGGGGCGGCGGCGGCCGCTCCTGTATCCGCTCGCCGACGCGCTCGTATTCCGGACGGTGCGCAAGCGGCTGGGGTTCGACCGGGCGCGTGTGCTCGTGACGTCGGCGGCTCCGATCGCGCGGTCGACGCTCGACTTCTTCCTGTCGCTGGGGCTGCCGATCTGCGAGGTGTATGGGATGAGCGAGTGCACCGGGCCGGCGACGATCAGCACGCCGGGCCAGGTGCGCACGGGGAAGGCCGGGTTCGTGTTTCCCGGCGCCGAACTCAAGGTGGCCGAGGACGGCGAGATCTGCATGCGCGGCCGCCACGTGTTCAAGGGGTACTACAAGGATCCGGCGGGCACGGTCGACGCGCTGGATGCCGAGGGTTGGCTGCACTCGGGCGACATCGGCGACCTGGATGCGGACGGGTTCCTGCAGATCACCGATCGCAAGAAGGATCTCATCATCACGGCCGGGGGCGAGAACGTGGCGCCGCAGCTCGTGGAGGGATACCTGAAATCGATTCCGGTGGTGAGCCAGGCGGTGGTGATCGGCGACCGGCGGCGCTATTTGGGCGTGCTGCTCACGCTCGATCCGGCTCGGCTGCCGGTGGACGCGCAGGCGGCGGGGAGTCCGGCCCGCGATCCGGCGAGCGCCGCGCAGTGCGAGAAGTTCCGGGCGTATCTGCAGCGGCACATCGACGCCGTGAACGCGCGGCTGGCGCGGGTGCAGGCGGTGAAGCGGTTCGAGATCATCGCCGGAGAGTTCACGGTCGAGGGCGGGGAGCTGACGCCCTCGCTCAAGGTGCGCCGCCGCGCGGTGGCCGAGAAATACGCGCGGGAGATCGAGCGGCTGTTCGGGTGACGCCGCGGCGTCAGCGGAGCATCTGCTTGGCGATCGTCTGGAGCTGCATGTTGGACGTGCCTTCGTAGATCGCGCCGATCTTCGCGTCGCGATAGAACTTCTCGGCCGGGAAGTCCTTGGTGTAGCCGTAGCCGCCGAACAGCTCCAGCGAGATCGACGTCACGCGCTCGCACACCTGCGAGGCATACAGCTTGGCCATGGCGCCTTCCATCACGATGTCGTGGCCGGCGTCCTTGAGGCGCGCCGCGTTGTACACCATGAGTCGCGCCGCCTCGACTTCGGTGCGCGCCTGGGCGAGTTGGAACTGGACGCCCTGGAAGTCGGCCAGCGCCTTGCCGAACTGCTTGCGCTCCTTGACGTACTCGGTGGCGGCCCGCAGCGCGCCCTGCGCCACGCCGATCATCTGCGCTCCGATGCCGATGCGTCCCTCGTTGAGCGTCTCGATGGCCACCTTGTAGCCCTGGCCCACGGGTCCGAGGACGTTCTGCGCCGGCACTTGAACGCCGTCGAGGATCAGCTCCGTGGTGCTCGACGCGCGGATGCCCATCTTGTCTTCCTTCTTGCCGACGCTGAATCCCGGGAATCCGCGTTCGACGACGAAGGCGGTGATTCCCTTGTAGCCGGCGGCCGGATTGGCGTTGGCGAAGATCACGTAGATCTGCGCCTCGGCGCCATTGGTGATCCACATCTTTCGTCCGTTCAGGATCCAGCGGTCGCCCTGCTGTTCGGCCCGCGTGGTCATCCCGAACGCGTCCGACCCCGAGCCCGGTTCGGACAGCGCGTAGGCGCCGGGCGTCCCGCCGGTGAGGCGGGGCAGGTAGGTGGCCTTGATGTGGTCGCTGCCGTAGGTGCGGATGGGATAGTTGACCAGCGTGTTCTGGACGTCGACCTGGATGGCGGCCGACGCGTCGATCTTGCTGATCTCCTCGACGGCGAGGGTGACCATCATCAGCGATCCGGCCGAGCCGCCGTAGTCCTCGGCGACCTCGATGCCCATCAGGCCCATGTCGGCGAAGGCCTTGGTGAGTTCGGGGTCGATGCGCCCCGCGCGCTCCATCTCCTGGACCCGGGGGCGAACCATCTCCTCGGCCATGGCCGCGACCGCGTCGCGGAACATGATCTCGTCGTCGGAGAGGGTGGTGAGCGGCGGGCGGGCCGCGGAGCGGTCGGCAGGCATGGGGACGCGTGGTGGAGGTGTGCGGATGCGCAGCGAGTCCCGAGAATATAAAGAAAGTGCAGGGCCTGGACCGGCCAATGGCAGGCTCGCTGCCGGCGGGGCGGCTAGAACATCGACCGGGCGCGAGTGCAGAGCGCCAGCAGGTCGTCGTCGGACATGGCGCGCCAGCCTGGCGGGGCGGGCCAGATCCGGCGGCGGTCGATCCTCGACGTGAAGATCAGCCCCGGATTCTCGGTCTGCGGCAGGACGTCCCAGTCGAGCGCCATCCGGAAGTCCCACTGGCTCTCGTCGTACACTTCCCACTCGATCCGATCGGCATCCACGAGCAATCGCGCGCCGGGATCGCGAAGACCGCCGGACGGGGGATTCTCTGGACGTTGTGGTCGGAACTCCATGTCGTGGGGGCCTGCCTGCCGGCCGCGCCGATCGCGGGAGCCAATCGAACGGGGGGGCGGGTTGTCGACAATATTAGAAAATGTCGCAAGACGGCATCGTCTGGGCGACCCTACCGCGAATTCCCTGCATAAGTAATGACGTGCCAAGGAGATTCAGGCAACCCTGGGGCGGGATGTCCGGCGCCGATCCGACTGCCCGGGCGCCGGCCGTTAGAGGCCCCCGGGCGCCTCACGTCGGCCGAAGACGTCGAGCGCGAGGTCCACCTTGCCGAACGGGGCCGAGACCTGGGCCCCCTGGAGGGTGTCCCGCACGCGGTCGAGCATCTCGCGGGCGATTGCCAGGCCCTCGGCCACGGCGTGATCGCGCGACCGTTCGTTGGCCCGGCGCATCCGGGTGATCACGGCGTCGGGCACGCTCACGCCGGGCACTTCATTGGCCAGGAATTCGGCGTTGCGCACCGAGACCAGCGGCCAGATGCCGGCGATGACGGGAATGCGGACGTGAGCGATGCGCGCGAGGAAGCGCTCCAACTGCTCCACATCGAACACGGGCTGCGTGATGGCGTACTCGGCGCCCGCATCCACCTTCCA
>Ga0307374_10006029_pt1 | contig 19305 bp, 23 predicted proteins | sample OX3MG_FD_202532 | JGI IMG/M metagenome (GOLD analysis project Ga0307374, IMG submission 202532) | Soil microbial communities from Risofladan, Vaasa, Finland - OX-3 | ecosystem: Environmental > Terrestrial > Soil > Coastal area > Acid sulfate soil | place: Finland: Risofladan, Vaasa | collected...
GAACTACAACTTCTCGCTCGTCTTCATCGTGTTGGCCGTGACCACCGGTGTGTCAAGCGTCGAGGGCGCCATACAGGCCGGCATCGGCTTCTACGTGATCAGCCAGATCCTCACCTACCTGCCCGCCCGACTCGGGGGGAGCAGCCTCGTCATTGTGCTGTTCGCCTTCGGCTCGCTGCAGTTCGCCAAGCACCCCGAGGGGATCCTCGAGTTCCAGAAGCGTCGGGGCAGTATGGGCTGGGAACGCCGCTTCTTCCCGGACGAGTTCTACCGCCTGAACCCCGAATTGGCCCCGGGTGCCAATGCCTGACGTACCCATCCTCTCCATCCGAGGCGTGGCCAAGTCGTTCGGTGGTATCCGTGCCGTCCACGACATCAGCTTCGACGTGCACTCCGGCGAGATCGTTGGACTCGTCGGGCCCAACGGCGCCGGCAAGACGACGCTCTTCAACTGCGTCTGCGGGCAGCTACGCCATGAGCAGGGCGAGATCTCCTTCGAAGGCCGTTCACTTGAAGGGCTCCCGACGTACCGGCGTGCCCGCCTCGGCATCGGACGGACCTACCAGCGGGTCGAGGTCTTCACCGACATGACCGTGCATGACCACCTTCTCGTGGCCGCACGCTCCTTCCGCGGCGAAGACCGGCTGTGGAAGGACCTCCTCCATATGAGCGGCCCCACAGCGAGTGAGCTGCAGACGGTGGAGGAAACGCTGGAGCTGGTCGGCATCACGAACCTGGCAAAGACGCCTGTCAACGCGCTCGGCTTGGGCAACTGCCGGCTGGTCGAACTGGCCCGTGCGCTGGCCGCTTCCCCGAAGATCCTCCTGGCCGACGAGCCCTCCTCCGGTCTCGATCTTCATGAGACAGCGGAGCTGGCAACAGTGCTGCGCACGGTCCAGCGCGAGAGGGGAACGGCAGTGTTGCTGGTCGAGCACGACCTCCCCATGGTGGCCGAGGTCGTCGACCGCACTGTCGTGATGGATCTCGGCAGCATGCTGGCCGAGGGCACATTCGACGAGGTCATGCGCAACCCATCCGTGCGGCAGGCCTACCTCGGACAGGTGGGCGTGGCATGACCTCGGCACCCGCTCCAGTCGATGATGTGCTGATCCTGAAAGAGGTGAGCAGCGCCTACGGGCCATATCGGGCGCTCTTCAATGTCACCTTCAGCGTCCCCGCCGGCGGCATCGTGGCCCTCGTCGGGTCCAACGGGGCGGGCAAGTCGACCATCGCCCGTACGGTCACCGGGTTGGTGACCCCGACGAACGGCACCATCACGCTGGCCGGGCGCGACATCACGAAGCTGCCTGCTTACAAGATCGCTCGGCTCGGCATGGCCCACGTGGTGGAGGGTCGCGGCGTGTTCGCGTCTCTGACCGTCGAGGAGAACCTGACCCTCGCCTTTCGCCAGCGGGCTGGGCGCCGCCAGCTGAAGGCGAACCTCGAAAGGGCCTACACCGCCTTCTCCATCCTCGGCGAGCGGCGCCGCCAGCTGGCGGGCCTGCTGTCGGGGGGCCAGCAGCGCCTGCTGTCGCTGGCCAAGGTACTGGTGGTACCTCCCCATGTGCTGGTGGCCGACGAGCTGTCGCTCGGTCTCGCGCCGGTGATCGTCGATGCGGTCTACGAGGGTCTGACCGAAATCAACCGGAACGGCACGGCGCTCCTCGTCGTGGAGCAGCAGGTGTCGAGGGTTCTCAGTCTGGCCGGCCGCGCGGTGGTGCTGGATCGTGGCACGGTCGCTTACGAGGGCGACCCCGCCGGGGCGCATGCTGCCATGGAGACCATCATGGCCAAACGCGAGCGAGCCGCCGCGTCCGCCGTCAGCAGCCTCGACTAAGTGTGTCCATTTATGCATTCAGGCGACGCGTCCTGATCACAAACCACAAGGAGTCACCATGAGAGAGCCGGTCATCGTCGATGTCGTCCGCACGACCTTTGGCAAGCGCGGCGGCGCGTTGGCCAACTGGCACCCGGCGGACCTGCTCGGCTTCGCTCTCACCTCATTGATGGACCGCACCGGGGTGGACCCCGAACGCATTGACGACGTCATCGGTGGTTGCGTGAGCCAGGTGGGGGAGCAGAGCACCAACGTCGCTCGCAACGGCTGGGTGTCGGCCGGCCTGCCTCAGAACGTTCCCGCGACGACGGTCGACCGCCAGTGCGGGTCGTCCCAGCAAGCCGTCCACTTCGGTGCAGCCGGTGTGGCTGCCGGTCACTACGACCTGGTGGTGGCTTGCGGGGTCGAGGTGATGAGCCGCGTCCCACTGGCCTCCAACGCACGCGGCGGGGTGGGCCCGTTCCCGCCATCGTTCATTGAGGAGGTCGACGGCCGGATCTGGACACAATTCCGGGTTAGTCAGGTGTTGGCCGACCGCTACGGCATCAGCCGGGAGGAGATGGACGCCTACGCGCTCGAGTCGCACCGCCGGGCCGCCGAGAGCTGGGACAACGGGCACTTCGCCCGCGAAGCCATTCCCGTCCCGATCAAGGCCGAGGACGGTTCCTTCACCGGCCAGTCGCTGGAGAGCGATGAAGGCATCCGCCGATCGACCACGCTGGAGGCGCTGTCTAATCTCCCGCCGGCGCAGCACTGGGAGCCGGACACCGCGCTTGGCATCACGGCGGGGAACTCCTCGCAGACCACCGACGGGGCCGCAGCCATGCTGATAGCCGAGCGGTCCGTGGCCGAAGCGCTCGGGCTGCCCGTTCGTGCCCGGTTCGCCCACTTCGCCGTCGCCGCGGACGACGCGGCCATTGTGCTCTCCGCGCCGGTGCCGGCGACGCAGAAGCTGCTGGATCGCTCCGGTATGAAGGTGAAGGAGTTCGACGCGGTCGAGTGCAACGAGGCGTTCGCAGTTGTCGCGTTGATGTGGCGTGATGCCTTCGACTACGACCCGGCGCGGCTCAACCCGCGGGGTGGGGCCATCGCCATTGGGCATCCTCTCGGTGCGAGCGGTGTGCGGCTCATGGGTACCCTGCTCAACCACCTGGAAGCGACCGACGGTCGCTTCGGGTTCCAGACCATGTGCGAGGGCGGCGGCCAGGCCAACGCCACAGTGATTGAGCGTCTGGACTGACGACCGCCGGCTCAGACCGCCTCTGAAGGCGGCATGTCCATCCCGGCTTCCATCAAGGGATGGATCTTGCGCGTCACGACCAACCACTCGACCACGAAGGTCAGGCCGGGGATCAGGCCCGCCCCGAACATGAGGACGATCCAACCAAGGTGCAGCCGCGCCTTGAGCGCCAGCATGCCGACCATGACGAGATACACGATGTAGAGGTAGCCGTGAGCCACCCCGAAGATCTCGACCGCCAGCTTGCCGTGACCGGCAAAGATCTTGATGCCCGTGAAGACGAACAGCGGGATGACGAGCACACCGACGATGTTGGCCATCAGCTGGTAACGGAAGAGCGCCCCGGCCAGTCCTTTCTCGACAAGCCGCTTCACGTCGGTCGGCGGGCCACAGGCGCTTCGGGGTTCCGCCAGGTCTTGGGGCCGCCCGCAGCCAAGGCGGCGAGCCGGGCGTTGTAGGCCACCAACTCCGGATCATCGGTGGCCAGTGCGGAGGAGTCCCGCGGTGAGGCGGGTTCGGAGTGGAGCGCCTCGTGCGCCTCCGCCGCCATCGCCGCCATCTGGTTGCGCATGCCCTTGAGTCCGACGGTGTCGTAGTCGGTGTGGAGGAGCATCCACCAGAAATACACGGCGAGCCCGGCGAAGATGGGCCACTCGGCCGAGTACAGGTAGCTCAGCCCGTTGCCGTCGAAGGCCCGCGTGATCTGCCACCAGGCGGCAAGGCCGCAGCCCGGGACGAAGAGCAGGAGGGCGATGTGGAGGGAGACGGCCCTGCCCGATGACCACCTCGCACGCACGTCAGCGATGTTACCGGCCACCCTGGCATGAAGATGTCGCCACTAGCCTGGGCCGATGCCATCCGGTGTGCCGCGGGTAGAGCCTCCTCTGGCCGCAGACGAACGAACGATGCTCGGGACGTCGATCGATTTCCACCGGCCGCGCTCCTGCAGAAGTGCCACGGGCTGAGCGGGGACATGATTGAGCTGAGCGGGGACATGATTGAGGAGGACACTCGCCACAACGGCGACGCGGATCTCCTCCGCGAGTGCATCGACGGGTCGTGAGGGATTGACCGCCCCACCGAGTGCCAGTGATGGCGCCGACCCCCTGCCGGACGCCATCACGACGGAGCACCGCTACGAGCTCCCCTTCGTTGCCCCCGCCGTGACGCCAGTACTGGCCGAGTAACGGCCGGGCGATCGTGAAGTTCTCTGTCCGCCAGATCCTCGCCTCTGCCGCAGGTGCGGTGCTGGCTGCGGTGATCGCGTCAGTGTTCGGGGTGAAGGGCACCATCATCGGCGTGGCCCTGGGTTCGGCCGCCGCTACTTTCGGGACAGCGCTCGTGGCGGAATCACTCGACCGCGGCCATCGGGCCGTCCAACAGGTTGTGATCCGGGCCCCCGAAACAGCGACGCTCCTCCGGCGTCTCGGCGGTACCAGCGCGTCGTCTGCCGCAATGAGCGCCGGGGAGAGAGCGCCCTTCGCCGAAGAGGTGACAACAAGCGCCGTGCAGCCAACCGAGCCGGTTGAGGCTCCGGTCCCCGAACCCGGACTACCCTCAGAATCGGCTACGGCCTCCGAGACGCCGGAACGCCGGCCCCGCAGTGTGCGCTGGCCCGTGATTGCCGGCACGGCGGCCGTCGTCTTCCTGCTGTCCCTTATGTTCGTCACCGCCATTGAGTTGATTGCCGGGCGGCCGCTGGCCGACCTCTTCGGCGGCCACTCCAAGGGCGGGGGGACCACGGTGCAGCAGATCATCGCCCCCCCTCCCACAACCGTGCCTATGCCAACAACGACGACGTCCACGTCATCGACCACCACTAGTAGCTCACCGGTCACCTCCACCACGGCGGCCACGACGACGACATCGGGCACCGGGACGACGTCGTCGACAACTGCCGGGGGGACGGCCGTCCCTCCCTCCTCCACCACATCGGTGGCCTTGGGTTAAGGCGCTGACGGGCACCTGCACGACGCCCTGGGCGCCCAGACGGATGGTCCAGCCCACCGGCAGGTCCGCAGACACGCCGGGAGGGCGACCTTCCGCGCGCCCTGTTCAGCCGACGCGGCGCAGCGTGTTGTGGTCTGTGTGGGACAACGGGTCGGTGAACTCCTTCATGGCGAGCATGGTGACCTCGTCGTAGGACCAGGTGTCCTCACCCAATGTGATGGTGATCTCGTAGCTCAATGTCCGGGCGTTCTTGGCGAGGTACTTGTTCTCGCCGATGCCGTACTGGGCGTCCCCGGCGGCGGCCTTCATGGTGAAGCTGGTGGCGCCGGCCGCGGCGGTGCCACCGGCCAGCGTGGTGATGCCGCGGGGGACGACGAATCCCTTCATGACTTCATCGGTCGCGGCGTCCCACAGCCAGTAGCCGACCTCGGTGTGAAAGGGGTTCTCCTCGTCACCGCGCCACATGGCGCTTCGGTAGTCGAGCCCGTAGAGGTGCTGGTCACCGTTGTCGACCGGGCCGAACGGCTTCATGGAGCACTTCTCCAGGTAGGGGGTCCCGAGCACCTCGCTCTTGGCGTGCGAGTAGGCGGTGTCGAGGCCGCCCTTGTCGCTTTCCCATTCCCCGGCAAGCGCCCCGAGGGGTCCCCATTCGTTGGCCACGGCTTGGCTCCTTTGTCGTCGTTTCGTGGGTTACATGTTCTGCGGTCAGATCTACTGCGGTCAGCCTACGCGGATCGGCGGGTCACCAACCCTTGAACTCCGACGGGCGCCGCTCCACGAAACTGGCGATCCCTTCCTTGGAGTCAAGCGTGTGCGTGATCAACTCCTGTGCCATGGCTTCGTCGTGGAAGGACGTCGCGCGGTCGACGTCCAGCGCACGGTTGGTGAGCCACTTGGCGATGCCGATCGCCTTGGTGGGACCATTGGCCAGCCGGGTGGCCAGCTCCTCCACCGTCGATCGCAGCTCGGACCGGGGGACGACCCGGTTGACCAATCCCAAGCGGTAGGCCTCGGCGGCGGGCACGTCGTCGCCGAAGAAGAACAATTCCTTCGCCTTCTGAATCCCGACGAGCCGGGCCAGCAGCCAGGCCCCACCGGCATCGGGTGCGATGCCCCTCCGGATGAACACCTCAATGAACTTGGACTCCTCGGCGGCGACGACGAGGTCGCAAGCCAGCGCCAGGTGCATGCCTCCGCCCGCCGCGGTGCCGTTGACCCCGGCGATGACCGGCTTCTCGCAGTCGAGGATCGATCCGACCAGCCGTTGCCAGCCGTTGCGGATGATGCGCGACCCGTCTCCCATGACGCCGTCAGGAGCGCCTTCGGGCTTCGGGCGGGGAGCCGCTCGCCCCCCGCGCAGATCGGCCCCGGTGCAGAACGCTTTCTCGCCGGCTGCCGTGATCACCACGACTCGCACGCTGAGATCCTCGGACGCGTCTGCCACCCACGCGCTGATCTGGTCCCGCATGGCGCCGGTCATCGCGTTGCCGGCATCGGGCCGGTTCAGGGTGATCCAGGCGATGCCGTTCTCAATCACGCGGGTGACGTCGTCGCCCGCGGGGTTCTCAGCGGTCTCACTCATCGGTGCTCCTCGGGAGTCGGATCAAGCCAGGACGATGAGCGCGTCTGCCGCGACGACGCCCTTCGGTCCGGCGAGCAATGGGTTGATGTCAAGCTCGGCGACCTCACCGGAGAGGTCGACGGCCAAATGTTGCACCTTCATCAAGACGTCAATCAGCGCGTTGCGATCAGCGACCGGTTGGCCCCGCACGCCCTTGAGCATGGCCGTGCCGGCCAGCTCGTCCAGCATGGCGGCGGCGTCGTTCTTGGTGAACGGAGGGACGCGGAAGGTGACGTCCTTGAGCACCTCAATGAACACGCCACCGAGCCCGAACATGACGACCGGGCCGAAGAGGTCATCCTGAGCCACCCCGACGACGGTCTCGGTGCCGCTGACCATTTCGGCGACGAGCACACCGTCTATCTGCGCTTTCGGGGCCTCCTTCTTGGCCGTGGCCATCAACCGCTTGTACATCCGGCGGGCATCGTCCTCGTCACGCACCCCAACGGCGACCAGGCCCAAGTCGGACTTGTGAAGGATGTCCGCCGACACGATCTTCATCACGATGGGGAAACCGATGCGCTTGCCCGCCTTTGCCGCGTCGCCGGGTGATGTGACAACCCGCTCCTTGGGCACGGCGATCCCGTAGGCGGAGAGCAGGGCCTTAGAGTCCTGCTCCGAGAGGGCGGTGCCGGCCGCCGGGCGGACGCCCTTGGGGGCGATCAACCGCTTCGCCTTGGCCGCCGCCGGGCTCGGCCGGCGCACGGGGCGGGCGAAACCTGAGGCGTAGGTGCTCACGAAACGGTGGTGGTCGAAGTAGGCCTTGGCGGCCATCACCGCGTTGGAGAACGTGCGGAACGTGGGGACCGAGCTCTGCAGGAGGGTCTCGCGGTACGCCTCCTCGTCACCGACGGGGGAGCCCCAGACCACGAAGATCGGCTTGTCGGTGGTGGCTGCCGCCGCCACCAGGTCCTCGCACAGCTTGTTCCCCATGGAGGGCAGCGCGCCGGTGATCGGGCAGAGCAGCAGGTCGACGTTGGGGTCCGCGATCATCGTCTCAATGATTTTGGGGCCCCTCCAGTCGCGCACGGGGGCGCCCCCGTTGTCGACCGGGTTGGAGACCCGCAGGTAGGGCGGGATCCACGTGTGCAACTCCGTCTGGGAGTGCTTGGTCAGGGAGGGCAGTTCGAGTCCGGCCGCCGCGACCATGTCGGCCATGTGGGCCCCGGTCCCCCCGGAGATGGAGTACACGCACACCCTTCCGCCGTTGCCGCGCTTGAGGCGACGCAGGGCGGCCTCGGCGGGCGGCTTGGTACGGGCGAGTGCGGCGGAGACGTCGAGCAACTGGTCAAGACCGTCGACACGTGTCACGCCGTACTGGCGGAACGCGGCCGACACCACGGCGTCGGAGCCGGTCAGGTGACCGGTGTGCGCCTTGGCCATGGACGTGCCCTCGGAGGTCCGGCCGACCTTCACGGCGACCACCGGCACCTTGTTGCGCGCCGCGTGGTCGGCGGCGAGCTGCAGGGTCCGACCGTTCTTGAAGCCCTCTATGTAGCAGGCGACCGCACCGGTGGAGTCGAGGTCGGAGAAATAGCGGATGAAGTCGGCCGCCTCCATGTCGGCCTCGTTGCCGACCGGCGCCCAGTGCGACAGGCGGATGCCGATCTCCTGCCCCTGGAAGACGGGGCGACCCTGGTGGCCGCTCTGGGTGATGAGGGCGATGGCCTTGCCCGGGAGGTCCTCACGGAAAACTTCGAAGGCGTTGAGGTTGGTGTTGGGGCCGAGCACGTGGAGCTCCCCACTGGCGATGACGTCCTCCATCACGGCTTGCACCTTGGCGCCCTGCGCCCCGACCTCGGCGAAGCCGGCGGCGAAGACCACGGCGAACTTGGCCTTCGCCGCGACCGCGTCACGCAGGATGGGCAGCGGCTCACCGACCAGGATCGCCACCAGGTCCAGCTGCTCGTCAATGTCGGTGAGTGCCGCCGCGCAGGGTCGCCCGCCCACCTCGCTGCGGTTCGGGTTGACGTAGTGGACGGTGGCCCCGCGCTCCTCCCCCCAGATGGTGATCTTCTGCGTGAGGGCCGTATTGGGGCGGGCGTTGGAGTCTGAGGCGCCGACCACAGCGACCCGCTTGGGCCGGAAGAACGTGTCGAGATCGATGTGCCGGAGGCTGATGGGACGGCCGGTGACATCGAGCGCGGGCGCCTCGGGGGACGTGTCGCTTGCTGCGCTGCTGGGTGTTGCCATGACCCTCCCTCAGTCGCGCCACCAGACCGGTGGTGGCGGCCGGACCGGAGCCGCGTCCGTTCCGCAAAACCCCTCGTGGGGTGCTCCGGCGGCGACTCACCGTATATGACATGCGCGTCAGTGTCGATCCGAAAACGGGAGGCGTGGCCGTCCCCGCCGGCCGAATTGTGGACCCTCGCCGGGCACCGTTACGGTAGGTGACAGACGTGTCAGCTTTCTCTCGGAATTGGGGTTCTCATGGGCATTCTTGAAGGCAAGGTCGCGATCGTGACCGGGTCCGGCCACGGTATCGGCCGTGGTGAGGCGCTCGAGTTGGCGGCGCAGGGGGCCAAGGTCGTGATCAACGACCTGGGCGGGTCGGCGGCCGGGGAGGGCGCCGACAAGCGACCGGCCGACGAGGTCGTCGAGGTCATTAAGGCACGGGGCGGCGAGGCCGTGGCCAACTACGACGACGTCTCGGACTTCGGCGGGGCGGAGAACCTCATCGCGACGGCCTACGACGCGTTCGGCGGCCACGACATCCTGGTCAACAACGCCGGCATCATCCGCGACAAGATGATCGTCTCCATGACCGAGGACGACTTCGACTCGGTCATCCGCGTGCACCTCAAGGGCACGTTCGCCGCCACGAAGTTCGCCTGCATCCGCTGGCGTGAGCGCTCCAAGGCGGGGGAGAACATCCGTGCCGCCGTGGTCAACACGGTGTCGTCCGCCGGGCTGCAGGGCAACGTAGGGCAGGCGAACTACGGGTCGGCCAAGGCGGGGATTGCCGCGCTGACCATCATCACCTCGCTCGAGGGCTCCCGGTTCGGCGTGCGGGCCAACGCCGTGGCGCCGGGAGGGGTCACGCGGCTGACAGGTGGCGTGCTCAAGGACGTGGAGCTCAAGGAGCCCGACGAGTACGGCGACGACGAGTTCAGCCGGCTCAACCCGCAGAACTCCGCACCCATGGTGGCGTGGCTCGCATCGGACGAGGCGCTGCACGTCACCGGGCAGGTCTTCCGCGCCGTCGGTGCCAACATCGCCCACTACGAGCCATGGCGGCTCGGAGCGACTATCAACAACCCCAAGGGCGACGCCAAGTGGGATCCCGCCACCATCGCCGCCGAGGTGAACGCCCAGGTGTTCCACTCGCGGCACCCCGGCCTGAAGATGGGTGGAGGCTGAGCATGCCCAACCGGCGAGTGGCCATTGTCGGCGCGTCCACGTCCGACTGCGGCCGCGTCGATGACAAGACCGCCTTCCAGCTGAACTTCCAGGGCACCACGCGCGCCCTGGCCGATGCCGGTATCGCCAAGTCCGAGGTCGACGGCTTGATGTCGCTCACCGGCGCCCTGCCGCCGGTGGAGCTGGCGGAGTATCTCGGCATCCGGCCCAACTGGGTGGACTCGACGGGCCACGGCGGGAGCATCTGGGAGTTCATGGTCGAGCACGCGTCTGCCGCCATTGCGCAGGGTCTGGTCGAAGTGGTGGTGCTGACCTACGGCTCCACCCAGCGGGCCGACCTGAAGAAGAAGCTGCGTATGGCCAACCTCTCCTTCGGCACCCGCGGGCCGGTGCAGTTCGCCGCGCCGTTCGGCCACCCTGTCGGCTCCCACTACGCCATGGTGGCGCGCCGTCACATGCACGAGTTCGGCACCACGATTGAGCAGCTGGCCGAGGTGGCGGTCTCCACGCGCTACAACGCCAGCCTCAACCCTGACGCCTACTACCAGGACCTGATCACCGTTGACGATGTCATGAATTCGGGAATGGTGTGGGACCCGCTCACCAAACTGCACTGCTGCATCCGGTCGGATGGTGGCGGGTCCATTGTGTTGACGAGCGAGGAGCGGGCCAAGGACTGTGCCAACACGCCCATCTGGGTGCTCGGCACCGGCGAGGCGGTGTCGCACACCACCATGAGCGAGTGGGACGATTTTACCGAGTCACCATGCGTGCGCTCGGGGAAGTTGGCCTTCGAGCGGGCGGGTCTCAAACCCGAAGACATGGACATGGCGCAGGTGTACGACGCCTTCACGCCGATGGTCATCCTGACCCTTGAGGGCCTGGGCTTCTGCAAGAAGGGCGAGGGTGGCGCCTTCGTCGAAGGGGGACGGATGCGTGTCGGCGGTGAATTTCCGGTGAACACCGATGGCGGAGGTCTGTCGTCCTGCCAGCCCGGCATGCGGGGCATGTTCCTGTTGATTGAAGCGGTGAGGCAATTGCGCGGCGAGTGCGGCGCGCGGCAGGTGGCCGGCGACCCTAAGCTGGCGTGCGTCAACGGCACGAGCGGGTGGTTCACCGCGGCCGGTACGGTGATTCTCGGCAAGGAGTAGGCGTCGCGCAGGTCGCGGCATGAGCGGGCGGAGGCGGGACATGCGACAGCGTATGCAAGGTTGGCGGAAGCGGCAGGGTTGGTGGCAGCGCGGAAGTCGGCTGCCGTTCGTGCTCGTCGTCACGCTCGTCGCGGGTGGAATTTCCGCGCTGATCAACACCGGAGCCGGCACAGTGGCGAGTGGGGCGTCAGCGCCGGCGATCCGCCACGTGTTCGTGATCATGCTGGAGAACGAGAGCTCCAAGTCGACCTTCGGCAATCCGGCGGCCGATCCCTACCTGGCGAAGACCCTGCCGAGCCTGGGCGCCTTCCTGCCGAACTACTACGGGGTCGGCCACGTCAGCAATGACAACTACGCCGCCTTCGTCTCGGGGCAGCCGCCCAACCTGCTGAACCAGACCGACTGCATCAAGTACTCGAACTTCATCAACCTGTTCACACTCAACGGCGTCGACGAGGGCCTCGGCTGCGTGTTCCCCGCCGCCACCCAGACCATTGGGAACCAGCTCACGGCCGCCGGCCTCAGCTGGAAGGGCTACATGCAGGACATGGGCAACATCCCTGGGCGCGAAGCGGCTGCCTGCGGACACCCCGCGCTCGGTGCGACCGACGGGACCCAGACCGCAGTGCCGGGCGACGGCTATGCCACCCGGCACGACCCCTTCCCGTACTTCCACTCCATCATCGACAATGTGGCCTACTGCGACGCCCACGTCGTGGCGTTGGGCAACCCGGACGGCAGCATGCCGGCAGCGGCCCTCCCGGGTGAGACGGGATTGGCCACCGATCTGGGGTCTATCGCCACGACGCCCAACTTCTCCTTCATCAGCCCGAATCTGTGCATGGACGGCCACGACTTCCCGTGCAAGAACCAACCGAGTGGGGCGTCGGCCCTCGCCGACATCGACCAGTTCCTCCAGACCTGGGTGCCGAAGATCAGGGCTTCGCCTGCGTTCCAGACCGACGGCCTCCTGCTGATCACCTTTGACGAGGGGTCGGAGACCGATGGCGCATCATGCTGCGGGGAGACCCCGAACCTCACGTCGCCGCTCTCGGGCCTATCCGGCCTGGGCGGGGGCAAGGTGGGAGCGGTCCTCCTCTCGCCCGACATTAAGCCGGGGACCGTGACAACCGCCGCCTACAACCACTTCTCGGCGCTCGCCACGTTCGAGACACTCTTCGGGCTCGGGCGCCTCGGCGAGGCGCGCACGGTGACCAGCACCTTCAGCCGGGACGTCTTCACCGGCCCGTAGGCGCGGCCGGGCCTCGGGTTGAGGGCCCTAGCCTGGGCCGGTGCCGTCCCCCTACGACCTGACGCGGCCCGAGCTCGAGTCGCTGCTGTCGGGGGAACCGGAGTTCCGCGCCCGCCAGGTATGGGACGGCCTGCACGCCCGGGTGCAACGCCCCGAGGAGATGACCGACCTGCCGGCGGACTTGCGGGTGGCGCTGGAGGAGGCCCTGCCTCCTGCGCTCACCGAGGTGACCGTCCAGTCGGCCGACGCCGGCGAGACGACGAAGTGGTTGTGGGCCCTTTCCGATGGCGCCAGGGTGGAGACCGTCCTGATGCGCTACCCCGACCGTGTCACCGTGTGCGTCTCCACTCAGGCCGGCTGTGCCATAGCCTGCCAGTTCTGCGCCACCGGTCAGGCCGGTTTCCAGCGCCATCTCACCAGCGGCGAAATTGTCGAGCAGGTGGCGGTCGCCATGCGGGCGGCACGGCCGCGGCGAATCTCCAACGTCGTCTTCATGGGGATGGGGGAGCCCCTCGCCAACTACGACAGGGTGTGGAGCGCCGTGACGCGTCTGCACGGCGACATGGGGCTCTCCGCCCGCCACCTCACGCTCTCGACAGTGGGAATCGTGCCGGGCATCCGCCGGCTGGCCACCGAGACGTTGCCGGTCAACCTCGCCGTGTCGTTACACGCCGCCAACGACGAGAAGCGCGACCAGCTGGTACCGATCAACCGGCGATACCCGCTCGCGCTGCTGTCCGAGGCGTGCGCGGAATACGTGGCGGCGAGCGGCCGCCGGCTCTCCATTGAATGGGCGATGATCCACGAGGTGAACGATCAGCGCAGCGACGCGGCCGAACTGGCCGCCTTCGCGCGACCGCTCGGTGCCCACGTGAACCTGATCCCGCTCAACCCGACCCCCGGCTACGCCGTCCTGGGCTCGTCCATGGCCCGCGTGCGGGCCTTTCGCGACCAGCTGGAGGCACTGGGTGTCAACGCGACCGTGCGTATCACCCGCGGTGCGGAGATCGACGCCGCCTGCGGGCAATTGGCGGCGTTGGTCAGGTGAGGGCTGTCGAGCCGCTCGCGGCACCGACGGGATTCTCGGTCCGGAAGGCCGACAGCATGGCCGTGATCAGTTCGACAATCTCGGCTCTGGCGGCAACCGGATCCTCGGCTTCGGCAATGTAGAGGCATCCCTCTCCAAGTGCACCCAGAATGAGGAGCGCCAGCGGTCGCAGCGGGCGCCGTTCGAGTACGCCGGCGTGCATCGCCTTGCGGAGCGCACCACGAAGGGCCACCGCACCGAAACGATTCTCGATGGCGCGCACTTCGTCCCACCCGAGTACGGCCCGCGCGTCCTGGAGCACGATTCGCCTGACGGAGTCATTGAGGAGGGCGTCGACCCAGAGGGCGCACCCGCGCCGCAGCGCCTCCCACGAGTCGGGCCCCAGGAATTCGGCCACCGCCTGGTCGGAGACCTCGTGTTGCACCTGAACGAAGACGGCCCGGAACAGGCCTTCTTTCCCTTCAAAGTGGTGATACAAGGCTCCCTTGGTGACGCCGGCCCTTGCCGCCACGTCCTCGATCGACGTGTCGCCGTAACCCTGCTCCCCGAAGAGCTCACGGGCCGCCCGGATGAGGGCAGCCCGCGTGAGATCGCCCTGGGCAACCCTTCTGTCCTTGACATCCATACCTTCAGTATGCATAATGACGTACCAATCGTATGTGAGAGAGATACTCTCAGTATGATATCAGGCGAAGGAGAAGAGCGTGCCCAAATTCATGATCGAGCGGGAGCTGCCGGGAGCCGGCCAGCTGACAGGGACCGAACTGCACGACATCAGCGAGAAGTCCAACAAGGTGATCTGCGACCTCGGCCCTGAGATCCATTGGCTCCAGAGCTACGTCACCGACGACAAGATCTACTGCGTCTACATCGCACCGGACGAGGACATCCTCTTCGAGCACGCACGCTGCGGCGGGTTTCCCGCTGACAAGATCACCCGAGTCTCCTCGGTGATCGACCCGTCAACGGGGGACTGAGCGCCGTCTGGCGGTGTCGCCCCGCCGCGGATAGAACTTCGCACCATGGCACGACGCGCACGGGTGATCCGCCCGTCATGGGGGTGGTTCGCCCTGCTGGACGGCGGGATCGTGGTGATGTCGGTTCTGGCTGCCAGTGAGCAGGCCCACGCAGCGGTGAGCGAGGCACTCCCCGCCAAGTTGCCCGGGCGCACCGTGCTCAAAGCCATGTGTGTCGGCACGGCGGTCATCCATGTGGCCGAGGCGGCGGTGGCGGCACGGCTGGCCCGCCGACGGGGGCTTCCGGCCCGGGGTTGGGCGGTGCAGACGTTCATCGTCGGCTTCCCCTCCCTGCTGGCGCTGCGGAAGGCCTCGTAGGACATCCACCCAACCGAGTCGCAGCCCAGGCATGCGGGGCGGATGGAGGACCGAGCCCGCCCCACAGGTGTGTGTCTCCGAACCGCTGGTACCGGGGCACTGCGAGCTGTTCGAGAGTCAGAAGGCGGATTGCGTCATCGGCGTCCTTAGACGGTGAGGACACGGATTTAGCTGCCCAGAGGAAGTAACTGGTCAATGAGGGTCTGGCCCAGCCACTGTTCGTACCGTTCGGGCGACCAATCTCGGTCGGAAACGAGCAGGAGGTAGACCTCCGGCGACATAAGAGCGTGGATGATGTCCGCGGCATCCCGTTCCCGCAGCTTCGGCCGAAGCGCCTTCGCTCGCGCCAGAGATTTAGCGATCCTCGCCTGTCCCTCCTGGCGCTGGCGTGTGTGCTCGACCAGAAGGGCAGCCGCATCGGGATCCGAGCCAGCCGCGCTGAGCAAGATCCGATGGACGGGCGCCAGACGTGACATGACCTTTCGGGCGAGGCCGGCGAAGCCCATGAGTTGGGCTCGCGGGTCCTGCTGGCCGAGCAAACCTCGGACTTGAGGCCGATCCCCCATGGCGATCTCCTGGTCGTCGCCAACAGCAGCGACGTCGAGCAGGGCCCGGAGGATGCCCAACTTGGACGAGAAGATTCGATAGATGGTGGCTTGCGGCGTGCCGGATTGGTCGCTGATCGCCTCGATAGTGGTCGCCGCATAGCCGAGCTGGAGGAACAACTCCCGGGCGGACTCTATGACGGCCACCCGAGTGAGACGAGTGCGGGCCTGGCGGCCCGACCCGTCGTAGTTGCGTGAACCCTTGACATTGGCGGCCATACATGTGAGAGTACAACTCTCAGTTTGAGAGTGATACTCTCATGAAATAGGAGGCGGACCATGACAACCACCGAAGCACACGAGGCCATCGTCACCCGGCTATGGGCCGAGGCCTTCAATGACGGCTCTCTCGAGGTGCTGCCCGAGCTTGTCTGCCAGGAATTCGTGAACTTCGGGTCCGTCACCAACGGACCGGAGTTCCTCTCGACGCTCATCAGTGCACAGCGCAGCGCCTTCCCCGACATGCACTTCACGCCGTTGCAGGTCGTTGCGGCCGACGACTGGGTCCTTACCAAGGCACGGTGGACGGGAACTTTCAAGGGGCCGTTCACCTTCATCGGTCTGGAAGGTGTTGAGCCAACGGGCCGGTCATTCGATGTCGAGAGCGTTCACGCGTTCAGATTCGTCGAAGGCAAGATTGCCGAACATTGGGCGGTGCGTGACGATCTCACAATGCACAATCAGCTTCTCGGAGATCGCCACTAGGTGAAGGCCAACCCTCCGGGATGGCGTTCAAAAGAGGGTGACCGCCATGGAGCTGACGGTTCTCGCCGAGCCGCCCAGTACGCGTTTGACGGATGGCCGTTGTCGCGACATCCCGGTCAGTAGCCGTCGAGCAGTTGACGGATCCAGTTGCTCAAATTGCGGCGTACGCAACGGTCGTCCCCTTGGCGTCGAAATGGGGCTGGCGGTAGGGGCGCCTCTGAGGAACGGTGGTTGATGAATAGAGGCCACTCGCCGCCTTTTCCTTCCAGTTCGAATTGTTCCCGGACTCCTACGAGTACGAGACGATCGATACCGTGAGCGAAGGCGACGTCGTGATGAACGAGCGCCTGGACTACATCCGAGGTCCTGATGACAATCGCCATGGACTCCCGGTCACGGGATCCTTTGTCGTCAGGGACGGCAAGATCGTCCGCTGGACGGACTACTGGGACAGCGCCCTCATCGCCAAGATGATGTCCGGGGAGGACTACAGCTCGCTGGTCCCTCGCTACTGAGGGTTCCGGGTCCGGCCTCGCCGCTTGCGACCTGGCCGAGTGTCACCGAAGTGCGATTCGTCCCACGGTCCCGGCAAACGGGGACAGTGGTCTAGCGATTATCGGAGAACTTGGCGCGGAGCGAAGGAATGAAGATGCCAACCAGTCCTCGGAGAGTGGCAAGAGTGGTGTTGCGCCAGTCGAAGTAATCACGCCAAAGCGTGACTTGCCCGTTCTCTACTTCGAACACACCGCATACCCAGAACTGCGTCCGGAACGGGCCGAAGATGAGCGCGTCAGTCCGCTCGGTCAAGACGGAAGAACCACTTCCCGCAATCCGGTGCACGACAACCTGAAAGCCAAGGCGATTGCGGTAGTAGGCCCGAGCTGCCCTGCTAAAGCGATCCTTACCTCGAATCGTCGGGAGCGACACGTTGGAGTACACGATTTCGTCGGCGACAAGTGCGAGGACGGCTTCGAGGTCACCGTCCTGCATGGCATTGAGGAAATGGGTGACGGTCTCTACCGGCGAGTGGTCATCAGGGCCCTCGGTGATATCGGGAGTGGACTGCTGTTTCGGGGTCACGAGTGGCTCCTCAGATACTCAAAGTGGCGGCGATCGAAAGTAACACCAGGTTGGGCAACAGCGACACCCTGCCCAATGGACGCGGCATGGTCACGCCACCTGGCCCGGCGGTAAGGGGCAGTCCACACAGCAGCGGTTGCGCTTTGAAACGTACGGAACCTGAATGGACCCAGCAATGCGGGGCTGTTCGCGTAAATGTCATCTGTGCCCGCGATCATCGCTTTATGGAAACTGAACCCTCCTTCCGAACTTGTCCAGTCGACCCGCAGAGTTCCCTTCCGGATCTCAAGGCAGAGCGAACCTCAGTCATCCGGGTTTGGCGGGCGCGCAACCCGTGGGTGAATCTTCTTGCCAGATACTTCGTGATCATCGATGGGCAGAAGGTTGGTGCGATTCGTCGAGGTGAGACGTGTGACTTTTCGGTCTCACCAGGGCAACACACTGTGAAGCTGGTGATAAGTCGCATCTATTCGAGCAACACTGTCCCAGTCGTTACTCAATCAGGCGAAACGGCCACGATGACTTGTCGACCAAGCCGGTTGGCCGCCGTACCACTACTGGGCCTCTTCCTACCGCCTCGTTACATATCTCTGGAGCTCCTCGCGGTTTATCCTCCCGCTTAGTTGTCGACCGTCTTACGTACGGCCCGGTTCCGGCAATAGGGGGCCAGTGCCTCAGGGCCTTGAGAATGGCTGGCTGCGTGGCCAAGCCCCTGGTTGTGAGGTGACGTGACACATTTTCCGCTGAGCTGTCATATACAGAGTGTGAGCGCATGGACGGAGCAGTCGGACGCCGAGTTATTGGTCCTGGACGACCCTGACGCCTTTGCCGAGCTCTACGACCGACACGTAGGCCAGATCCTCGCCTGGTCGAGTGTCCGGGTGGGTGACTATGGCGCCGATCTGACCGCTGAGGTCTTTGCGGCGGCGTGGCATAGTCGAAAGCGGTTCCGAGACGAGCACGATGGCACCGCACTTCCGTGGCTCTATGGCATCGCTCGCAATGTGTTTCGGTCATCCCTGCGCAAGCGAAGGGTCGAGTACGGCGCTCGGGAGCGTCTGGGCCTCGCGATCACAGTCGTGCACGCCGACTTCGAGGCCGTCGACGACCGCTTGTCGTTTCCCTCGGCTGTCCTTCGAGAAGTCGCGAACCTCCCAGACTCGGAGCGCGAACTGCTCGTTTTGCGCTTGGTCGAGGAACGTCCCTATAGGGAGATTGCCCGGCGCCTCCAATGCACTCCCGTCGCAGCTCGCCTCCGCGTATCTCGATCGCTCCGTCGTATCCATCTGGCCCTAGGAGGGTTCTGACATGACCACGCTCCAACCTGAGCTCCAGTCGTTCCGCCACGAGCTGCGTGCGGCCGTCGAGGCCGATCTGGTTCGCCACCGAGATCACCGGCGCCACCTCAGGCGAGCGGTTGCGCTTGGCACGCCGGCGGGGCTTGCCGCGTTGGGCCTCATCCTCGCTCTTGTGCTGGGAGATGGAAGCACGCCGAGTCCTGCCGACGCAGCGATCCTCGCGTCTGCTCAAGGCGCTCTCTCTCCGCCGCCCGGTTCGGTGTTCCATGTCGCAGCCACGATTGCCGTGGGGTCGAGTCCGGCCCAGCCCTACGAGCTGTGGACCGCCGGATCCTCGTATCGGTTCATCAAGTTCGGCTACGAAGCCGCGTGGAACGGAACGACGATGTCCAGCTATGACGCCGCTACCAACACGATGTACGTCGGGATCTACAGTCCTGCGAACCACCCGCCGGTCGACACGGCCGCCACCATCCGCTCCCTCATCTCGTCGGGCCAGGCGCAGGTCGCTGGTTCGGCCGTCGTCGACGGGGTCCCCGCCTACGTCTTGTCGTTCTCGGGCCAACCTTCTGGCAGTGGGATTGCCAATGCGACTTATGACGTCGCCAAGAGCGACTATCGACCGCTGCTCATTCAGGGGACCGTGGCCTGCGAGCAGGGACAGTGCCCCGAGACCGTGCAGTTCCAGACCTACGAGTACCTGCCCGAGACTCCTGCCAATCTCTCCCTGCTCGATCTGAGGGCACAACACCCTGGCGCGACCGTGGTGAACGCGGGCGGAGTCCCCGGTGTTGGGACATCTTTCGGTAGCGATTGATTCGCTT
>Ga0307374_10006030_pt1 | contig 19303 bp, 14 predicted proteins | sample OX3MG_FD_202532 | JGI IMG/M metagenome (GOLD analysis project Ga0307374, IMG submission 202532) | Soil microbial communities from Risofladan, Vaasa, Finland - OX-3 | ecosystem: Environmental > Terrestrial > Soil > Coastal area > Acid sulfate soil | place: Finland: Risofladan, Vaasa | collected...
CCGCTGCGGACGGGATCGTGGTCGCCGCGATCCTGGCCGTGGCGGCGATGGGATTCACCCTCCAGTTCGGGTTGACCAACGTGCTCAACCTGAGCTTCGGAGCGGTGATGACCATCGGCGGCTTCACGGCCTACCTGGCCAACGTGGCCGGGCTGAGCGCGTGGCTGGGATTGCTCCTGGGCGCGGTGGCGGGCGCGCTCGCCACCATCGCCCTGGGGCGCGGGGTGCTCCGGCTCTACGCCCGCCGCCGCACCCAGCTGTTCGAGATGATGATGGTCACCCTGGGCATGTCCTTGGTGATCGACTACGGCCTCCAGTCACTCTCCCGGAACGCCATCTACGGCTACACCGTGCTCCAGGCCGCCCCGATCCGGATCGGGCCCATCGCGGTGACCCCGATCCAGGTCGGCATCACCGTGCTCGCGATCCTGATCCTGATCGTGGTCGAGTCGGCCCTCAAGTTCACCAAACTGGGCAAGGCGCTTCGGGCCACCGCGGTCGAGCCCAGCCTGGCCCGTTCCTGCGGCATCCAGACCAGCCGGGTGGTGCTCATCACCTGGGCGATCAGCGGATTCCTCTGCGGCCTGGCGGGAGTGGTCTACATCATCAGCACCCAGAACGTCGACTACTCCACCGGGGAGCTGTTCCTACCGCTGGTGATCGCGGCCGCGATCCTGGGCGGGGTGGGCTCGCTGCGGGGAGCCGTCATCGCCTCCTTGGTGATGGGACTGGTCACCGAGATCGTGGCCGGCTTCGGCGGGGCGGCCTACAGCACGGTGGCCGGGTTCGCCATCCTGGTGGTGGTGCTGCTGATCCGCCCCGGCGCCGTCTCCGGGGGTGCCGAGGACCGGCAGCTGGTGCTGTGACGGCTCGGCAAAGGGGCCGGGCCGGGCAGTTCCGCGGCCGCAGGGCCGCCCGCCGAATTCGACTTGGGGAGAGCTGAGTTGGGCGTCTGGGGCTTCTACATCTCGACCCTGGTGATCTACTTCGGGATCGACCTGCTCTCAGGAATCTCCCTCAACCTCCAGTTCGGCTACGCCGGGGTGGTCAACTTCGGCTTCATCGTGTTCCAGGCGGTCGGTGCCTACGCCGCGGCAGTGGTCGTGCTCGGCCCCAGCGGCGGGGTCGCCTCCTTTCAGCAGTACGTGTTCGGGTCTCGTCTGCCCTTCCCGCTCGACCTCCTGCTGGCGGCGGCGGCGGGGGCACTGCTCTCCCTGGTGGTCGGGCTCTTCAGCCTGCGCCGGATGCGGCGCGACTACCAGGCGGCGGTACTGCTGATCGTCTCGCTGATCGCGATCCAGGTGGTTTCCGCCGACGTCCCCCTCTTCAACGGCGCCAACGGTCTGACCGGGGTGACCTGGCCGCTGGGTCAGATCTTCGGGATATCTCCGGTGCCCAACTCCTGGATCTACGCCGCCTGGGTGCTGGCCATCTGCGCGGTCGTGTTCGCTGCCGTGGTCTGGCTCTCCAAGTCACCCTGGGGCCGCTCCCTGCGAGCCATGCGTGACAACGAAGCCGCCGCCTCGGCGATGGGGCTCAACATCACCGCCCTCAGGCTCCAGGTGTTCGTCCTGGGGGGAGCCATCGCCGGGCTCAGCGGCGGACTCCTGGTCGAGTACATCGGGGCCTGGTCCCCGGGGGCCTGGGGCTATGCCGAGACCTTCGTCATCTTCACCGCCATCTTCGTCGGCGGGGTGGGCAACTACCGGGGGGTGATCGTGGGCGTTCTGCTGGTGCCGGTGATCTTCCTCGAGCTCCCCCGCTTCCTGCCTGCGATCGGCTACCCGGGCCTGATCGATTCGCTCCAGTGGGTCACCATCGGCCTCGCCTGGATGCTCTGTCTGCTCTTCCGGCCCCGAGGGATCCTGCCCGAGAAGCGGCTCCGGGCGCGCCGACCACCGACCATTGCCGCCGCCGCCTCGGCGCCGGTCGAGGGTGGCGTTTAGGTGAGCGGAGCCAACCTGGTCTCGGGCTCGACCGCTCTGCCCAGCCCGGGACCGGGTGCAGCCGACACCGTCCTGGTGGCCCAGGACGTGGTGGTCAGCTACGGCGGGGTGCGGGCGGTCGATCAGGTCTCGGTCTCAGTCGAGCGGGGCGCCATCGTCGGCATCATCGGCCCCAACGGGGCGGGGAAGTCGTCCCTCCTGGGAGCCCTGGGGGGCCAGGTCAGGCGCTCCGGAGGGGCGATCACCCTGGGCGGTCACGACATCAGCGGCATGCTTCCCCACCAACGAGCGCGGCTGGGCCTGGCGCGCACCTTCCAGACGACCAGCGAGTTCGGCCGGATGACCGTCTTCGAGAACCTGATCACCGCTGCCGAGGGTGACAAGGGCGCCTCGCTCAAGGCGGTCGTGCTCCACCCCCGCCAGACCAAGGAGCGGGAGCAGGCCGTGACCGCCCGGGCCTGGGAGATCATGGGCCGGTTTGAGATGGAGCCGACCGCCGATCTCTACGGCCGGGAGCTCAGCGGCGGACAGCGGCGTCTGGTCGAGATCATGCGCTGTCTGATGCGGAATCCCCAGGTCATGCTCCTGGACGAACCGATGGTCGGAGTGGCCCCCCACCTCACCGGCAAGCTGATCGAGGACCTCCGCCAGATCCGCGCCGACGGGCTCGGGATCATGATCGTCGAGCACGCCCTGGAGGTGGTCCGCCAGCTCTGCGACCGGGTGGTGGTGATGGCCTTCGGCAAGGTGATCGCCTCGGGCAGCTTCGAGGAGGTGGTGCAGGACAAGACGGTCCAGGCCGCCTACCTCTCATGAGCAAAGTGGCTCGGCTCGGATGACCGTTCTTCGCTGGCGCGGCCGCCGTGGCTGAGCGCGAGCCGGCCTTCCTGGTCGCCACCGACGTGAGCGCCGGCTACAGCCAGGTGCCGGTGGTCCGGGGGGTCTCCATGGAGGTCGGCCTGGGTGAGATCGTGGTCGTGATCGGACCCAACGGGGCAGGCAAGAGCACTCTGGTCAAGGCCATCACCGGCGAGCTCGACCTGCTCGGCGGCCGGCTGCAGATGGGTGGGGTCGACATCAGCAGGCTCCGGGAGGACGACCGGATGGCCCGAGGGATGGGCTACGTGCCCCAGCTCCGCGACGTTTTCCCCACCCTGACCGTGATGGAGAACCTGGAGATGGGGGCGTTCCGGCTCAACCGCCAGCAGACCGTCCAGCGGGTCGAGGCGGTCCTGGATACCTTCCCCGCACTCCGTCCCCTGCGGCGCCGGGTGGCCAGGACCATGAGCGGCGGAGAGCAGAAGATGCTCGGGATCGCCCGCGCCCTGATGCCCGACCCCAAGACGGTGATCCTGGACGAGCCCACCGCCAACCTGGCGCCCCAGGTGGCGACTCACGTGCTCCGGGACATCGTCGCCGGGCTGGCCAAGGACGGCCGGGCGGTGGTGCTGATCGAGCAGCGGGTCACCCTGGCCCTGGAGGTGGCCAGCTGGGGCTACGTGCTCACCGACGGACAGCTCCGCCTCGAGCGCGGCGCCCCCGAGTTGCTGGCGATGCCCGATCTGGGCAGCCTCTTCTTGGGCATGAGCACCGCCGGGGCGGCTTCGGAACATTAGTGGTGGCCGAACTGAGCGCGGTGGCGGTTGAGTCGGGGCTCTTGATCGGGGGCCAGGAAGAGCCCGGTCACGATCTGCCTCTGGACGTTCGGAACCCCGCCACCGGGGCCCGGATCGGGCTGGTTCAGAGTGCCGACCCGGGCGACATCGACCGGGCGGTCGTCTCGGCCCAGGCGGCCTTCGAGAGCGGCGTCTGGAGCGGTCTGCCGATCCACGCCCGAGCGCTCCTGCTGCAGCGCTTCGCGGGCCTGATCGAGGCCGATCTGGAACAGCTCTACCTGCTCGAGACCAGCAACAACGGAAGGCCCCGGACCGAGACCAAAGCCCAGGTCGCGAGATTGCCCGAGTGGTATCGCTACAACGCTGCCCTGCTGCTGGCCGACCGCACTGCGGTGGTGCCCATGGCCGGGCCCTACCACTCCTACCTGGAGCGTTTCCCGCTCGGTACGGTCGGCATCCTCTCCTCATTCAACCACCCCTTGATGATCGCCTCCAAGAGCCTGGCCCCAGCGCTGGCGGCCGGAAATTCGGTCGTTCTCAAGCCCTCCGAGCTGACCCCGCTGACCGCGCTCAGGCTGGGCCGGCTGGCCCTCCAGGCGGGGATTCCGCCCGGGGTCCTCAACGTCGCCCCGGGGCGGGGACCCCTGGCCGGGTCGGCCCTGGTGTCCCACCCCCTGATCGCCAAGGTCTCCTTCACCGGGGGCACCGAGGTGGGCCGCCAGGTGGCGGTCGCGGCGGCGGCCCGTTTCGCTCGCTGCACGGTCGAGCTGGGCGGCAAGACCCCGGTGATCGTCTTCGCTGACGCGCCCGTTCGAGGCGCGGCCCAGGGGGCGGCATTCGCCGCCTTCATCGGCGCCGGCCAGACCTGCATCGCCGGCAGCCGGTTTTTGGTTCAGGCCTCGATTTACCGCGAGTTCCTGGCCGCATTCGTCGAGGTCGCCGCGGCGATCAGGGTCGGCGACCCCGAGGATCCCCGGACCCAGCTGGGGCCGGTCATCACAGCCGCCGCCCAGGCCCGGATCCTAGACCACGTCCAGCTGGGCATCGCCGAGGGGGCTCGCCTGGCCAGCGGGGGCGAGCGAGTCCTGGTGCCCGGCTGCGAGGGCGGCCATTTCGTGGCCCCGACCATCCTCGCCGACGCCAACAACGGGATGCGGGTCGCCCGCGAGGAGATCTTCGGACCGGTCGCGGTGGTGATGCCCTTCGAGGACGAGGACGAGGCGGTTGCCCTGGCCAACGACTCCCGCTACGGGTTGGGCTCGGCAGTCTGGACCCAGGACGTCGCTCGGGCGCACCGGGTGGCTCGGCGGCTGGAGTTCGGCATGGTCTGGGTCAACGATCACCACCGGCTCGACCCCGCATCACCCTGGGGTGGGGTGCGCGACAGCGGCATCGGCAGTGAGGGAGGTTGGGAGTCCTTCCATGACTTCAGCCACCAGCGCTCGGTGAGCGTCCGCACCGCCGTCGAACCGGTCGACTGGTACGGCAGCGTGGGCACGGACCGCCTCAACTGAGATGAGCCAGGGACTCGCGATCAGCCAGGACGGCGATGGAGTCATCGCGGTCGATATCGCCCGCCCGCCGGACAACGCCTTCACCGTCGAGATGTGCCATGAGCTGGCCCAGCTCCTGGCCAGCCCGCCCCCGGGGGCCCGGCTCCTCCGCCTCCGCGGCGAGCAGGGCGTCTTCTGCCGGGGGAGGGAACCGAGTGGCCCGGGCGCGGAGGCGGCCCGGGCCACGGTCGAGGCGCTCACTGAGGCAACCCGACTGGTGGCCAGGACCGACCTGGTCACAGTGGCCGAGGTGGACGGGGAGACGGCCGGCTTCGGAGTCGGGCTCGTCGGCCAGTGCGATGTGGCGGTGGCCTCGACCCGCTCCCGCTTCTGGTTCCCCGAGGTCAGCAACGGCCTGGCACCGGCGCTGGTGCTGAGCTGGCTGCCCCGTCTGATCGGGCGGCGCCAGGCCTTCTGGCTGACCGCGACCGCCACCCCGCTGTCGGCGTCGGAGGCGCTTCGCCTGGGACTGGTCAACTCCGTCTGCGAGCCGGTCGAGCTGGGGGCGCGGGTGGACCAGATGATCTCGAGCTTGCTGAGGTTTCCCTCGGAGCTCCATGCCGAGATCAAACGCGACCTGCGCGACTTCGGCGAGGTCGACCAGGCAGTAGCCTATCGGATGGCGCAGGACCGACTTCTTCTCGCCTCGGTGGTCAATGAGCGGTCCTCTCACTGACCCAACCCACTGGGAGCGCAGCCACGGCCACGAGCTCGGGTCCGCCGGCGCCAGGGAGGCGATGGCGCTCCGCCCGGCGGCCCCCTGAGGAACACTCGGAGAGCGAATCCGAGCCGAAGGACCGGGACCAGCGAGGCGTGAGCCATCGGCCATGACCCGCTCGCCTTCCTGGCGGTGGCAGCGGTCGGGTTCGCGGCGGGCGCTCTCAACGCGGTCGCCGGCTCGGGCTCGCTGCTCACCTTCCCCACCCTGCTGGCCCTGGGTTACTCCCCACTTACGGCCAATGTCAGCAACACGGTGGGGCTGGTCGCCGGCAACATCAGCGGGGCGATTGGTTACCGCCGGGAACTGGCCGGCCAGCGCCGAAACGCGCTGACCCTGGGGGCGTGCTCGCTGGTGGGCGGCCTGGGGGGCGCCGTGCTGCTCCTGGCCCTGCCGCCGGCTGTCTTCAAGGTGGTCGTCCCCGCCCTCATCCTCCTGGCGGTCGTGCTACTCCTGCTGCAGCCCCGGCTGGCCCGGCGGCGCGCCTCCCGTCCGCCGACGGCGGGGAGGCGGCTCGGGCTTTGGGCCGCGACGGTCGGGACCGGCGTCTACGGCGGCTACTTCGGGGCGGCCCAGGGGGTCATGTTCATGGCCGCCCTGGGGGTTTTTCTGGACGAGTCTCTGCAGCGCCTGACCGGGCTCAAGAACGTCCTCGCCTCGGCCGCCAACGGCGCCGCCGCGGTGGTGTTCATCTTCTGGGCCAAGGTCGCCTGGGAGCCGGCCCTGGTGATCGCCGTCTCGAGCCTCCTAGGTGGGCAGTTGGGGGCGGGACTGGGCCGCAAACTGCCCGCCCCGGTGCTGCGCGCGCTCATCGTGATCGGGGGCCTGGCGGCCGTCGTCAAGCTGCTCGCCTGAGCCTCTACGGCCACGCCGCTGCTGCCGGGAGCTGGCCGCTCCCGCTTCATTGGATCAGCAGAACCAGGACGAAGACCGCTACCAGGTAGAGCAGGTAGAGACCTACCTGGCCCGACTGGAGCCGCCCCGCCAGCGCCGAGAGCCGACCCACGCTGGCCACTACCGGCCGGTAAACGTAGGTCTCGACCGGCTCGACCACCCGCCGCACGTAGTGAATCGAGTGGGCGAAGAAGGGCGCCTGGTGGAACTCGCGCTCGATCGCGCGCTGGTCCCGGAATACGCCCCCGAAAGTGGAGCGAAACAGGTTGGTGAAGGCGGTTGAGGTGTACTGCATGGAGGCGCGGTATTCGCCACCGGCGCCGATCCACACCTCGCTCTCGCGCCGGGTCCGCCGACCGAGAAGGCGGAGCCCCCCGGCGGTCAACCCGATGATGGCGACCAGGCTCAGGAAGATGTAGGTGGGTGAGATGAACGCGTAGTCGAAGCTGGTGGGCACGATCACCAGGCCGTTGCCGGGGATGACCTGACTCAGAAACGTGCCCCCCACCTCAACCGGGAGCGCGAACTGCCCGGGATGGAGAAAGAAGGGCGGCAAGAGGTCGTTGAGCAGATGGGGGACCGGACTGGCTCCCTCGGCCGAGGCGACGGCGGCCCCGACGGCCAGGGGCGGGAGGAGCGCGGTGAGTACGGCGACTCCGGCGGTGAGCAGCATTCCGAGCCGCATCGTGACCGGGACCTCCGCGGCCTGGTCCGCCCGCCGGCTGCGGGGCGCCCCCAGGAAGGCGCCCCCATAGACGCGGACGTAGGCGGTCGCCGCCAGCGCGAAGGTGAGCGTCAGGAGCATCCCGGCGGCGGCCAGGTAGACCCGGCTCTCGGGGGAATCGAGCACCCGGGCTCGGATCAGCATTTGCAGCCCCAGCCACTCGGTCTGGAAACCGTTCAGGGGGGGTATGCCTGCCAGTCCCATCGCCCCGATGAAGCAGAGCAGCGCGGTCCAGCGCATCCGCCGGGCCAGGCCGCCGAGGCGGTCCATGTCCAGGCCCCGGGCTCCCACGTCGACGCAGCCTGCGCCCATGAAGAGGGTGCTCTTGAGCAGGGCGTGGAAGAGGGCGTGAAGGATGACTACGACCAGCGCCGCCCCCGCCAGGAGGCGGTGATGACTGCTGGAGAAGACCAGCGCCACCCCCAGCATGGCGACCATGAAGCCGAGGTTCTCCACCGTGCTGTAGGCCAGCATCCGCTTCAGATTGGGCACCAGCAAAGAGAAGATGACCCCGTAGGCGGCGGTGACCACGCCCACCCCCAGGGTCAGGTAGCCCCACCAGTCGGCCCCCGTGGGCAGCAGGGTGACCACGCTCAGCACCAGGCCGTAGATGCCCATCGAGACGACCATGCTGGAGAGCGCCGCCGAGACGTTGGCGGGGGCCGCGGGGTGGGCTTCGGGCAGCCAGCCCTGGAGCGGGACCAGTCCCGCCTTGACCCCGAATCCGACCAGGAAGAGCACAAAGGCGGCCGAGGCGAGCGCCCCGGTGGCGACCGGATGCTGGGCCAGAGTGGCGAAGGAGACCCCCTCCCGAAGCGCGCCCACGGCCACGAAGCCGACCGCAATGGCGATGAAGCCGACCTTGGAGAGCGCCAGCATCAGAAAGGCTGCCTGAGGCCGTCCCGGGCTTTCGAATTCCAGGGTGACCAGGAGGTAGGTGGTGATCACCATCGCCTCCCACGCGAGCAGGAAGGAGAAGGCGTTGGCGGCGGCGAGCAGGAGCAGGATCGCGGCGAAGCTGAGGTTGAGCAGGCTGAGCAGCCCCGCCTGGCGGAGCGGTCCTCCGACGTGAGGTCCGTAGCCGGCGGTGTAGAGAGAGATCCCGGTGCCCACCACCCCGCTGAGGAGCAGGAAGGTCCCCGCCAGGGGGGTCGCGCGGAAGGCCAGGCCGCCCAGAGGAGTGCTCACCGGCAGGGTGAGACTGCCCCGGGCGCCCCCCAGCCAGAGTGCGGCGGTGAACACCACCAGCAGGCCGGCGGCGATCGCCGTCGCCGCCGATAGGTCGGCCAGCCAGCGCCAGCGCATGACCCCAAGCCCGAAGAGCCCAGCCAGGGCGTAGCCGCCCACCGCTCCGGCCAACAGCTCAAGCGCCATCGGAAGCCTCCTCGAGCACGTTCGCTCGCTCGGATGCCCGCCCGATCGCCAGCAGCAGCCCATGCAGGAGCGCCTGGGGAGTGGGCGGGCAGCCGGGGACGTAGGCGTCCACCGGCAGCAGCCGGTCCAGCGGCCCCACCGTCATCGGGCCGCCCGCGAAGCTACCGCAGCTGATGGCGCAGGCCCCGGCTGCGACCACCAGCTTGGGGGCGGGCATGGCGGCATAGGTCGCCAGCAGCGCGCTTCGCAGATTGCGGGTCACGACCCCGGTGACCAGCAGGGCGTCCGCGTGCCTCGGCGTGGGGGTGAAGAAGAGCCCGAGCCGCTGCAGGTCCACGTAGGGGGAGGCCAGCTGCTGGAGTTCGGACTCGCAGCCGTTGCAGGAACCGGCGTCGACGTGGCGGATGTGGAGGGAGCGGCCAAAGAGCCGGTGGGCCTTCCGGCGGACCGCGACTGCCACCTCGTGGAGCGCCGCCGGCGCCAGCGGTTCGCCGGCCGACCAGCGAACCGTGGCCCGAAGACGGTCGCGCTGGAGCACCGAGACCCGGGGATCGGGGGCGGCTGTGAAAGCCTCCGGGAAGGCGCGGCTGCAGCGGCCGCACATGATGCAGGCACCGGCGTCGAAGCGCATTTCTCCCACCGACTCCGTCCCACTGGCCTCGATCGCCGTGGTCGGGCAGTCCCGGGCAGCGACCAGGGCCTGGGCCGGGGCGAGGGCTTGCCAGCGCAGCCGGACGGACGAGGCGGCCCCCTCCTCCCCTGCCTCTCCTGGGTCCGGGAATCGGGTGGTGCGGACCCCGCTGCGCAGGCCCCGAGTCAGCCACCGGCTCATCGGTCGAACTCGGCCGGAGAGATCGCGAAGCTGGCCTCGATCACCGGGTAGTCGGTCAGGTTGTTGCCGGATCCGCAGGCGTGGGCGAACGGGTGCCAGTTGACCACCGCCGGCGGCCGCGCCCGCCAGCGGGCCACCCTTCCCACCGGGTCCAGCTCCACGAAGTGGAGGGTTTCGCCTCCGGGAGCCTCCGCCCAGCCAAGCGCCGATCCTGAATGCCACTGCGGAGCCGGGGCCGGGCCGGCATCTGCCGGCCAGTCGTCCAGCAGCTGAGCCATGATCCGGAGCGACTGAGTCGACTCCGCGACGTGGACTTGGAAGCGGGCCGCGGCGTCGCCGGCCGCCCGGGAGGGGACATCGAACAGGACCTCGGAGTAGGCCGCGTAGGGGTGGTCGCGACGGGTGTCACGGTCGATTCCCGAGGCTCTACCCACCGGTCCGACCAGGTTGTGCTCGCGGGCGTACTCCGGGCTGAGCAGTGCTGTGGTGTCAAGTCGATCCTGGAAGGTGGAGGTGTCTTCCAGCAGCCGCCCCAGCCCGGTGGCCCGCTCCCTCCAGCCGTCGAGTTGAGCTCGCAGCTGGCGGCGGGCGGAGGGGCCTAGCTCCAGCTCCAGGCCGCCGATCCGGAGTGCGCCGCGCAGGTAGCGGTGGCCGGTCAGCCGACCCGCGGCCCGAAGCGCCTCCTCCTTGAGCAGGCCGTACTGGGCGGCGCCCACCAGCAGGCCGGTCGACTCCGCCAGCCGGCCGATCGTCCCCCAATGGCTGTGGAGCCGTTCCAGCTCCGCCAGCAAGGCCCTGGTGTGCTCGCTGACCTGAGTCACAGTCACCCCGAGCGCCCGTTCGACGGCCCGCGTGAAGGCCAGACCGTTGGCGAAGCCGGAGGTCCCGGCCAGCCGCTCCGCCAGCTGCAGCGCCCGCTCCGCCGGCTGCCCCTGGGCGAGCCTCTCGATCGCGCGGTACTTGAAGCCGAGCCGGAGGCCGAGGGCGACGATGTCCTCGCCTCCGGAGGAAAAGTGGAACTCGGCCGCCTCCTGGGGTCCGCTACGCACCGGTCCGAGCGGAAACTGGAACACTCCCTGACCTGTGACCGCGGGCCACTTCGGAACGTGCGGAGGATGGGGCAGCCTGGCCACGCCGCCCGCCCGAGGGCGCATCGGGTGGTGCTCCTCAGGCCAGTCGTGGAGCCGGAGTGGGCCGGGAGCGGGATGCCCTTCGGGCAGGAGTCCGTGCATCTCGAAGATCTCGCGCTCGTACCAGCTGGCCGCATGCAGCCGGGGTGTCAAGGACGGGAAGGTCACTCCTGCGAGCTCGGCCGAGAGCAGCAGCCAGCTTGGGTCTGACACGAGTTGGAGGACGGCGGTGAGCTGCGCGGGTCCGGTGGCAGTGGTCGCAAAGAGATCGGCTAGGACAGCGCTCCCGGCGAGCTCGGTGACCCGATCCGCGAACTCCGCCTCAGGACAGCTCGCAGCTGCCTCGTCGGGGCGCCGCCAGTCCAGCTCCAGCCCCGCACCGGCCGCCAGACGGGCCAGCCCGTCGCTCATCGACTGACCACGTGGCTGGCGCCGACCAGCAGGGAGTGCAGCGGGGCGGGGACCCAGAAGCCGAGGACCAGCACCGCTGCCAGAAGGAGCGCCCCGGGCGCCAGCACCGGCAGGCCCAACTCCGCTCTGGGCGGTGCGGTCCTCCCCTCACCGTCACCGAAGGTCATCCGTCCGAAGGGAGCCACCAGGGCGATGAAGCCGACCAGGAGCAGAAAGGCGACCAGCGCCCCGGCGCCCCAATTCGGCTCTCCCAGAGCCCCTCGGACGATCGAGAACTCGGAGACGAAGAGACCGAAGGGGGGCGCCCCGGCGATGGCCAGAGCGCCGAGGATCACCAGCAGGGCGGTCGCCGGCGCAACCCGGATGGCGGCCCGGACCTCGGAGATGGTGGTGGTCCGAAAGCGGAGCAGCAGGTTGCCGCTGTTGAAGAACATGAGCGCCTTGGCCAGGCTGTGGGTGAGCATCTGGAGCAGTGCTCCCAGCACCGCCAGGGGAGCGCCGATCCCGAAGCCGGCGGCGATCAAGCCCATCTGCTCGACCGAGGAGTAGGCGAGCAGCCGCTTGAAGTCACGCTGGGAGATCAAGAAGAGCACACCCACGGCCATCGAGAGCAGTCCGAACCCCAACAGGGCCGCGTGCAGCTGTCCGGACTGCCGGCCCGCCGCCGGGGTCGCCAGGGAGAGGACCCGGACGATGGCCAGCATGGCGCAGTTGAGCTCGGCGCCGGAGAGCATGGCGCACACCGGGGCGGGCGCTTGGCTGTGGGCGTCGGGCAGCCAGGTGTGCATCGGGGCGAGCCCGGCCTTGGTCCCGAACCCGACCAGCACCAGCAGGAATCCAAGGCCGGCCAGGGAGGGCGAGAGATGGGCGCCGGCCTGGCCCAGCACCGGGATGGCGAAGTTGTAGGCATCGCCCAGGGCGGCGATCCCGGAGGCGTAGAGGAGCAGGAACCCGAGCAGCGCGATCAGCTCCCCGGCCACCGCCAGGATGAGGAATTTCCAGGCCGCCTCCAGGGGCTCCCGGGAGCCGTAGAAGTCGACCAGCGGGGCCGAGGCGAAGGTGGTCGCCGTCACCGCCGTCCAGAGCAGGGCCAGGTTGCCCGAGACGCTGGCCAGCACCATGGTGAAGGTGAAGAGGTGGAAGAGCGAGAAGTACTTCCGCAGCTCACCTGGTTTGAGCGCGTGGCCCTGGGCGGGAGACCGGAAGTAGGCGACCGAATAGGCGCCGGCCAAGGCTGAGACCAGCATCACCACCAGGAGCACGATCGCGCTCAGGTCGTCCAGGTAGAGCCAGTCGCCGAAGGCGCGCAGCGGACCCGAGCTGAGCAGGCGCGCGATCAGGGTCAGAGCCAGCGCGCAGGTCAGCAGCGAGCTGGGCAGCACCATCGCGTAGCGAGTGCGGTCGTGAGCGACCAGAGCGCTCGCCGCCGCGGTCAGCAAGGGAAGCAGGAGCAGGCCGAATAGGAGACCGGAGTCGATCATCCCCGCAACCTGGTGAGCTCGGAGGTGTCGGTGCTGGACACCTCCTCGTGGATGCGCGCGACCAGGAAGCCCATCACCAGGACGGCGATCAGGACGTCGAGAACAATGGCAAATTCGATCAGCAGGCTGAGGCGGGGTGCCAGCACCAGGCCGACCAGCAGCAGGCCGTTCTCGGCCGCCAGCAGTCCCGCCACCTGTAGTACCGCGTCGCGCCGAGCGGTGGTCGTGAAGAGCCCGAGCAACAACACCGCGAGCGCGATTCCGAGCACCGACTCGGGCAACAACTGGGGGGCGTAGGGAATCCTGGTGGCGGCTATGAATCCGGTTAATGTCAATGCCGCTCCCAGCAGCAGCGCGGTGGGGAACCGCACGTAGTACGAGGTTTCCCGGCCCCCGGCCAGGGCCGAAGCGGTGCGCCGCCGAAGCAGCTGGGGCACCAGCGCGCCCTTGACGGCGATGGTCAGCAGACCGAACAAGAGCAGGCCGAGCACTCGCGAATCAGCAAAGAGCGCGAGCGCGACTCCTCCCAGCAGCCACGACTGGACCGCGTAGGCGGCCAGGGCGGCGCGCAGCCGGCGGGTCACGATGAAGGCGAAGGTGACCAGCAGGATCAGCGCGGCCAGGACCACCTCAGCCAGCATCGATCGGACCTCGGGCTGAGCGCGGCTGCCAGGCCATCAACGGCCCACCGTGTAAAGCACCAAGCCCAGGAAGGCGAGCACAAAGCTGCCCCCCAGATACTCGGGCACGCGGAGGATCCGGATCTTGGCGAGCGCCGACTCGATGTACACCAAAAGCAGCGCCGCAATGAGCATTTTGAGCATCAGGGTGGCGATCGCCCAGAGCAGTCCCAGGGCCGTCACCGCAGTCGCCAATCCGAGCGGAAAGACGAGCACGTTGAGCCACACGATCAGGAGCACGAAGAGTTTCATGAAGCCGCCCCACTCCATCAGGGCCTGATCAGGGCCGGAGAATTCGAAGAGCCGCGAGGCCTCGATCATGGAAAGCTCCTGGGAGCTGTTGGGATTGTCGATGGGGAGTCGACCGGCCTCGGCCAGCACCACCATCAGGAAGGCGGCGGCGATCAGGGCGTGGCTGGGGACGACGTGGGCGGCGCTGGTGAAGAGGGCGCCGTTGACCACAAAGGGGACCGTGCCTCCGGAGATGAACCCGACCGCGAAGAAGACGACGATGAAGGTGGGCTCAGCCAGGGACGACACGAATCGGGAGCGGCTGCCGCCCAAGCCGCCATAGGGGCTGCCACTGTCCATGGCGGCCAGGTTGGCGAAGAATCCGCCGATCCCGATCACGAAGCCGCTGCCCACCATGTCGGCCATGAGCGCCCAGCTGAGGGGGACCGCGGTCAGGACCGGGATCAGCATCGCGAAGGCGATCGGAGCCGCGAACACCACGTAGGGCGCGATCCGAAAGAGGAAGCTGGCGTGGGGAGTCACGGTTCGCTCCTTGCCAAGGAGCTTGAGCAGGTCGTAGTAGGGCTGCAGCGGTGAGGGGCCGCGGCGGGACTGGACCTGGGCCTTGAGGTTCTCGATCACACCCTTGAGCAGGGGCGAGAGGGCGACCACGGTGAGCACCGCGATGACCTGCCCCAGGGCGGCGCCTAGCACCTTCCCCCCCTCCGTCCCGGGGCCGCGGGCGCGGGATCAGCTAGGTTGGATCCGGGCTCCCACGTGAGTCTCGCGACGGTTCCCGTCGCAGGCGCGGTCGCGGCGGCTGGGCAGATGTCCTTCGGCGCCTCCCGCTGAACCGGCAGGGAACGGACTCTTCCGGCCCGACCGGCGACTTCAGTGAGTAGAAGCCATCAGCCGAGGTGCCCTCGGCGATTCCAGGAGCGGGCCTCATCGCGCCGGGTCGGATGGTACCAAGGTTGCCCCGACCGGGTGGCTCCATCGGCGGCTGCGACGTCAGGTCAAATAGGGCGGAGGGGAGCGGCCCGGGGGCTAGGGCGTCGGGCTGGCTGCGGGGCTGAGCGTCGCCGTGGGGGTGGGGGTGCGGCTCGGGGTGGCCGTGGGAGTCGGGCTCGCCGACCCACTGGGGCTCGGGGACGGTGAGCCGCTGGGGCTGGCCGAGGGCGAGGGGCTGGCCGCCACCTGAGGCAGGCTGGGAGGCTTGGTCGCCGGGGCTGCCGGACCCCCGCCAAAGGGGGCCGGAGCGGTCGGGCCGACGGCGGCGAAGGCCACCACCAGGGCGGCCGTGGCCGCCAGCGCCAGCCCGACCGGCAGCACCGCGGCCGAGGAGCGAGTCTCGACCTGGAAGCCGCCGCTGTTCTGGCCGGAGCGCAGGTAGATCCGGCGCAAGGGGGTGAGCTGAATCCCCTCGGTGGCCAGGCTGGCCCAGGGAGCGCTCAGGTAGACCGCCGCCTGAAAGAGGAGCAGCACCGCCAGCAGCGAGGTGGTCAGGCTCAGGGCTCGGAGCTCCATCGCCGCGGCCGCCAGGACCGCCGCCACCGCCAGCGCGGTCTCGGGCCGGGCCGCGCGCAGGGCCTGGCGCCAGCCGCTCAGACCTCCCCGCCGTTTGGGGGTGCGCAGGAAGGTCGCCTTGAGAGCCAGGATTCCGCGAATGTCCGCCAGGGACACGGTCCAGCTCAGCGCGAACCAGACCCGGAGGGCACGGACGGCATCGCCCCAGGTGAGCTGGCCACTCCGTCGCATCGCCCAGACCGCCCGGAGCAGGCCGAAGATCAAGAACAGGAGCGGAATGACCAGCACTGCGCCGGTGATCTGACGCACCGGCAGCCGCTGGTGGGCGGCGGTGGCAATCGCAGTGGCCAGGAGCAGGAGGGTGAAGGCGAGCAGGAGAAGGTCGCCGAACCACTGCACCGCCCCGACCAGATAGTGCCAGCGCTGGGCCCTGGTGAGCTGAAGCCGGTGGGGGGCCAGGGGAATCAGTTCCCGCCAGTGCTGGCGGAGGATCTGCAGGCCCCCCAAAGCCCAGCGAAAGCGCTGCTTTTTGAGGCCGTCGAAGGTCAGCGGCATCAGCCCCTCGCCCCAGGCCACCTGGTGGTAGACCCCTCGGTAGCCGCGGCCGAGGATCCGCAGGCTGGCCTCGGCGTCCTCGGTGATGCACTCCTCGTTCCAGCCCCCGATCTCGTCCAGCACCGAGCGCCGGATCAGCCCCATGGTGCCGCAGAAGATGATCGCGTCGCGGTGGGCGCGGGCGGGCATGGTGATGTCAAAGAAGTAGCGGTAGCTGTGGAAGAGGCCGCGCAGGTAGGAGTCGTCCTCCCAGTCCCGGTAGTGCTGGGGCGTCTGGACGAAGCCCACGCCGGGGTCTTGGAAAAAGGGCACGGTGTCCCGCAGCCACCCGGGGCGGGCCAGGTAGTCGGCATCGACGATGCCCACGATCTCGACCTCCTTGGGCAGGGTCCGGGTGGCCTCGTTGAGGGCACCCGCCTTGAATCCGGGCCAGGGGGCGAGATGGACGAACTGGAAGCGGGGGCCGAGTTTCCGGCAGAGCTGCTCGATGGGCTCCCAGACAGCGGGATCCTCGGTGTTGTTGTCGACCGCCTGGACCAGGTAGTTGGGGTAGTCGAGCCGGTCCAGCGCGGCCAGGGTCTCCCCCACCAGCTCGACCGGCTCGTTGTACATCGGCACCTGGAGCACGACCAGGGGCCAGGGACGGCTCTCGTCCCAGCTGGGCACGGGAAGCGGGGGCACGGGGCGCCGGCCGAGCACGTCCAGGATCTCGAACAGATAGGAGAGGGCCAGCGCCATGGCGGCGACCTCAGCCAGCACCAGCAGCAGAGACCCCAGCAGCATGGGAAGGTTCAGGGTCGGCACCAGGGCCTGCTCCACCGTCTGCTGGACCGAGAAGGCGACGTAGATCGCCGCCGCCAGGCTGGCCAGGGTGAAGAGCTCAACCGGGAGCCAACACCAGCCCCGCAGGAGGCGGCCGGAGAGCGCCACCACCAGTAGAAGCGCGATGCCGGCCCCGATCACCAGAGGCCGATCCCGGGTTATCCAGGCGGTCAGCCATCCGGCCCCGGCCAGACCCAGCGCGCCCGCGGCAAACCCGAGGGGGAACTGGGCTCGAGCGAGGCGGGAGGAGAGGACCAGCAGAGTGCAGACGGCGGCCGCGATGGCCAGGTAGACCAGGAGCCAGAGCAGCATCAGGATCTCGGGCTTACGGTGGTTCCCGGGCGGCGGCGGGCACCGCCGCGCGAGATCGTTCGCGGCGGCGGGCTGTCCTGCCTGCTCAGGATGGCGGGACCCGCGGCGCCGGGGCCGCCACCACCCGCAGGAGCTGGATGACCATCCAGGCCGCGATGGTGTAGATCACGATCGCGACCAGCGCCGCCCAGTAGGCGGTGTGGTCGACCCGGGGAACGCCCGGTCGATTGAGAACTCCCACGAAGGGATTCGCCAGCGCGTTGCCCACCCGGGTCACAAATACGATGAATCCCGAGTCGTGAGCCGCCAGTGCCCGGAAGAGGAAGTCGAGGGCCAGAAAGGCGTCAACGAGGGCCAGGCCGAACCAGATCAGCTCGCCCACGCGCAGGCTGCGGGGCGGGCCTGGGTTGGCTTTGGCGGGCGGCCCAACTGTCTCCGGGGTCGCGTTCGGGGGGGTGGCCTGGGCCGGCGGCGCGACGGGGGCGCCCCAGGGGAGCGGCGCGCGGACTCCCTGGCCGAGGTATGAGGGCACGGAAACCTCGTCGTCGGGGCTGGCTGACTCGCTCTCGTCGGTTTGGAACTGTTTCCACCCCAGTTCGCGACTCATGGCGGCCCTCCGCAGTGGTGGCGTCAATGGCGCTGCGCGCCCGGTCCCCCGCCGGGCGGCCTCCTCCCTCTGCTAGAACGCCGAACCGGCCTGCCCGTTTCACCCCCCGGCGAGATGGGCCGAGCCGGTTTCGACCGATCGGCGCCGATCGCCACCGTCGGAGGGCAGACCCGGGCCTACTCCTTGCGCAGAGGCATGGGCAGCCGCGCCACCACCACGTGGGGCCGGCGCTGCAGAGCGGAGGACAGCACCCGGTCCAAGTGGTTGTGGAGCAGCCGGTGCCAGAAGTGGCGCGGGAGCACGACCGGGATCAGCACCACCACCGAGTGGCCGGCGGAAGGCTTGAGAGAACCGATGTAGCGCACCAGCGGTCGGGCCACCGAGCGGTAGGGGGAGTCGAGGACCACCAGGGGAACCCCGGGATCCCAGTTTTGCCAGGCCGCCTCCACCTCGGCTCGCCGTCCTTTGTCCTCCGCGAAGACGACCGTCACGGCCACCACCCGGTCGCCCATGGAGAGGGCTTGGCAGAGGGCCTGGCGAGTGAGCACCGAGAGGGATGTGAAGGGGACGACCACCGTGGTCGAACCCCCTTTGGGCGGGGCCGGCCGCTGACCGAGATGGAGCTCCGCCGCCACCTCGCGGTAGTAGGCGCTGACCCGCACGAAGAGCCAGATCAGAAGCGGGATGGCGACCACCACCACCCAGGCTCCGGCGGCGAACTTGGTGAGGATGAAGATCACCGTGGCGACCCCGGTGGTGGCCGCCCCCAGCCCGTTGATCGTCATTCGCCACCACCAGCCGGGCGGTCGAGCACCCAGCCAGTGGTGCACCATCCCGGACTGGGCCAGGGTGAATCCGGTGAAGACGCCGATCGCATAGAGCGGGATCAGGGAGTCGGTGTTGCCCTGGGTCGCGATCAGCAGAATCCCGGCCAGTGCCGCCAGTGCCCAGATCCCCTGGGTGAAGACGAGGCGGTCGCCGCGGATCCCGAAGGCGTGGGGCAGGCGGTGATCGTTGGCCAGCAGGCTTGCCAGCACGGGCAGACCGCCGAAGGAGGTGTTGGCGGCCAGGGCCAGGGCCAGGGTGACCAGGATGGAGATCCCGCCGAAAGCCCAGCCCCGCCCCAGTGCATAGCCAATGATCTGGTTGAGGACGGCGTCGTGGGTGCGCGGCTCGACATGAAAGCGCTGGACCAGCACGCCCAAGCCGAGCAGCATCGCGGCGAGCAGGATCCCTAGCAGAACCTCGGTCTGGCGGGCCTTGGCCACCCGGGGCTTGCGGAAGAGGGGCACTCCATTGGCGATCGCCTCCACCCCGGTCAGGGCACTGCACCCGGCCGAGAAGGCCTGCAGGACGAGGAGAATCCCGATCTCTTCTAGCCCGTGGGTGGCGATCTGGGGCGCGCCCGGGGCAATCAGGTGGGGGTCCAGGGGATGGACCAGTCCCATCGCGATCACGATCAGGATGGCGGCGATGAAGGCCAGGGTGGGGAGCAGGAAGGCGCGGGCGCCCTCGGCCAGGCCGCGCAGATTGAGGAAGGTGACCACCGCCAGGATGGCCAGGCACAGAGGGATGGTGAGCGGGACCAGTCCCGGGAAGGCCGAGGTCAGCGACGCGACCCCGGCTGCGATCGAGACGGCCACGGTGAGGACGTAGTCGACGATCAGCGAGGCTCCCGCCAGCAGGGTCAGGCGGGCCCCGAGGTTGGCGCGGGCGACGGCGTAGGCGCCGCCTCCGGCGGGGAAGGCGGAGATGACCTGGGTGTAGGAGGCGACCAGCAGCACCAGCAGCGCGACGATGGCGAGAGTGATCCAAGGAGCCAGCCGCAGGGCGGCGACACCGCCTGCGCCCAGGGCCACCAGGAGCGCCTGGGGCCCGTAGGCGACCGAG
>Ga0307374_10006033_pt1 | contig 19299 bp, 15 predicted proteins | sample OX3MG_FD_202532 | JGI IMG/M metagenome (GOLD analysis project Ga0307374, IMG submission 202532) | Soil microbial communities from Risofladan, Vaasa, Finland - OX-3 | ecosystem: Environmental > Terrestrial > Soil > Coastal area > Acid sulfate soil | place: Finland: Risofladan, Vaasa | collected...
CATGGAGGCGTCAGGCCTCGGAGGTCCGTTGTTGGGCCTGGTCCTCGTCCCCGGTCTGCTGGCTGCCGGAATCGGGACCCTCGTCTTTGTCGGGCTCAACTCGTTGACCGGATTCGGGACCTTCTCATTGGCCATCCCCGGACTTCCCCCGTTCGCCCATCCGAACGTGGCCATGTTCGGATGGGCCATCGTCTTCGGTCTGCTGGCGGCGCTGCTCGGAACCGGGATCCGTCTGGTCAGCCTGGCCCTGCTTCCTCTGGTCGAGCGACGCAAGATCCTCCTCACGCCGGTCGTCGGCCTGGCCGTGGGTGGACTCGCCATCGCGTTCGCAGAAGGATCCGGGCGGAGCATCTCGGAGGTCCTGTTCTCCGGCCAGTCGGAACTGCCGGGGCTCGTCCTGCACGCCGCCGGTTGGACCGTCGGCGCCCTGGTGTTGCTGGTCGTGTGCAAATCGATCGCCTACGGACTGTCGCTGTCCAGCTTCCGAGGTGGGCCGGTGTTCCCGTCGATGTTCATCGGAGCCGCCGCCGGGGTGGCCGCCTCCCATCTGCCCGGGCTCTCGCTCGTGCCCGGCGTGGCCATGGGCATTGGCGCCATGTGCACGGTGATGCTCAAACTCCCGATGACCGCCACCCTGCTGGCCACGCTCCTCCTGGCCAGTGACGGGATCAACGTGGTGCCGCTCGTCATCGTGGCCGTGGTCGTCGCCTATGTCGCCACCGCCTGGCTCCCGCAGACACCCGAGGAGGTGAAGGGTCGGTCAGCCGGGTCGGACCCGGCCGTCGCACCCGGGCCCACCGCACCCGGCCCGGGGTCGGCCCCCGCCCAGAACGCCGTCGGGTCAGCGACCCATGGTTGACCGCGGCATGTCGAAAGGAGACGGGTGGCAGTCTTCGATCTGATCCTCATCGGTCTCGCCGTCACGCTCGAACCCCTTCCCATCACCGGCTTCATCCTCCTGCTCAGTGCCGAGGAGGGAACGCGCAAGGGCGCGGCGTTCATACTGGGTTGGCTCCTGTCACTGGTGGTCGTCATCGCCGGCACCATTCTGGTGACCGGAGGGAAGCCACCCGCGCCGGCGAGCCAGCCTTCAACGGGAGTCTTGGCGGCGAAGGTCCTCTTCGGGGTGATCCTCATCGGGATCGCCATCCGGCAACGGGCGCGCGCCGGAACACCCAAGAAACCCCCGACCTGGATGACCAAGATCGATCGGCTCTCGGTATGGGCCTCGGCCAGCCTGGGCATCCTGCTGCAACCGTGGGTCCTGATCGGTGCCGGGGCCGCCGCAATAGCACAGCTGCACATCTCGTCCATCGAGTCCTACGCGCTCCTCGTGATCTTCTCCCTCCTGTGCACCTCCAGCCTCCTGGCCATGGAGCTGTACGCGCTCTTCTCGCCCGAGGCCGCGGCGCAGCGCCTCGACGGACTTCGAGCCTGGATCAACACCCATCGCGACCAGGCCATCATCGTGCTCTCGCTGATCATCGGCTTCTGGCTGGTCGGAGACAGCCTCTACCTGATCGCGTCGCAGTGACGGCGGTGGCCACGGAAGCCCTCGCCGACCGCCGGTGCGGTGGCCGGCGGTGATCATCGCGCGCATCGCCGTGCTCCTCCTCGGCATCGTGCTGACCATGGCGATGCTCATCTCGGCCCTCGAGACGGTGGTGCTCCCGCGGGAGGGGTACACCCGCGTCGGCCGTTTCGTCTTCGCGGTGGCCGACCGGATCCTCATCCACCGGTGGCGGAACATCGAGCGGGAGGCCAATCTCCGGGCGCTCTACGCCCCGATCGCACTGGTCACGCTCCCGCTGGTGTGGATGCTCACGGTCACGATCGGGTTCACCTGCATCTTCTGGGGGATCAGCCACGACACCATCCAGCGGGCATTCGAGATCAGCGGCTCGTCGCTCACCACGTTGGGCTTCGCCGAACCCGAGGGCAGCGGCCGCATCTGGTTGGCCATCACCGAGGCCACCATCGGGCTCGGCCTGGTGGCGCTGCTGATCAGCTACCTCCCCACCATCTATGCCGCCCATCACACACGGGAGAAGGGGATCAACGTGCTCCGCCCCTTCGCCGGCACTCCCCCCTCTCCCGTCGACCTGCTCGGGAACCTGCAGCGCCTCGGGACGCTGGACAATCCCGACCTGTGGAGGACCTCGGCCACCTGGATGCTCGAGCTCGACCAGACCCATACGGCATTCCCCGCGCTCTGCTACTTCCCCGAGGCATCGCCCGACCAATCGTGGGTGGCGTCGGTGGGCTCGATGCTCGACGCCGGCGCGCTGCTGCTGTCGGCGTCGGACTTCAGTACCGAGGCGCACGCATCCGAAGAGGTCAAGGGCCCGATGATGGCCCTCGCCTACGGGATGCCCACGCTGGTCAGGATCGGAAGGTCGGCCGGCCTCCCGATCGATCCACCCTCCCTGCTGATGGAGTTGCTGGCCCGGGCGTCGGAGCCCGCTCCGGATATCGCCGTCCACCGTGCCGACTACATCGCGGCCCTTGATCGGCTCCACCCCCTGTTGCCGGTGCCCGAAGCCGACCGGGAGAGCTGCTGGCGACGGTTCGCATGGATCCGCTTCGGATACGACCGGGCCCTACGGGGGCTGGCCGGCCTCACCCTGGCCACGCCGGCACCGTGGACGACCGACCGACCGGCCACGGTGGGTAGGCCGCGCCTGGTCCTCAACCGACCGATCGAGGTGGACTGGACGTTTCCCGAGCCCGGTGGGCCGGACCAGACCGAACCGAGCCGTCCGTCACCCTGAGGCAGCTACTCACACGCCGAGCTCTGCGTCGACCCGTCCGTCGGTGATGGCCTGCCTCAGTGCTTCGAAGTCCCGTTGGTTCTGATCGGCATACGACGCTGCGAACATGCTCATCGCCCGATCCAACTGGTCCCCCCGGCCGAGGTAGGAGGCCAAGGCGATGGCGTCGCCCGAGCGGGCATGGGCCCGGGCCAGGGTCCAGCCGCACATCTGCGCATAGATGCCCAACGCCTCCGGGCCCATCGATTCGATGACGGCCGATCCCTTGCCGTCCCACAACTGGCGCAGGTAGAAGTGCCGGGTGACGCCGTCGTCACCCGTAAAGCGATCCCACCCCAAGAAGATGTCGCTGGCGCCCTGCATGAGGCGCTGGCCCTCGACCACCCGCTGGCCGTGGTGAGCGTACTCACTGGTCCCCAAGAAGGGCTCCCCCACCGCCGCTTCCGCCTCCTTGACTTGGAGGAACAGGGGGTCGTGGTGGTCGCGCCCGACGAACATCGCCACCCAGCACCGGCTGCCGACGCTCCCGACCCCGACCACTTTGCGGGCCAGGTCGACGAACTCGTACTTCTCCAACAGCCGCTGCCGGTCGCCCGACAAGGTCTGACGGTACTCCGTGAGCGCGTCATACAGATGGCCCACCGTCTGGCCCGAGTACACGTCGGTGAACAGGGACTCGGCCGGGACGATCAGCGGCGGGTTGTCGACGAACCGCAGCGAGCCGTCGACTTCGACCGTCAGCTTGGCCAGGGCCGCCAGATGGTCCTTCGACTGGGCCTTGGTGACGATCAGCTGGAGATTCCGGATGATCTTCGGTCCGGCATCGGTTCCCCACCGCCGCACGATGGTGGCCTCGTCAAGCCGGGTGTACCAGATCTGCAGGTCCCGCATGCCGGCGAACTCTCGCAACGCCTCCCGGTACGAGCAGCAACACTGCTCCACGATCGCCGAGCACGTCGTCGGGTCGAACTGTCGGCTGCGGGAGGCGACCTCGACGCTGGCCGCCAACCGCTTGACGTCCCACTCGAAGGGCCCGGGGATGGTCTCGTCGAAGTCGTTGACGTCGAAGATCACGTCGCGACTGGGAGCGGCGAACAACCCGAAATTCATGAGGTGGGCATCACCGCAGAGCTGCACCTGAAGGCCCGTCTGCTCATCGAGGGCCAGATCGGAGGCCATCACCGCCGCAGCCCCCCGGAAGAACGCAAAGGCCGAGGTCGCCATCCGGCCGTAGCGGATGGGGACCAGATCGGGGAGCCGGGTCGTGCCCTGAAGGGCCAGGATCTCCAGAGGGTCGGTGCGGTCGGACCGCGGCGACCATTCGGCGTGGCGGGACCTGGGCACCTTGCGGCGGGCCTGCTTTCCGAACGCCGCTCGCCTCTCTGGTGTGGCCCGTCGCATCACCCCATCATTTCATCCTCCCTGGTGAAGGCAGATGGACAGATGACTCTCTTTCGGGTACTCTATCCAGAGTACTTGGAGAAGAAAGCGATCGAGGGGAAGAGGCCGGATGGCAGCCCGCAACCGCAGCAACCCATTGGCCCTGGCCGTGCTCATCTGCCTCTACGAACGGCCGATGCATCCCTATGAAGTGGCGACCACGTTGCGTCAGCGCAACAAGCACGAGAGCGTCAGGCTCAACTACGGGTCCCTTTACGCCGTAGTGGCATCGCTCGAGAAACGGGGGCTGATCGCGCCGCAGGCCACCAGGCGTGCCGGCCGGCTCCCCGAGCGCACTGTCTATGACCTCACCGAGGCCGGGCGCATCGAGACGCACGACTGGCTGACTGATCTCATCTCGACCCCGGTCAAGGACTACCCGGCGTTCGAGGCGGCCCTCTCGTTCCTGCCGGCGTTGCCGCCCGACGACGTGGTCGAGCTCCTGAAGGAACGGGCCCAGCGACTCGAATTCGAGTTGGCCCAGGCCCACGCGTCACGCGAGCTCATCGAGAAGCAACGACTCCCGCGCCTGTTCTGGGTGGAGGACGAGTTCCGGACGGTGCTCCGAGAGGCGGAGCTCGGCTACGTCCGCCAGCTGATCGGCGAGATCGAGTCCGGCAACCTCGACGGACTCGAGTGGTGGAGGGCGATCCACAGCACCAGCAGCCCGCCGGACTGGGGGGCGCTCCAAACGGCGGCGGGAGCGCCGGAGTGGTTCCCCGCACCGATCGAAGTCGGAACAGGCGGAGGCGGAGGCGGACAATGAGTCGTACCGACGAAGGAGAGCGACACATGGACACGATCATCACCACCACCGGGCTGCGGAAGTCGTTCGGGACCGGAACGGGAGCGGTCGACGCGGTGCGGGGTATCAGCATCGACGTGGCCCGGGGCGAAGTGTTCGGATTCCTCGGCCCCAACGGTGCCGGCAAGACCACCACCCTGCGCATGCTGACGACGCTCCTCCCGATCGATGGCGGCACAGCCACCGTGGCGGGACTCGATGTCGCCCGGCAACCTCAGGAGGTCAGGTCACGGATCGGGTACGTCAGCCAACTGGGCGGCGCCGACGACCTGGCCACCGGTCGCGAGAACCTCGTCCTCCAGTGCCGCCTGTACGGCGTTGACCTCGAACCGGCGACCCGGCGGACCGAGACCCTCATGGAGGTGCTCGATCTCGCTGAGTTCGCCGACCGGCGGGTGAGGACCTATTCGGGCGGCCAGAGGCGGCGACTGGACGTGGCGCTCGGCATCGTGCACCAACCCGACGTGCTCTTCCTCGATGAGCCGAGCACCGGGCTCGATCCCCAGAATCGCGCCAACCTGTGGGACCACGTCCGCGCCTTACGGGACCGTGGCACCACCGTCTTCCTCACCACCCACTACCTCGAGGAGGCCGACGCCCTCTGCGACCGTCTGGTGATCATGGACCACGGTGAGGTCGTGGTGGAAGGGAGCCCGCGCGACCTCAAGCGACAGGTCGCCGGCGAGTCAGTGGTGCTGGCGCTGAGGGACGACGTCGGTGCCGGGGTGGTCGAGCAGGCTTCGACCCTGTTGGCCGGCCAGCCGTACGTCCGCGAGATCAGCGCCGAGGGCGATCAGATCCGTCTCTATGTGGAGGACGGGAGTGCCACGCTCCCACGCATCCTCAGACTGCTCGACGGCGAGCAGATCGGGATCAAGGCCATGAACCTGTCCGAGCCCACCCTCGACGATGTCTTCCTCCGTCAGACCGGTCGATCCCTCCGCGACACCGGCGTCTCCGACGCAGGCCCGTCTGAACGGGGCGGCCACGTTGGGCACGGCCGCCGCAAGGGGCATGCGGCATGAAGTCCGTCCATGACACCCGGCTCCTCTTCCACCGCTACACCGTGCAGATGCTGCGCAACCCGGTGTGGCTGTTCGTCGGATTTTCGGTACCGGTCCTCTATCTGGTGCTGTTCACGCCACTGCTCAAGGAGCTGCCGGGAACCAAGGGATTCCCCACCGGCAGCGTGCTCGATCTCTTCCTTCCGGGGATCCTGGCGCTGATGGCCTTTGCCAGTGGGAGCAGCGCCGGGTTCAACACGATCTTCGACTTGCAGTCCGGTCTCATCGAACGGTTTCGGGTCACGCCGGCGAGTCGCTTCGCCATCCTGATCGGGCCGATCCTTTCCGGGTTGGTGATGATGACGGTCTTCGATGGGGTCGTGGTGGCCGTGGGCTACGGCTTCGGATTCGCCGTGCACTGGCTCGGCCTGTTGGTACTGGTGGTACTGCTCTGGCTGCTCGCCGCCATGATGGCCGCCTTCTCGACCGCCACCGCCCTCGTGACCAAGGACATCAGCAGCTTTGCCGCCATCATCAACGGCATCAATCTCCCCATCCTGCTGTTGGCCGGCGTCCTGCTCCCCATCTCCCTCGGTCCGTTGTGGCTCCGGACCCTGGCCCATCTCAACCCGCTCTACTACCTGGTGGCGGCGTCACGAGTGCTGGCGGCGGGCCATATCGCCCAACCTGCGGTGTGGCAGGCGTTCGCCATCCTGGTTCCGCTCTGCACCCTCGTACTGGTGTGGGCCACCCGGGTCTTCCGGCGGGCGGTGGCCTGAGCCCCGGCGCCGACCCCGTACCGACCCCGTGGCCTACGGCGACGTCGGGTTTCCGGACGCCGCCTTCCTGCGGCGCTTCCGCACCAGAATGACCAGGCGGTCGACCAGAGCCCCGAGGATGGCGGCGATCAGGAGCACCCAGATCAAGCTGATCTGCCGGCTGAACAGGACGAAACCGACCTTCACCGTCTGGCTGTTGTCGAGCACGAAGGCAACGAGCAGGATCAACGCCACCACGGCCGCCACGATGCGGACCATCTCGCGCCGGTCGCGCTTGCGGCCCAGGGCCCGACCCGGTGAGCTCTCGTTGGGCAACCCTGCGTTGCTGGCCATGGCGTGCTCCTTGTCGTCAGCAGGTGCGGGCGCTCGCCCATTCGACAGTACCCCGGGGGTGGCCTGCAAGGGTCGATCGCGGGACCTTGCGCGGCACGACAGAAAGTGATATCTATTTGATATCACTTTCATCGACTCACGCCCTCGGGAGGAACCATGGACCAGACCGTCCACACCCACCACGACCTTGACGCCACGTCGGACGGCCATTCGGCACCCCACGTCGACATCCGAGAGCGACGAGCGTGGTCCGTCAACGGCTGGCTCGGCGTCCTCGCTGTCGCCGCCTGCACCGTCGTGGCGATCTTCCTCGCCGAGAGCTCGACCAAGGGCATCGCAGTCATACCCGTGGTGGCCGCCGCGGTGATCTTGGCCTCGCTGGTCATCGTGCAGCCCGGCCAGACCCGGGTCGTGCGGTTCTTCGGCAGCTACGTCGGCACTGTCCGACGCACCGGCCTGTCGTGGATCGTGCCGCTCACTGACCGACGGAAGGTGAGCATCCGGGTCCAGAACTTCGAGACCAACCACCTGAAGGTGAACGACGCCGACGGCAATCCGGTCGAGATCGCCGCCATCGTGGTCTGGCAGGTGGCCGATACGGCGCGGGCCCTCTACGCCGTCGAGGACTACCTCAATTTCGTGCGGGTTCAGTCCGAGTCGGCGCTCCGCCATGTGGCGACCACCCATCCCTACGACGACGCCGCCGAGGACGGCCTGTCCCTGCGCGGCTCGACGGATATCGTGGCCGGCGAACTCGCCGAGGAGGTTGCCCATCGGGTGGGCATCGCCGGGATCGAGATCGTCGAGGTCCGCATCAGCCATCTTGCCTACGCCTCGGAGATCGCTCAGGCCATGCTGCGCAGACAGCAGGCCAACGCAGTGGTGGCGGCCCGCTCCCGTATCGTCGACGGCGCCACCGGCATGGTCGAGATGGCGCTCGCCCGGCTGAGCGAGCGGGGTATCGTCGACCTCGACGAGGAACGCAAAGCGGCCATGGTCAGCAACTTGATGGTCGTGCTCTGCGGTGACCAGCCCGCGTCACCCGTCGTCAACACCGGGACGCTGTACTCGTAGTCCGTGCAGGACCGGAAGCCAGTACTGCTTCGGATCGATCCCGCCGTCCACGGCGCCCTGGCGCGGTGGGCCGCCGACGAGTTCCGCAGCCTCAATGCCCACCTCGAGATGCTGTTGCGGAGAGCCCTCGACGATGCCGGGCGGATGCCGAAGCGGGCCGGGCCGATGCCCAAGCGGGGCCGGCCACCCGCCGGGTGACCGCCTCCAGCGACCCGGTGCGCGCTCCCCCGTGAACCGGTGGCTCAGGTGAACAGCAGGGTGGCCTGGTGGGCGAAGTTGAGGATCGGTTCGGGGATGATCCCGAAGACCACGGTGAAGGCCACACACAGCCCGATAGCCACCCGGGTGAGCTGGGGAACGGGCACGATGCCCCGCCCGGTCACCGACTCCGCCGGCGGGTCGTCGGTGAGCACCTGGAGGCTTGCCATCGGATCACCGGAGGCGGTGCCCGCTATCCCACGGTCAGCAGGAGTGCGGTCGGTCGGCTGTTGCCCGGCGGCGTCCGTCGGACCGGTGTCTCCCTCGATCCGGTCTCCGACCGGTCCCACCGGGGAGAACATGGTGACGGCCACCCGCAGGTAGAAGAAGGCCGCCACGGCGGCCGACACCATCGCCACCACCGCCAGGACGTAGGCATGGGTGGCGACGGTGGCCCCCACCACGCCGAACTTGGCCAGGAAGCCGGTGGTGAACGGAGCGCCGGCCTGGCCCAACAGCAGCACGGCGAAGGCCAGCGCCAGTACGGGCTGCCGTTTGGCCAACCCCCGGTAGTCGGCGATCTGATGGCCGTTGTCCCCGTCGCGGGCCATGACGGTGATCACGGCGAACGACCCGATGACCAGAAACAGATAGGTGAAGATGTAGTACAGCGACGCAGACACACCGCGATCGGTGGCAGCCTCCACCCCGAGCAGGATGAACCCGGCGTGATTGATGGACGAGTACGCCATCATCCGCTTCACGTCCTTCTGGACGAGCGCCACGAAGGCACCGACCAGCAGGCTGAGGATGGCCAGCCCCCAGATGATCGGCTGCCAGTCCGTGCGCACTGTGCCGAAGGACGAGACGAAGACCCGCAGGAGGGCGGCGAACGCTCCGGCCTTGGCCACCGCGGCCATGAACCCCGTCACCGGCGACGGGGAGCCCTGGTACACATCGGGCGACCACATGTGGAACGGCACGGCGGCGATCTTGAACCCGAAGCCGACCAGCAGGAGGGCCAGGCCGGCCAGGAGCACGCCGTTGCTGGCGATCACATTCTTGGACAGGTAGTCGGCGATCTGCGGCAGATTGGTCGACCCGGTGGCTCCATAGGTGAGCGCGATCCCGTAGACGAACACCGCCGACGAGAATGCACCGAGCACGAAGTACTTGAGGGCGGCCTCACCGGATTCCGCCCGCTTGTGGTTGAGCGCCGCCAGCACGTAGAGAGCGATGGAGAGTATCTCCAGCCCGAGGAAGATGACGATGAGATCGTTGGCTGCTCCCATCATCATGGCCCCCGATGCCGACATCATGGCCAGCACATGGAACTCCGGGCCCTCCACCCCTTCGCGCCGGAGATAGCCGTCCCCGACCAACGCCGTCAGCAACATGGCGATGGCCACGGTGATCTGGATGAAGACGTCGAACCCGTCGAAGGCGATGGCACCGGCGATGGTCACCTTGGGACCGTGGGTGGCCACCTGGTCCCACTGGACCAGGCCTGCCACCAGTGCGGCGATCGACACCGCTGAGGCCACCGCGGTTCCGACTCCCGCCCCGAGGATTCTGCGGAACAGCGACGACACCACCATCAGCAGGAGCGCCCCGCCCATCATGATCAGCATGGGCAGGATGCTCAGGTAGTCGACGTGCGGTGTGTGGATGGCGGGGGCGGCCGCCGAGGCCGCGGTGAGGAGGGACGGCATCAGGGGGCACCTCCCGGCGCAGCCTGGGCCCCTGACGATCGCTCAGCCGGAGCGGCGGCAAGTGCCGGGGCGGCCGGAGACGCCGGCGCGGCCGATCCGCCGTCGAGTCCCGCGGGTATGCGGGTGTGGGTCACCCGATCCACGTGGACCACCAGCTGGTTGACCGACGGCGTGATGCGGTCGAGGACCGGCTTCGGGAACACCCCGAGGGCCACGATGAGGATGATCAGGGGTGCGACGACGAGCCGCTCGCTCCAGACCAGGTCGCGGGTCTTGGCATCCTCTGGCGTGGGCTCGCCGTGGAAGACCTGCTGGTAGGCCCAAAGCAGGTAGATGGCGGCGGCGATGATTCCCATGATGGCCACCACCGCCCACCACCGATGGGCGATGAAGGTTCCGATGAGCACCAGAAACTCACCCACGAACCCGTTGAGGCCGGGCACCCCGATCGACGCCAGCATGGCCACGGTGAACACCCCGGCCATCACCGGTGCTGACGACTGGAGACCCTTCAGCGCGGACACCTGCCACGTACCGCGCCGCTCGTAGATCCAGCCCACCACGATGAACAAGGTGGCGATGGTCAGACCGTGGTTGACCATCTGGAGGACGCCGCCGGTGAGTCCCTGGCTGTTGAGGGCGAAGGTCCCGAGGACGATGAAACCGATCTGGGCCAGCGAGGAGTAGGCCAGGAGCCGCTTGAGGTCACGCTGGGCACACGCCACCACCGCTCCGTACAGGATGCCGATGACCGCCAACGTCAGTAGCCATGGCGCCAGCGTCCGCGTGGCCTGGGGGAAGAGGTTGAGGTCGAACCGGATGATCCCGTAGGTGCCGAGCTTGGCCATCACCGCGGCGAGCAGGATCGCGCCGGCGGTGGGCGCCTCGCCGTAGGCATCCGGCGACCAGGTGTGGAAGGGGAAGATCGGCGCCTTGACCGCGAATGCCGCGGTGAAGGCCAGAAAGAGGAGCACGCCCTCGGTTCCCGAGAGATGGGTGTGCATGAGGGCCGGGAGCTCGAAGGTGAGGACGCCGGTCTGGGATTGATGGAGGAAGGCCACCGCCAGAATGCCCACCAGCAGGAACGCCGAACCGGTAAAGGTGTAGATGAAGAACTTGATGGCGGCGTAGCCCCGGCGGGCATAGCCCCAGCCCCCGATGATGAAGTACGCCGGCACCAGCGTGAGCTCGAAGAAGAGGAAGAACAGCACCAGGTCGAGGGAGACGAAGCTGCCGAGGCATGCCGCTTCCATCAGCAGGATCCAGGCCACGAACGACCTCGGGTCCCGTCGGGCCCGTGCGCCGATGATGGCCAGGGGGAACAGCAGGGCCGTCATCACGATCAGAAACAGGGAGATGCCGTCCACGCCCACCGACCAGTGGATGCCGAGCTGCTGGGCCCAGACGTGGTCGGACACCATCTGGTAGCCACCGTCGCCGGACTTGAACTGCCCGACGATGACCACCGCCAGCACCAGGGTGAACACTCCCACCAACGCACCGATCGTCTCGTGGAAGTGGCGGGGTACCGAGCGGGCCGGCACCAGTGCCACCACGGCCGCCCCGATGGCCGGCGCCAGCACCAATACGGTGAGGAAGGGGAAGTGGGAGTTGGCCATCAGTTCCACCACACCCGGGTGAGCATGAACGCCAGTACCAACACCGTGCCGAGCACGATGCCCAACACGTAGTTGCGCAGGTAGCCGGTCTGGGTTCGACGGAGCAGGGAGCCCGACCGGCGCACTGCGGTGGCCACACCGTTCACCCCGCCGTCGATCACCTTGGGGTCGATCACCGAGGCGCTGAATGCGGCCACGCGCTCCAACGGGCGCCCGAAGACGGTGTCGTAGAGCTCGTTGATGTACCACGAGTGCCGGAGGAATGCCCCCTCGAGTGAAGGACGTTCGGCCTTGGCCATCCACAGACGGAGCCCCACCAGCACGCCGACCACGGCGATGACGGCGTCGAGCGAGGACAACGCCAGCTTGGCCGTCGAGGTCAGGTTGTCGTCGAAGAGGTTGGACCCGAAGACCGGGTCGATCCAGTGGGACAGCGAGAAGTGGTTGTTGGACAGGGCCAGCACGCCGGCGATGGCGGCGAAGAACGCAAGGATCCAGAGCGGGATGACCATGATCCTCGGTGACTCGTGGGGCTCGGTGATGGTCCCTCCGGCATGGTGGGATCCGGCCATGTCGGTCGTGGCATCGATGGCCACCTCGTCTGCCCAGCGGTCCTTGCCGAAGAAGGCCAGTCCGGTCAGGCGGCTCATGTAGTACGCGGTCAGCGCCGCGGTCAGGATCCCCACCACCCACAACGCCGGGTGAGCGGCCCAGGTGTTCTCCAGCACATCGCCCTTGGCCCAGAAACCCGACAGCGGCGGCACGGCGGCGATGGACAGCCAACCGATGCCGAAGGTGATGAAGGTGAGCGGCATGTAGCGCCGGAGGTTCCCCATCCGCTTGAGGTCCTGCTCGTCATGGAGCCCGTGGATGGCCGAGCCGGCTCCGAGGAAGAGCAGACCCTTGAAGAAGGCGTGCGCCACCATCAAGAAGATGGCCGCCTCGTAGGCGCCACAGCCGATGGCCAGAAACATGTAGCCCAGCTGCGACACGGTGGAGTAGGCCAGCACCTTCTTGATGTCCTGCTGGGCACAGGCGATGGTGGCGGCGACGAAGGCGGTGGCCCCGCCCACGATGGCGACGGTGAGGGCGGCATCGGGGGAGGCGTGCAGCAGCGGGTTGATCCGGCACAGGAGGTAGACCCCGGCGGTGACCATCGTGGCCGCGTGGATCAGGGCGGAGACCGGTGTGGGGCCCTCCATGGCGTCGGCCAGCCAGGGGAACAGGGGTATCTGGGCCGACTTGCCCATCACGCCGACCAACAGCAGGAGGCAGATGGCCGTGATGTTGCCCGGGCCGATCGACCCCAGGTTGGCGAAGATGGTCGAGTACTCGAGCGAGTGGACCTTGTCGAAGGTGAGGAAGATGGCCAACAGGAAGCCGACGTCGCCGATGCGGTTGTAGACGAAGGCCTTCTTGCCGGCACTGGCGGCGGACTCCCGGGTGAACCAGAACGAGACCAGCCAGTAGGAGCAGGTGCCGACCCCCTCCCATCCGACGTAGGTCACCAACATGTTGCTCCCGAGCACCAGTATGAGCATGGAGGCCACGAACAAGTTCATGTAGAGGAAGAACTTCGAGTAGTCCCGGTCTCCCTTCATGTACCCGATCGAGTACAGGTGGATCAGGGCGCTGATGCCGGTGATGAACAGCACCATGGTCATCGACAGCGGGTCGACGAACAGTCGTGCGTGCACCTGCAGGTCGCCGACCGGAATCCACGTCCACAGGTTCTGGGTGTAGGTCCGGACCGGGGCGTGCACCGTGAGCAGGTCGAGGTACACCCCGACGGACACCACGAACGATGCCCCGATGAAGGCGGTGGCCACCCCACCGGCCACCGGATCGCCCAGCCTTCTGCCCCCCACGAGTTGCACGGCGAACCCGAGCAGGGGCAGCAGGATAATCAGATAGGTCACTCCCAACATCGTCCTGTCAGCCCTTCATCAAGTGGAGGTCGTCGGCGGTGGCATTGGCCCGGCGGCGGAAGATGGCGACCACGAGCCCCAGCCCCACCACCACCTCGGCGGCCGCCACCACCAGCACGAAGAACACCAGGACCTGGCCGCCAATGTCGTGCAGGGTGCGGGCGAACGTGACGAAGCTCAGGTTGGCGGCGTTGAGCATGAGCTCGACGCACATGAACATCACCAGCACATTGCGTCGAACCAACACGCCGAGGGCCCCGATGGCGAAGAGCACCGCGCTGAGGGCCAGATACCAGTCAGGGCTGACGGTCATGGCCTCGCCTCGTGGTGCGGCTCGGGAGCGTCGACCGATGCCGGTTCTTCGGTCGGCGCCGGCATGGCGTTTGCCGGCATGGCGCCGGCCGGCACGGCCTCCGCCGGGGCGTCCGTGACCGGGTTGGCTCCAGTCGGGGGTCGGCGGGCCAGTACCACCGCACCGACTACGGCGATCACCAGCAACGCTGCCGTGGCCTCGAACGGGAACAGGTAGGTGGTGTAGACCGATTTGCCCAACAGATAGACGTTGGACTGCTTGCCGCCGTCCACCCCGGCGACGTGCGGCGCTCCGGTGGTCCACCGCGACACCTGGCCCAACAGCAGCAGGCCGGTGGTCCCGAGCACCACCAGTCCGATGGCCAGGGGACGTTGCCCGCGCAGGGGCTCGAAGCCGATGTTCTCCTCGCGGTCGACCCCGAGGAACATGATCACGAACAAGAAGAGCACCACAATGGCACCGGCGTACACGATGACCTGCACCGCGGCCAGAAACGGGTCGCGCTGCAGCACGAAGAGGACCGCCACACCGAACAGCGTCATCACCAGCATGAGGGCGGAGTGCACGGGATTGCGGGCCACCACCACGCCGATGGCTCCGGCCAACACGATGGCCGCCGCCACCACGAAGGTCCCCACGTCCACCCACGAGTGGCCGGTGCCGGTGGCGCCGGCGAGCGCGGCCCCGATCATCCCCACCATCAGGACCCGCCCGATTCCGCGGTGGGTCCGGTGGCCCGGCCGCCCGATGGGGTGGGCGGCGCGAGGTCGGGGACGTCCCGTTCTGAGTTGCCGGCCACCACGGCTGCGGCATAGTCGGAGTCCGCCCGCTGGCGGTGCTTCTTGCCGGCGCCGGGGGCGAACCGTTCCGCCTTCTCCAGCATCCGGCCGATGGCACCGCGGGGACCGCGCTTGGCCGCGGGGAGATCGCTGGTGAGCAGGTGGCGCTCGAGCGTGTGACGAAGCTGCTGGCTGCCGGTGGTGGCATCGTCGCGGTGGACAGACTGCCCGCCCTCCGGGGCGCGGACACCGAAGCCGAGCTCCCCCGACCACTGCACCTGTCCCTCGTACTCGGCGCTTCCCGACGGCGAGGTGGCCCGCATCCATCCCGACGTGTGCAGGTCATCGCCCTCCCGCCAGTCCTCCCACGGAAGGTGCCGGGGCTTCCCGTCGTCATCGACCAGCAACTCGTCCTTGGTGTAGATGGCGTCGTTGCGGTTGGTGAAGGAGAACTCCATCAACTTGGACTCGGTGATGGCCTCGGTGGGGCAGGCCTCCACGCACAGGTCGCAGTGGATGCATCGCAGGAAGTTGATCTCGTAGACGTAGCCGTACCGCTCACCGGGCGACACCGGATGGTCGGGTGGATTGTCCAACCCGCGCACGTGGATGCAGTCGGCCGGGCACACGCCGGCGCACAACTCGCAGCCGATGCACTTCTCCATGCCGTCCTCGTAACGGTTGAGCACGTGCCGTCCGTGTTGGCGGGGCTGCTTGGGCCGCTTCTCCTCGGGGTACTGGCGGGTGACCGGAGGGCGGCCGAGATGCTCGAGGGTCAGTTTGAACCCGCCGAGGAAGTTCTGCCTCTGGTGAGGTGGCTCGGGGACGGCCATCAGCTGGCTCCTCCTTCGGTGCTCGTCGAGACAGGGCTGCCCGCCGGAGGCGGCACGGGCTCGGGGTCCACCGGAGGCGGGCTCTCATCGGGTCGGGACCACAGCCTGACGCCGACCTGGGGAATGATGGCCCGGGTCTCCTCCCGCTCGGAGCCGATGGAGAACGCACGGGTGATGACCACGGCGGCGGCGATCACCGCCACCACCATGCCGAGGCCCCACCACCCGTCCACCACGAACCCGGCCACGATCATCAGCCAACCGAGGGACAGGGGGATCAGCTTCTTCCAACCCAGGTCCATCAGCTGGTCGTACCGGAGGCGGGGCAGCGCCGCCCGCAACCAGACGAACACGAACAGGAACAGGATGGTCTTGCCGAGGAACCACAGGATCGGCCAGAGCCAGTACAGGTGCGGGATGTGGGGGATGGGGCCGTCCGGACCGCCGAAGAACAGGGTCACCGTGATGGCGGACATGGTGATGGTGTTCATGAATTCGGCCAGAAAGAACAAGGCGAACCGGATCGACGAGTACTCGGTGACGAAGCCGCCGACCAGTTCGGAGTCCGCCTCGACCAGATCGAACGGGGGCCGGTTGGTCTCGGCCACGATGGCGATGAAGAAGATGATGAAGGGGACCACGCCCAACCGGATGGCGTTCCACTCCCACAGGTGGCCGGCCTGGGCGTTGACGATGGTGCGGGTGCTCAGGGCCCCGGTGATCAGCACCACGGTCACCACGGTCATGCCGAGTGCGGCCTCGTAGGAGATCATCTGCGCCGACGCCCGCACCGAGCCGAGTAAGGGGTACTTCGAGCCCGACGACCAGCCCGCCAGCATGATCCCGTAGACACCGATGGAGGACATGGCCAACAAGAAGAGGACTCCCATGGGGGGATTGGCCAACTGCAGTTCGAAGGTGTGACCGGCGATGGTCACCTCGCCGCCGATGGGGACGATGGCAAAGCTGAGGAACGCCGGGATGATCGTGAGATACGGCGCCAGCTTGAACACGAGGGTGTCGGCCTGGTCCGGAAGCAGGTCCTCTTTGAAGAACAGCTTGATCCCGTCGGCCAGAGTCTGGGCGATGCCGAACGGCCCGGCCCGGTTGGGGCCGATGCGGCTCTGCATGTCCGAGATGACCTTCCGCTCGAACCAGATCATCAGCATGACCGACACCATCAGTGCACCGAACACCACCAGCACCTTGATCAGGACGATGAGGAAGACCACCCAACCCACTCCGTTGCTGTAGAGCGGATCCCCTTCGCCGAACAGGGCGTGGAGCACGGAGACCAGCGGGCTCACAGGGTCTCCATCCGGAGCTCGACCACCGGGAGCGTGCAATCGATGAGGTCGGCGACCGTCCCGTGGTCCAGGGGCACGTTGAAGTCGGCGGCCACCACCTTGCGGGGCAGCGACGCATCCGGCACCACCGTCACCTCTATCGAGGCCGATGCAGTGCGGACCCGAACCGAGTCTCCTGCCGCCACACCGAGTTCATCGAGGTCCTGCGGATTGCCCCGCATCGGGGCCATGGTCACCAGGCCGGCCAACGCGGGGACCGCGCCCACGGCCGCGCCCAGGTCATAGAGGGCTCGGGAGGCGACCAGCCGAAGGGAGTAGGCGTCGTTCGGGACCACGCGGGGCACGGTCAGGTCGACAGGGCCGGCGGCGACTGCGGGCCGGGTCACCGTGCCGGTCGAATCGTCGTCCCGGTCGGGCGGGCTCCCGATCCCCGCCGTCGGCGACTCGGCCAGCCCGGCCCGCGGCGGTGCACCTTGCCGCTCAACCGATTCCACGCCGGGGAAGGCGATGGGGTCGAGTGGAGCGGCGGCCCCACGACGGCCGATCGAGACCGCGCTGGCCTGCAGCGGTGCCACCACCCCGTCGGTGGTGCCGGGCGCATCGAGCACCGCCCGGGTGATGCCCCGGTAGGCCGGCGCCAGCCGTTCCACCTCGTCCCAGACCGCACCCACCGAATCGAGACCCAGGTCGGCGTCGAGGTGCACCGCCAGCTCGGCTGCGATCATCCAGTCGGGCCATGCCTGGCCCGGCGGCACCAACTTCTGGCCCAGCCGGCTGATGCGCCCCTCCACGTTGGTGGTGGTGCCCGGTCGCTCGTGGGCCTCGGCCGCCGGGAGCACCACGTCGGCAAACTCGGTGATCGACCCGGGGGCGGACGCCACCGCCACCACGAAGTCGGCACTCTCGAGGGCGCGCTGGGCGAGGCCGCGATCGGGGAAGTCCCCCAGGGGGTCCGCTCCCAGCACCACCAGCGACCGGATCCGGGCCCCGTCCACCGGCTCGTCGGCCACCGCGGTGAACATGGCCGTGGTGTCCCGTCCCCGGGTGGTGGGCACGGAGCCCCAGGCCTGGCCGAACCACGCCCGTCCACCCTCGAGGGTCACCCGTCCGGGCAGGATCCCCGGGGCCAGTCCCATGTCGAGTGCACCGTGCACATTGCCGCGTCGGAGGGCCGGGAGGAACCGGGCGTCCGGCAGGGATCGGGCCAGAAGCTGGACCGCCTCGGCCACCAGGGCGCCGTCCTCGGCGAGGGACGGACGGCCCACGATGATCACTACATCGCCGGCCGCGGCTTTCGTTCGGGCCTCGGCCAAGGCGACGGGATCGACCGAGGCCGGTCCGGTCGCCGCGTCATCGACGAGGGCGCGGGCCACAGCGGTGGCGTCCCCCGGGGCGTAGCGCAACGAGGCCGCGGCGTAGGCGGTGAGGGCGGTGGCCTGCGGTGACAGTTCGACGACGGCCAGGTCGCCGTCGACGACGGCCGACCGGAGCCGCAGGAACAGGATGGGGAGCTCTTCACGGAGGTCGCCGGCCAGGACGATCACCGTGTCCGCCGCCGCGGCCTGGTCGATGGTGGCCCGGGGCAGCCCGACGACCAGGTCGGCGGGAAGCCCGTCCCCCATCTGGGCGTCGACCGAGTCGGTGCCGAGTACTCCCTTGGCCAGCTTCGCCCAGGCGTAGGCCCCTTCATTGGTCAACCGCGCGCCTCCCACCACACCGATGGCTTCCGCACCACCCTTGGCCTTGGCCTGTTGCAGTCCCCGAGCCGCCGCATGGAGGGCCTCGTGCCACGACGAGGGCACCAGGGTCCCGCCCTTGCGGACGAGGGGCTCGGTGAGCCGCTCCTCACTGTTGACGGCGTCGAAGGCGAATCGACCCTTGTCGCACAGCCACCCGTGGTTGACCGGGTCGACGTCGATGCCCAGCAGCCTGGTCACCCGGTTCGAGGAGGACTGCACCGCCACCCGGCAGCCGACCGCGCAGGTGGTGCAGGTGGACTCGACCTGGTCGAGGTCCCAGGGTCGGGCGGCGAACCGGTAGGGCGCCGCGGTGAGGGCGCCCACCGGACAGATCTGGACGGTATTGCCGGAGAAGTACGACGTGAACGGAAGGTCGGGAAAGGTGTTGACCTCGAGCAGCTCTCCCCGGCCGATGAAGTCGATCTGCGCCTCGCCGGCCACCTCATCGGCGAAGCGGGTGCACCGGCTGCACTGGATGCAACGCTCCCGGTCGAGGAGGACCAACTCCGAGATGGGTATGGGCTTCTCGAAATGGCGCTTCTCCTCGACGAACCGCGATTCGCCGGGACCGTAGGCCAGGGTCTGGTCCTGCAGCGGGCACTCGCCACCCTTGTCGCACACCGGACAGTCCAGCGGGTGGTTGACCAGCAGGAATTCGAGGACAC
>Ga0307374_10006034_pt1 | contig 19296 bp, 20 predicted proteins | sample OX3MG_FD_202532 | JGI IMG/M metagenome (GOLD analysis project Ga0307374, IMG submission 202532) | Soil microbial communities from Risofladan, Vaasa, Finland - OX-3 | ecosystem: Environmental > Terrestrial > Soil > Coastal area > Acid sulfate soil | place: Finland: Risofladan, Vaasa | collected...
GCGCTGGGGGCGGTTCACGGGTGCCCGGCCCCCGACAGCCGCCCCCCGTTCGAGGCTTCGAGTGCCTGGGCCAACGCCTGCTCCCAACGCTTGCGGCCGGCGGCCAGGGTGAAGTCGGCCGCCCGGCGCCGGCCGGCCCCCACCAGCCGGGCCTGCAGGGTGCTGTCGTCGAGCACGCGGTGCACCGCCTCGGCCAGGGCCAAGGGCGACTTGTCGGCTACCACCAGGGCGCCGGTGGCGCAGGTTTCGGCCACGGCGGCGGCGTCGTAGGCGACTACCGGCACGCCGGCGTGCATGGCCTCCACCAGCGGGATGCAGAAGCCCTCGTGCTCCGAGGCGCACACGAACACGTCCGCACTGGCGTAATAAGCAGCCAGCTCCCCATCGGAGACGGCACCGGGAAGGGTCACGGCGTCGGCCACTCCGAGCACGGCGGCGAAGCGGCGCACGGCCGCCGGGTAGGCCTCGCCGAAGCCGGTGCCGATGAGGTGCAGGCGGGCCTTCGGGTCATGCAGCCGGCGGTAGCAGGCGAAGGCCTTGACCACGTCGTGCTGCGCCTTGCTCGGCGACACCCGGCCGACGAAGAGCCAGTCGGCCCCGCCCTCGGCGCGCTCGGCTCGGCGCCGCTCGAGCACAGCTCGGTCGGGGGCCATGGACTGCAGGTCGAACAGCGGGGGAACCACCACCGTCGGGTCGTATCCCTCGGCTCTGAGCTCGGCCTCGTTGTAGGACGAGTCGGCCAGGGCGAAGAAGCAGCGCCCGGCCAGCTGTCGCATTTGGCCACGCCCCTCGTCGGCCGATTCCGCCGCCCACGGGAGCCAGGGGTCGAAGAACGAGGTGGGCGTGATGTTGTGGTAGTCGACCAACACCGGTTCTGGTCGCGCCCAGATCAGCTCGGCCGCCGGCGAACCGTTGGACAAGTGGTACATCCACCAGGTGCCGGGCCGGGGCCGAGCCGGCAGGTCGTCGAGAAGACGGCACTCCGAGCGAACCTCGGGGAAAGCGCCGCGGCACCAGATGTCGGAGCGGTATCCGAGGTCGCGCAGCAGTTGCCGGACGTGGAGGATGTGTACGCCTATGGCATCGCGTCCGCCGAAGGAGGGGACGACCTGGTCGATGCGCTCCGGGCTCACCGCGCCGCGTGACGCTTCACAGCCAGCACGGCGAAGCTGCCGGGCCCGTGATGGACCTCGACGTCGGTGAAGCCGAGCCGCCCCACCAGGTGCACCCAGGTCTCGGCGTGCAGCGGACGCCCGGGGGCCAGGTCGGCCACCACCGGGCCGACTGTGGCCAGCCAGGCATCGGGCTCGATGCCCACCACGGCCAGAAGGCCACCGGGGACCAGGGTCAGCTCGGCCAGGCGCAGCAGACGCCGGCGCTCGGCCATGGAGGCGCGGTCCACCACGGCCGACAGCACCAGGCCGCCGAGGCGGTCGGTGCCCAGCGCACCGAGGTGTCCGGCCACCTCGTCGCGTCGCACATCGAACCCGGCGGCCACGGCCCGGTCGGCGGCCGCCGTGCCGGGGTCGATCCCGTAGGCGTCCACTGCGGCCTGGCCCAAGGCGCCGAGCAGCGAGCCGTCGCCACACTCGGCGTGCAGGACCCGGCCACCGGGGCCCGCACCGAGGACCTCGGTCAGGCGCTCGGCATATGGAATGGGGTCGGCACCCGGGGCCAGCTCCTCCTCTTCGGGCAGCGCCGGCGGCGTGAGCAGCGACACATCACCCTCCACGTCCGAAAGGCGCTCGTCGAGCAGGTGTAGGACGCGCATGGACGAGGAGGCGAAATGGTTGAGTTGGGACACCACGTAGCGCACGAACCAGGCCTCGGCCTGCCACAGCGACCACTTGACCAGGCCTTTGGGCTCGCGCCTCGAGCCGATGGGCACGTCGATGTCGAAGTAGGCGGCGCGGTCGGCGAGCTTCAGGGCCTCGGTGAAGTGGTCGTCGCCGGTGCCGGTGGGCGTGAAGCGGGCGAAGAGCTCGTCGAGCTTGCGCTCGAAGCTAGGCGGGAAGTCGCCGGCCGCCCGGCGCCGGCGTACTTCCTCGTCGATCTCGTGCCGGACCCGTTCGAGGTAGGCGCGGTCTTGCGCTTCGTCGACGGATTCGTCGGCGGCGTCGCTGCTCACGGCGTGCTCCTTGGGCATCAGCTGAGACTGGCGGTGGAGATCTCGACCCTGGGCTCGAGAGCCACCGAGCCCCGGGCCCGACCCGGGTTCATGACCTCGAAAGCGGCGTCCTGCTCGCGCAGATCGTAGACGACACCTGCCGGGCCACCACTGATGGCTACGTGCACCATGTAGCTGCCGCCGAGCAGGGGGACCTCGTCGAAGCGGAACTCGACGCGACCGGTCCCCACCTCGATGTCCACCGGACGGTCCAAGATGGCCGTGTCGGTGGCGTGCACCAGGGCACCGTCGGTGGAGTAGATGGCGTAGGAGAAGACCACGCTCGGCACGGCTTCGACCGCCTCGTAGGCCAGGCGCAGTGTCATGGGCTCGCCGGGGAGCAGGTACGGGCGGGACCCGGTGCCGGCGTGCTCGAGCTCGACGCTGGTCATGGTGATGGGCCGGTGGCGACTCAGGATGGGGCGCTGGCTCTCGTCGGCCGGCTCCGGCACCACCCCCACGGCCACCAGATGCTCGTGGTAGGCGCGGATGGCTTCGGCCGCGCCGGCCACGGCCAGGACCCGACCACCTTCGAGGACCACGGCCCGGTCGCAGATCTGGCGGACCAGGTCCGCCGCGTGGGTGACGAAGAGGATGGTGCGGCCCTCGTCTTGGAACTGCTTGATCCGGCCCAGGCATTTGCGCTGGAAGTTCTCGTCGCCCACGGCCAGGACCTCGTCCACCACCAGCACGTCGGGGTCGACGTTCACGGCCACGGCGAAGCCGAGCCGCACGAACATGCCCGACGAATAGAACTTTACCTGGTTGTCGATGAACTGTTCGAGCTCGGCGAACGACACGATGTCGTCGAAGCGACTCTGCACTTCGCGCGTCGACAGCCCCAGCAGCGACGCGTTCAGGTAGATGTTGTCGCGGCCCGACAGCTCGGGCTGGAACCCGGCTCCGAGCTCCAACAGGGCGGCCAACTGGCCGCGTACGACCACTCGGCCTTCGGTGGGCTGCAGGATGCCCGACACGCATTTGAGCATGGTGGACTTACCCGATCCATTGCGGCCCAAGATGCCCACCGTCTCGCCCTCGTAGACGCTGAAGGCGACGTCGCGCAGAGCCCAGAAATCCTCGTGCGGGTTGCGCCCGGCGCGCAGGGCGCGCTCCTTGAGCGACGTGACCTTCTCGTGGTACAGGCGGAAACGCTTGGACACGTCGACGACGTCGACGGCGATGTTCTGGGTCATGGCCGGCTCACAGCTCCTCGGCGAAGTTCCCCTCGAGGCGGCCGAACACGGCCAGGGCCCCGGTGAGCAAGACCAGCGACAGTGCCACCACCACCATGTCGGCGGCCAGGTACCAGTGCACCGGGTAGTTGGCCAACACCGGCTGCTGCAGGTGGCTCACGGTGTTGACGGGATTCATCACGGCGTAGAACACGCGCTGGAAGGTCATGACCGGCGGGGTTAGCGGATTCAGGAAGTAGAGCCACAGGATGTGGTGCTTGGCCAGCTTCCCGCCGACCTGGGCGTAGGAGTAGATGCCGGGGATGGCCCAGAACCAGGCCATGAGGATGACCTCGACCAGGTGTTGGGTGTCTCGCAGGTAGACGTTCACCGCCGAGAGGAAGACGCAAAGGGCCGAGGAGAACAGGACGATGGCGGCCAGGGCCGGGACGATGAGCCACATGTCGGCCCAGGCCGGGCGGTGCCAGAACGCCACCATGAAGACGAGAAGAACCGTGGACTGGAACAGGAAGAACATGAAGGCCGAGCCCACCGAAGCCAGGGCCAGGATCTCACGGGGGAAGGCCACTTTCTTCACGATGCCGGAGTTGGCCACGATCACTCCGGTGCCGCTCAGCACCGCCGTCTGGAAGAGGTTCCACAGCAGCATGGCGGCGAACATGTAGATGACGAAGTTGGGGATGCCGTTGGGCAGGAAGAAGGTGAAGAGGACGTAGAACACGGCCAGGGTGAACGCCGGGTTCAGCATCGACCACAGGAACCCGAGCACCGAGTTCTTGTACTTGACCTTGATCTCCTTGCGCACCAAAAAGGCAAAGAGCTCCCGCGACGCCCACAACTCGGCCAGTCGCGGAAGAAGGGCCATCCGGGCCGCCACCACCCGGGTCGGCTTTGATCCCCCGCGCGAGGCCACCCTCGCCGCTCTGGCTTCCAGGGCATCCTCGGCCTGGGGGGCGGGGATGGCGGCCGAGGTCGGCACGGCAGCCGACGCGGCGGCCCCGGCCGGTTCGTGCTCGGCCTGCAGATCGGTCACCGTGGCCCGGCCCCGGTGAGGCTCAGCTGGCGGCCGGGGCCGCGGAGTGCTCGATCACCCTGTCGATGAACCCGTAGCCCTGCGCCTCCTCGGCCGTGAACCACCGGTCACGATCGGAGTCGGCCTCGATGCGCTCGAGGGGCTGGCCGGTGTGGAAGGCGATGCGCTCGGCCATCATGCGCTTCAGGTACACGATCTGCTCGGCCTGGATGGCGATGTCGGACGCCTGGCCTTGCATCTGCCCCGAGGGCTGATGCATGAGGATCCGGCTGTGAGGCAGGGCGAAACGCTTGCCCGGTGCCCCCGCGCACAGCAGGAACTGGCCCATGGAGGCGGCCAGGCCGACGCAGATGGTGCTCACGTCGCAGCTCACGTACTGCATGGTGTCGTAGATGGCCAGGCCGTCGGTGACCGAACCGCCGGGCGAGTTGATGTAGAGGGAGATGTCCCGCTCGTGGTCCTCGGCCGCCAGGAGCAGCAGCTGGGCGCACACCAGGTTGGCCACCGTCTCCTCGATGGCCGAGCCGAGGAAGATGATCCGCTCCTTGAGAAGGCGCTGGAAGACGTCGGCCGAGGCGCCGTCGGGTATCGGCCCGGAGCGCATCACAGGCATCGAGGGGGTGGGTTCCATGCCCCGAGGCTACCCGCACCAGGCACCGGGCACGGCCAGCGCGCCGGTAGGCTCTCCGCCACCCCCGGGTACCGGTACGCCACCGCCGGGGGCCAGCGGGCGTGGCGGAACTGGCAGACGCGCCGGGTTTAGGTCCCGGTCCCTTCGGGGGTGGAGGTTCGAGTCCTCTCGCCCGCACATTTGCCATTTGGGCTCGCCCTCGTCGGAGGGGCCATCTCCGACCTCTGTTGCTCACGCAGTTGCGAACGGAGGTCGTCATGAGATGGCCATGCGTGGAGTGGGAGGACCACCTTCGCCACCTGCCCGGCGTGAGCAAGCGCCTCGGGCACGCCGGCGTGATGATCGCGCTCGGCGCGTGAGCCCGAAGCACCGTCAAGGCCGAGGGACGCCGTCAAGGCCGAGCCCTCCATCGGTCGTGAAAATCAGAACGGGACCATCTCCGGATGATCCGCACGAGATCGTCTATTTCAAGCGTCACCGCGACGATGATCCCAACGAGATCATCCCGGGTAGGGAATTCCTGCGAACGGTCTGCCCAGCCAAGGTGAGGGCAACGATGAACGCGGTACTCATCGCTGTGGCCAGTGCCGCTCCCAAACGCTTTTCCGGCGGTGGCTACTGGGAGGCGATGAAGGGAAGAATGGCCGGGTGGTTCGAGGTCCGTGTCGATGGGCCGAAACGCCACCATTACCGCCTCTTCTGTCGGCTGGACTACTAAGCGGCGAATCCCGGCTGGACCAGGCCACTCCTCGTCGTCGTCACGGGCATGGACAAGCCATTCCGGACCCAGCTCACCGAGGCGGACTACGCCGCCGTCCGAGCTTTGGGCCAGGAGTACCTGACACGGAACCCGCGCTCGATCTCCTGAGACGCTCAGGACACGAGCTTCGTCCGCCGGCCGCAGCGCATGGCCACACCCTGCTTCGCCACGGCCCGCTGATCACGACTCGACCCCGCCAGCAGTGGCTCGCTCGTGACGAGGCCCTCTTCCGAGCCGAGTGGTTCGAGGGTGACCCGGAGCCCGAGAGCACCGGCGACTTCAGCGACTGTTCCCAACGTGGGGTTCACATGTTCCGCCGAGAACAGGCGGCGAACGGCTGCCGCATGAGCGCCGAGAGCCCGGGCGAGCTCGGCCTTGGAAACGCCCGCCGCCTCACGGGCCTCGTCAAGCTGCGCCACCACTCGATCGATCGTGCTGATGCGGATGGACTCGCGCACGAACTCACCAAGGAACTCAGGATCTTTCAGATCCTCGGTGAGGTCGGACCAGAACCGGCTGGACACGTATGAAAGTGTAACATATATGTTACCGATGTCGGGGACCATGGGACCGGTCCGGGCGCCCAATTTGCGCCGTCGATCCCGGTCCCTTCGGGGGTGGAGGTTCGAGTCCTCTCGCCGGCACGCACAGAATCTCGTCCGCACGCGGTGGCCCAGGTGAAGAGGGCGGGACAGGACCCAAGGGACCGCCGGCGGTATCGTGCCCATGTGGTAGCCTCCGGAGACATCCGGTACGCCCGAGCCACGGGCGACATCGACATCGCCTACACCGTCTTCGGCGACGGCCCGCTCGACATGGTCATCATCGGAGGGTTCGTCACCCACTTGGACCTCATGTGGGACTACCCGTGGTTCGCCCCTTTCCTCGGATACGGGCGATTCAGCCGCGTGATCGCCTTCGACAAGCGCGGTACCGGTCTGTCCGACCGGTCTCTCGGCTTCGGGAGCCTCGAGGAGCGCAGCGACGACATCCGGGCGGTGATGGAAGCGGCCGGCTCAGAGCAGGCTGTCATCTTCGGAATCTCAGAAGGCGGCCCTATGGCGATCTACTTCGCCGCCCGATATCCCGAACGCGTGCAAGGCCTGATCCTCTACGGCACCGCCGCCAAGTTCGACGCGGGACCGGACTATCCCGATGGCATGCGGCAGGAGTTCACCCAACCGTTCATCGACCTGCTCGCCGACCAGTGGGGCACCGGGCGCGCCTATGGCGCCTTCGCCCAACATCCGGCCGACCCGGCTCGAGCCGAGAAGGTGCTCGCCACCTACGAGCGCAGCGCTTGCACGCCGCAGATGGCCCGGCAGATCATGCAGCGCAACCTCGAGATCGACGTGCGACCGGTACTCGGGACCATCTCGGCTCCGACACTCGTCCTGCATTGCACCCGTGACCCCCTGGTGCCCTCCTCCCTGGGGCGCTATCTAGGCGACCACATCCCCGGCGCCACACACACGGAGATCGACGGCGACTTCCACGCCAGCTGGCGCACCGAAGACAACCTGAAGTTCGGCCCTCCGGTGACGGCGTTCCTGGCCACCTTGGGAGTGGAGCCTCCCCGACCGCCGAACCACCGGGTCCTGGCCACCGTGCTGTTCACCGACATCGTCGGTTCCACCGAGCACTTGAGCGGTGTCGGTGACGACACTTGGCGCCAGATCCTCGACGCCCACGACCGGTTGGCTGCCGATCGTGTGACGGAGTGCGGTGGCAACATGGTCAAGAACACCGGCGACGGCATGCTCGCCACCTTCGGCGGCCCGTCAGCCGCCCTCGAAGCGGCACAATCCGTGCGCGAGGCGATGGCCGGGCTGGCCATCGAGATCCGGGCCGGGGTACACACCGGTGAGGTCGAGTTGCGAGACGGCGACATCGGGGGGATCGCCGTCCACATCGGGGCCCGCATCGCCTCATTGGCCGGACCGGGCGAGATCCTGGTATCGCGCACCGTCAAGGACTTGGTCACCGGTTCGGGGTTGTGCTTCGAGGATCGCCACGAGCACGACTTGAAGGGAGTGCCCGGCACCTGGGAGCTCTTCGCCCTGACGACCTGACACCTGCGGGCACCGTTGGTTGACGCTGCCCCGAGCGGCGCTTAGCTTCGGCCCAAGCGGAACCCCGGCGGCGGCCGGGGCGGCGGAGGAGGATGGCGATGGGCGGCACCGGCACAGCGAGGTTCAGGCTCAGCGCGCCTTGGAGGATGGCACTGTCGTGCTCGGTCCTGGCCGCAGGAACCCTGACATGGGCCGCCGGCGGCGGGTACGACCTGGCGGCGGCCAAGGCCCCGGCTTGTGCCCAGAACACCGACCAATTCCCTGGCGAGGTGGAGAGCGCCTACAACTGCCAGTACACCTACGCCACCATGGCCGATGGCACTGCCATATCGGTGGTGGTGAGCTACCCCGCCGGCTACAGCGGTGGGAAGTTGCCGGCGCTGTTCATGATGGACGGCTACGACGGCGGCGGTGGGTCACTCGACCCCAACACCTATGGCAACCGCTACGTCATGGTCCACGCCTCGGTGCGAGGTACCGGCTGTTCGAGCGGCACCCTCGATCTCTTCTCCTGGCAGGACGCCGAGGACGGTGCCGACATCGTGAACAGCTGGATCCCGGCTCAACCGTGGGCCAACGGCCGCGTCGGGATCATCGGCCACTCCTACCCGGGGCTCACCGGCTTCATGACGGCCGAGCGCATCGGCTTCGACGAGTCCTTGCACCCGGCGTCGTCCAACCATCTCGATGCCGTGTCGGTGTCGGGCCTGATCGACGACCTCTACCGGGGCATCACCTATATGGGTGGGATCCCCGACGACGGATTTCCCGTCCTGTGGACCGGCGCGGTACGGCCTGAGTCCGAGCTTCAGGGCAACGCCCAGCGCTACGGGGCCGAAGCCTCGACCGGCGACACGGCCTGCTTGGGCAACATCGCCACCCGCCCCGCCTCCGACGCCCTTGCTCCCGATGCGGCGACCGACGATGCCATCGTCAACGGCGTCACCCAGGAGCAAGACACCTCGTGGTGGTGGGCCCATTCGCTCATCACCCAGGCCCGTTACATCAACGAGCCCATTCACATCGACCAGCAGTACCAGGACGAGCAGACCGGCCCACGCGGCGGGGCCGAGCTCTTCCAGGCTCTCGAGAACCTGGCTCCCTCCCTGCCCAAGCGGATCGTGCTGGGCAACGGGCGGCACGACTCGACCGGCCACGTCTACCACCCGGACGAGGAGAACTGGTTGGACTGCTACGTGGCCCAGCTGGCCGGGGCCTGCGCCAAGGTGGGGGCTTCGTCACTGGTGGCCAACGCCAACGGTCCGGGTTCGACCGCTCCCTCCACCGACACCACGCCGTCGACGGCGATGCTCGGCGCCGCCACCCACATCCCGTGCCCGGGCGACAGCGTGGTGGCGTACTTCGAGTCGACCCCGGCGGTGACCGATGCCGCCAATAACCTGGTGTCGAACGGGACCAAGCCACCACTGTGTTCAACGTCGTTCCCCCTGCCGGGCACCCAGTGGACGAACTACTTCTTGAACGCCGACGGGTCGATGTCCACCACCCAGGGCGCCACTGGCCAGCGCAGCTACCTATCAGCCGCCATCGGTCCCGACGACTACGTGGGTCCCACCGAAGTGAGCCAGGTCGACTCGACCACCGACACCTTGTACGGGGCGGCGGTGGGGCCGGTGCTCAGCTCGTCCGCACCCGACGAGCTCACCTACGCGCTGCCATTCACAACGGCGACAACGCTCGAAGGCCCCATCATGGCCGACCTCTACGCCTCGGTGGCCGGCATCAACACCGACTTCTTCGTGCAGCTCATCGACCGCGACGAGGCCACCGGGGCCGAGCAGTTCCTGCAGTACGGGCTGCTGCGGGCCGACTACGTCTCGACCTTCGACCCGACGCTGTCGGACTACGCCGCCGGTGGGACGCTGTACCGGCCCTATTACGCCTTCACCAATCCGGCCCCGTTGAGCCCTGGAGCGGTGAATGAGTACCGCATCGAGGTGTTCCCGCTCGGGTGGGTGTTCCGCCCTGGACACCAGCTTCTCGTCACGGTGTCGGCCCCTCCGGCCATCGACCAGCTTTACGGCTGGGGAGGAGAAGAGAACCCGGCCACGTTGAACACGATCCTGGCCGACGCCGCCCACCCGTCACGTCTGCTCCTGCCGCTGTTGCCGGCCGCCGACAACCCGCTGGTGGGTGCGGCCGAGCCGTGCGGCAGTCTCGAAGGGGTGCGCTGCACCACGCCGGCGACCACGGCGACGGCGAGCGGCCTTCGTTGAGCAGGCGGCCTGCCATGAGTGGGCCGCCTGCCATGATGGCGCCGTGGAACAGGAGCCCAGCGCCCAGGTGAGCCGTAAAGCCCCGGCTTACGAAGTCCGAGTCCTCCGATCCGACGAGCTCGAGGCGGCGGCGGCCTGCACGGCCCGGGCCTTGCAGGACGACCCGCCCATGGTCGCCTCCTACGGCGACGACGTCGTGGCCCGGGTGGCAGCCGTGCACGAGTTGTTCGCCGACGTGGTCGTGGGCCAGATGTCGTCGTCCCCGCAGTTCGGGGCGGTGGCCGGACGGCTCGTGGTGGGGGTGGCGGCCGCCTCGACCCCCGGCCACTGCGTGGGCGACATGATGCGCCCCATGGCCGAGCAGGTGCTGGCCGCGCCGGTGGCGCCCATGGGCGACCCCATGCGGGCATGGGTGTTCTGGGCCACCTGGGCTGCCCACGACCTGCTCGAGCCGCACCGCCACATCGGCCCGGTCGGCGTGGAGCCGGGATTTCAAGGTGGAGGCATCGGCGGAGCGGTGATGCGGGCGCTGTGCGCCGACCTCGACGACAGCGGCGAGGTGGGATGGCTGGAGACGAGCAAGGAGCGCAATGTGCGCTTCTACAGCGCGCTCGGCTTCGAGGTGGTCGACTTCGCCGAGATGCTGGGCGTCCCCAACTGGTTTATGCGCCGCGACCCGGGCGGCGCCGCTTGACGGGCCTCAGCCCCCGCCATCGACTTCGATGACCTGGCCCGTCACGTAGCCCGCCGCGTCCGAGCACAAGAACCGCACCACCGCCGCCACGTCCTCGGGCCGGCACACTCGGCCGAATGGAGACGCGGCGTCCAAGGTGGTGATGTCCTGCACTCCCATGGCAGCGCGCACCAGGCGCCGTCCCATGTCGGTGTCGACCAATCCGGGGGCCACCACGTTGACGTGGACGTGGTGGCGACGCTCCTCTTTGGCCAAGGTGAGGGCCAGCGCTTCGAGAGCGGCTTTGGCCATGTTGTAGGGAGCGCCGTTGGCCGCCAGCATGCGGGCCGCCACGCTCGAGATGAACACCACGTCACCGCGACCAGCCGAGCGCAGCGCCGGCAGGAAGAGCCGGCACAAGTGGTGGGCTGCCACGGCGTGGGTGCGCAGAACGCGGTCGAGCTCCTCGGGGTCGGTGTCGAGCACCGAATGGCCTCGGCTGGCGATGCCCGCCGCGTGCACGAGCACGTCGATGCGCCCGAAGTCACTGAGCACGGCCTCGGCCATGGCCTCGTCGTCCGACAGCTGGTCCACCGAAGCCCGATAAGCCACGGCGCGGCGCCCGAGGGCGCTGACAGCGGCCACGGTGCCAGCAGCCGCCTCTTCGTCACGACGGAAGTTGACGGCTACGTCACAGCCGTCCTCGGCCAGGGCCACGGCGCAGGCCCGCCCGATGCCGCGACTGGCCCCGGTGACCAGGGCCACCCGTGCGCTCGAGCTGGTCATGGCCACGTCCGGAGGTGGGCGGCCGACGTCAGGCTGCGGGGCGGAAGACCGGGATGTGGAACCCGTCGGCCAGCTCTTCGAAGGTGACCTCCAGGGCCATGCCCACTTCGAGGGCACCCGGCTCGCACCCCACCACGTTGGTCATCATGCGTGGCCCCTCCACCAGGTCCACGATGGCCGCCACGTAGGGCACCTTCTCCTTGAACGGCGGCAGGTCGTTCTGGTGGACCACCGACCACGTGTACAGGGTGGCTCGGCCCGAAGCTTGCTCCCATGCCACCTCCGGCTCGCCGCAGCGCGGGCAGAAGGGCCGTGGGTAGTAGTGGGCCTCCCCGCACGCTCCACAGCGGGCGATGAGCAGCCGGCCCTCGGCCGCGGCATCCCACCAGGTCTGGGTGTAGTCGTCGGGGATGGGGAGGTCGAATCGGGTGGTCATGTCCTGTCCTCGCTCGGTGACGGCGGCCGGCGGGCCGGATTGACCCTGGCGAGCGCCATCGGCCATGCTGCCCGGGTTCCAGATCCGGCGTCAACGTGGCGCGGGCGGGCGGCACCCAGGGCCGCCACCACTAGGAGGTCACCAGATGGGCATGCTCGACGGCAAGGTCGCCATCGTCACCGGCGCGGGCCGGGGCATCGGACGCGAGGAGGCTCTCCTGCTGGCGGCCGAGGGGGCCAAGGTGATCGTGAACGACGTGGGGGCCACCCGCGACGGCGAGGGGGCCGATGTACACCCGGCCCAGCAGACCGTGCAGGACATCGAGGCCGCCGGAGGTGAGGCCGCCCTGAACTCCGACGATGTGAGCTCGTGGTCCGGGGCCGAGCACCTGATCCAGCAGGCCGTGGACACCTGGGGCAGGGTCGACATCCTGGTCAACAACGCCGGCATCCTGCGCGACAAGATGAGCTTCAACATGGAGGAGTCCGACTGGGACGACGTCATCCGCGTCCACCTGAAGGGCCACTTCGCCATGTCGCACTTCGCCGCCGTGCACTGGCGCAACCGGGCCAAGGCCGGCGAAGAGGTGTCGGGCCGGATCATCAACACAGCGTCGGAGGCCGGCCTCTACGGCAACGCCGGCCAGGCCAACTACGGGGCGGCCAAGGCCGGCATCGCCGCCATGACCATCATCTTGGGCCGGGAGCTCGAGCGATACGGGGTGACGGTCAACGCCATCTCCCCCCGAGCCCGCACCCGCATGACCGAGGACCTCTTCGGCGACATGGCCAAGGCCGAGGAGGGCAAGTTCGATGCCTTCGGCCCCGAGAACGTGGCTCCGCTGGTGGCTTTCCTGGCCAGTGACGAGGCGGCCGACGTGAACGGCCAGAACTTCGTGGTCTACGGCGGCTCGGTGTGGGTCATGCAGGGCTGGAAGCCCGTGGGCCAGGTCGAGCGCGATAGCCGTTGGACGCCCAAGGAGCTGGCCGACAACAAGGCCGCCCTGTTCGGCGACCGTCCCACCGGCCTACCGCCATTCAGCTTCTGATCCCGGGGCCGGTTCCTGATCCAAAGACGTCACCTGGGCGGTAGCGGCCAGGTGGCGGCCCAGGTCATTCGAGCGCCGACCCACGAGGTCGTGATCGACCTCCATTAGGGTCGGGGCATGCGAATTCGCTCACCGCGCACGGTCACTGTCCTGGTGGCGCTGTCCCTGGGCGCTGCTGCCTGCAGCAGCGGCGCCCACAGCGCCGCCACCACCACCACGACCATGGCCCTCAACCCGGCCACGGCCCAGGCGTCCATCAACACCGCCTACAGCACCTTGTTCACGTTCTCCGACAAGTCGGTGGGCGACAAGGAGGCCGTCATCCAAGGCGGCACGGCGCTCAAGACGGCCTTGGCCCAGGCGCTGGCATCACCTCTGTCGAGCAGCTCCACCGGCGCCCGGGTCGACACCACCCTCATCCTCTACGGCCTCGGATGCTCCTCACAGCAGCTGCCGTCGCCGTGCGCCAAGGTGACCTACGACATCCTGGGGGCGAGCGGGGCCCCGTCGCTGGCCGGCCAGACCGGCTACGCCGTCTACCTCGGTGGCAAGTGGCTGGTGGCCAAAGCCACCATCTGCGGCCTGCTCGGGCTCTTCTACACCGCCTCGGGCAAGACCGGGTCGCCGCCCGGCTGCTGATCAGGCCAGAGCGGCGGTGGCCTCGCCCACGACCTTCACTTCGCCTTCGGCGTTGGCCAAGCTGCACTCGAGGTCTACGAGCTGCTTGCCGTCCTCGACCCGCTTGGCCTTGACCACGATCTTGGTGTGCAGCTCCTCACCGGGCCACGTCTGGCGGCTGAAGCGCACCTGGTAGTGGGTGAGGGTGCCGGCCCCGACGTAGTCGGTGAGGGCCGTGCCGAGCAGGCCCATGGAGAACATGCCGTGGCCGAAGACGCTCGGCTGGCCGGACTTGGTGGCCAGGATCTCGTCATGGTGCATGGGGTTGTAGTCACCCGAAGCACCGGCATAGCGCACCAGGTCGGTGCGGGTGAGGGTGTGGCTCTTCACGGGGGCTTGGTCGCCCTCGCTCACGTCGTCGAATCGGATCGCCATATCGCGCCTTCCTGATCAGGTGCCTCCAACCGCGCCCGCAGCATGGGCGCCGTGGACGGCGGCTGTCAAACCTCCCCGGCGCAGCGCCACACGGCGGCGGGATGCTCCGATAGGCCTACCGGCCAGGCCTATTCCTCGACCGGCTCCGGGTCGCGGGGCAGGCCCAGGAGCCGCTCGGCGATGACGTTGCGCTGGACCTCGCTGGTGCCCCCGGCGATGGTCAGGCACCGGGTGGAGAGAAAGCCCCGACTCCACTGCTGGCCCTCACCTTCGACGGTGGCCCCTTCGGGCCCGAGCAGAGTGAGCCCCAGCTCCTGGACCCGCTGCTCGTGCTCGGCGCCGAGCAGCTTGCGCACGCTGGCTTCGGGGCCTGGCTCCACCCCCGACACCGAGCGCAAGGTGGTACGGGCACCGAGCAGGGCAACCGACTGGGCCTCGGCCATGAGGCCGCCGATGTGGTCGTGGACGATGGGGTCCCGCCCGTGGGGTCCCTGGGCCAGCGAGCCCAGGATCCACTCGATGCCGAAGCCGAAAGTGGCCCCCGACGACATCGACACCCGCTCGTTGGCCAAGGTGGTGCGGGCCAGGCGCCACCCGTCGTCCACCGTCCCCACCACGCACTCGTCGGGGACGAACAGGTCGGTGAAGAACACCTCGTTGAACAGGGCATCTCCAGTGATCTCCCGAAGCGGACGGACCTCGATGCCGGCACTGCGCATGTCGACCAGGAAGTAGGTGATGCCCTGGTGCTTGGGAGCCTCCGGGTTGGTGCGGGCCAGGCAGATGCCCCAGTCGGCGCGCGCCGCCATGGACGTCCACACTTTCTGGCCGCTCAACCTCCAACCGTCCCCGTCGCGCTCGGCCCGCATGGACAGCGCAGCCAGGTCACTGCCCGCGCCGGGCTCGCTGAACAGCTGGCACCAGACCAGCTCGCCGCGCAGCGTCGGTCCCACGAAGCGCTCCTGCTGCTGCGGCGTGCCGTGGGCGATGATGGTGGGAAGGGCCCAGGCCCCGACGGCCAGATTGGGCCGGTGCACCCCGGCGGCGGCCAACTCCTCGTCGATGACGAGTTGCTCGACCGGCCCGGCGGCCCGGCCCCAGGGGGTAGGCCAGTGCGCGGTGAGCAGGCCGGTCTCGACCAGCGTGGCCCGCTTGGCGGCGCCCCCCGACGCTTGTGCCACCTGGGCCACCAGGGCCCGCACCTCGGTGCGCACGGCCTCAGCCCCGGCCGGTAGTTCCGTTTCGAGGCGTCGGCGGCTGCCGGCCATGGCGGAAATGGCGGCTTCCACCCGCAACGCCGAGCCCCCGCCGAGCAACTGCCGCAGGGCCAGGGCCCGGCGCAGGTGGAGATGGGCGTCGTGCTCCCAGGTGAAGCCCATGCCGCCGTGTAGCTGCACGCAATCCTTGGCCAGCTCGACGTAGGCGTCGAGGGCCAAGGCCCCGGCCAGCACGGCCGACAACGAAGCCTGGGCCTCGTCCCCGCTGTCAGCAGCCCGGGCGGCGTCCCAGGCCAGGGCCGTCACCTGCTCGGTGGCCACCAGCATGTCGGCCAGGCGGTGCTTCACGGCCTGGAACTGGCCGATGGGCCGGCCGAACTGGCGGCGCTCCTTGGCATAGGCGGTGGTGGTCTCGAGGCACCAGCGCGCTCCCCCGGCGCACTCGGCGGCGCCGAGCACGAGCGCCCGGTCGCGCACGGTGCGACTCGTGAGGCCGGGGAGCTGGCGCCCGAGGGGCACCATGGCGCCGTCGAGCACCACGGCGCCCACGCGCCGGGTGAGGTCCAGATTCGACAGGGCCGACACCACAACTCCCTCGGCGGAGAGGTCGAGGGCGCACCACAGGACGCCCTCCTCGCCGGCCACCGCGACCGGAGCCAGGCACAGGCGGGCCAGCACGGCTCCGAGGACCGGGCGCAGGGTGCCCGACACGGCCAGCGACCCATCGCCGGCGCGCCGGGCCTCGAGCAGGCCGCTGCCGGGCAGGGCTACTGCCGCCGGGGCGGAGCCGTCGGCCAGCGCCGGGAGGAGCTCCTTGGCCGCCGGGTTGTCCACGCCAGCCAACACGGCGCCGGCCAACATGGTGCTGAGCACCGGGCCCGGGGCGGCGGCCATGGACAGCTCCTCGAGCACCACGGCCAGTTCCAGAAGCCCGAAGCCCTGGCCCCCGTGCTCCTCGGCCACGTGAACGGCCAACCAACCCTGAGCGGCCAGCTCGTCCCAGAACGGCGGCAGCGACTCGACCTCGGCGTCGAGCAGGGCGCGCCGAACCTCGGTGCCGCACCGTGCCTCGAGCCAGCGGCGCACCGTGCGGCGCAGCTCCTCGTGGTCCTCGCCGATCCCTATAGCCATGACCGTCCTCTCCGAAGGAGCGCAACGTTAGGCCGGGGCCCGATGAAGCGGCCACCGGCGGCTGGCACCACATAGGCTCGGCGCCGGTGACCACCTACGACACCACGGGAAACGGCGACGGCCTGCGCATCGACGACCTGGCCCGCCTGTCGGGCACCACGGTGGACACCATCCGCTTCTACCAGCGCGAAGGCCTGCTGCCACCGTCGGAGCGCCAGGGCCGGGCCATGCTCTACGGCCAGGAGCACGTCGAGCGCCTCGAGCGCATCAAGGACCTCCAGGCCCGGCACTTCAGCCTGAAGGCCATTAAGGCGCTGGCCGAAGAAGGGCGCCTCAGCATCCTGGACCGCCTCTTCGGCGCCGACGAACGGACCTACACCCGTCAGGAGCTCGTGGCCCAGGCCGGCATCGACGAGGCCCTGGTGGGCGAGCTCGAGGCCATCGGGCTGCTGGGCGACCCCCAACTGCACGGGGCGCTGGCCTACGACGGCGACGACCTGGCCGTGCTCAGCTGCATGCAGGCCTCCATGGGTCGGGGCATGCCCAAGGCGGTGGCCGTCGCCCTGTCGCGCCTGTACTTCGAGCAGATGGCCGAGCTCCAACGGCAGCTCTTCGACATCTTCGCCACCGGCGGAATCGGGCTCGGCCCGGTGCTGTCGGACCAGGACCTCGATGCTTTTCGCACCCTGGCCGCCAACGACATCGACGCCTTTTTGGGCGACTCGTGCGTACTGCTCGAGTACCTCCACCGGCGCGGCGTGCAGCGCCTCGTGGTCCAGGCCATGGCTCTGGCCGATCGCGTGGCGCCCGGCACCGACGGCCAGCTGGCGTCCGGCTCCTGACTCAGTTGGCGGGGGGCTCCTGACCCAGCCGGCGGGGCCGGTTCAGTGGATGCCGATGTGGCAGTCGATCGACCAGACCTGCCAGCCGTGCAGGCCCAGGACGACGGCGGCGGCCAGCGCCATCATGAGGTTCTGGCCCTGCTCGGCCCAGTCGTGGATCATCAACGTGAAGTAGAGAAGGTTGAGGGCGATGCTGGCGAAGGCGGCCACCGGGGTGAGCAGCCCCACGGTGAGCCCGAGCCCGAGGGCCAACTCGCTCATGAGCACCACCCAGGTCATGGCTTTGGGGTGCGGGCGCACGACCTTGTCGAAGCCGGTGCGCACCACGGCGAAGCGGTGTTTGGCGGCGATGTCGGCCGCCCAATTGATCCCGGCCTGGCGCTTGATCCATGCCGTGAGGTTCTTGTGGCGGAAGCTCTCGAGCCACCACAGGCCCAGGCCGATGCGCAGCACGGCGGCCCACTGGGCCCCGTGGAGCAGCGAGGTCCGCATGAGGCCTGTGCTCAGGCCCGGTGGATGACGTTGAAGCGCGAGGTGACCACCGGCTCGCCGCTCTTCTCGTCGGTCCACACCGTCTCGGTGACGATGAAGGTCATGGTCTTGCCCTTGGACTCCTTGGCGTAGGCGTCGACCACGTGCCCCTCCCCCACCAGCACGTCGCCTACGTACACCGGCCGGTGATAGGTGAACTCCTGCTCGCCATGGAGGATCAAGCCGCCCTTGGCCATGAGCGGCCCGATGACCTCGCCCATGGGGTTGCCGGTGGGGGCGTCGGCCGGCTGCAGCTCGGCGAACTGCCCCCAGGTCTGCATGACGAAAGGAAAGGTGGGAGGGGCCGCGATTGCCGACAAGCCGGCGTCGGCGGCCGCCTTGGGGTCGCGGTAGACGGGGTTGTGGTCACAGACGGCCACGGCGAAGTTGGACACCGGGCCCCGCTCGACCACCACCTTCGACTTGCTCATCGGCTTCCCGATGATCTTCTTGAGGTCGTCGTCGGCCATGCTCGTTCCTCCACTGCGCGGACTCGGCCGCCGGCGCGGTGCCGGGGCGGCTCGGGGCGCCACCATACCTGTGACCCTCCGAGGAGGCCATTGGGGGGCGCCCGGCGCGCCTGCTACCGTGCCCGCGGCCGCCGCTACCGCACCGGCGTCGCCCACGAGCTGACACGAGGTGGCCATGGCTGAGTTCGAGACTCTCGGCTACGAAGAGGCCGACGGCGTGGCCTGGGTCACGCTGAACAGGCCGGACGTCCTGAACGCCTTCAACACCACCATGCAGCGAGAGCTGCGGAGCCTGTGGCGCTGGCTGCGCCGCCATGACGACGTGCGGGTGGTGGTGCTCACCGGAGCCGGCGACAAAGCTTTCTGCACCGGCATCGACCGGGGCGAAGCCATAGCCGAAGGCCCCCGACGGGGCCGCAGCGGCCACGGGGCGTCGGACCCGGCCGGCCCGAGCCCGGCCGACGACGACGTCCACATCGGCTCGGGCAGCACCCCGTTCATGTTCGACGACCCCGGTGAGAACCTGGGTCCCAAGAGCAACGACCTGTGGAAACCGGTCATCGCCGCCGTCAACGGCATCGCCTGTGGCGGGGCCTTCTACATGCTGGGCGAGGTCGACTTCATCATCGCCGCCGAGCACGCCACCTTCTTCGACCCCCACCTCACCTTCAACATGGCGGCCGCCTTCGAGCCGCTGCAGATGATGGGGCGCATGCCCTTCGGGGACCTGGTGCGCCTCACGCTGCTCGGCAGCGAGGAGCGCATGAGCGCCGCTCGGGCCCTGCAGATCGGCCTGGTGACCGAGGTGGTGCCGGCCGGCGAGCTGCGCCAGCGCGCCGAGTGGGCGGCGGGTGTCATCGCCCGCGCGCACCCCGTGGCCGTACAGGGGACGCTGCGTGCGCTGTGGGCCGGCCGGGAGATGTCGCGTTCGCAGGCACTCGGGTTGGGCTGGGCCTTCGTGGCCACCGGCAACGACCCCGAGGCCCTGGCCCAGGGCCAAGCCCGGTTCGCCT
>Ga0307374_10006038_pt1 | contig 19287 bp, 16 predicted proteins | sample OX3MG_FD_202532 | JGI IMG/M metagenome (GOLD analysis project Ga0307374, IMG submission 202532) | Soil microbial communities from Risofladan, Vaasa, Finland - OX-3 | ecosystem: Environmental > Terrestrial > Soil > Coastal area > Acid sulfate soil | place: Finland: Risofladan, Vaasa | collected...
TCGCCGGTATCGCGCCGCGGCTTTTCGTAGGTCGGCGGGATGTTGGTGAAAAAGCGGAGCGTGGCGAGGCGCGTCCCATTCTTAAGCGGCTTGAAGCAGACCGTGGCGAAGACGGAATCGCCGGGAAGGATCATCGTGTCCGCGCCGGTCAGCGGATGGAACGTAAAATCGTAATCGCCATAGGTGACAAGCTGCTTTATGATTTGGAGCGTGTCGGAGCCGACATTTTTGAGGATCAGGGATTGGCAGGCCGAATCGCCAATCGCGACCGAATCGAACATCACCGTATTCCCCGATCCCGGCGGCGGAACGGTAATCACCAAATGCGGCAGCACGCCGACGCCAAAAAGCGAGATGGTATCGAGCGGTTTATTCGCCGCGTCCGTATTGATGACGACGCTTGCATCCGGCCTTCCTTCGAACGTGGGCGTGAAGCGAATGCCGATCGAATCCGTCACATCGACCGGCAACGGGTTCCTCGGCATGCGGGACACATAATAATTATTCGCGTTCAGGCCGATAAAGTAAATGTTGGTAAAATGAAGCGGCCCTCCTCCAATGGAAGTTACGGGAATGTATTCTTCCGGCGAAGTATCGCTGAGCATGGTGTTGACATGGTGGAACAAGTTCGTCACGCCATAGGATACGTCCGGCACCGCGCCGAAACCCGTAAGGTTCACCGACTGCGTGCCCGAATCCGCCGCATCGGTAACTACGGTGAAGGTCCCGCTGAGGTTGCCGCCCGAAAGCGGCAGGAATTGGATAGCAAACCGAGCATTGTTGCCGGGCATAATGCTATCGCCAACGGCCGGGCCGCTTATAAGCGTAAACGAGGGCGATCCCGAAAAACGATAGCCCGTGATGTGAAGCGGAGCGGCGCCGAGGCTGTAGGCCGTGGCGTAAAGCGTATCCGGAGCGTTCGGCGTAGCCGCTCCGAAATCGAGCGACTTCGGTAACAGCGAAAGCGCCCCCGGAGCCTTGCTGAATGCCGTGATCGTAACATTATCGATCGCAATATCCGACAATCCCTGACCGTCCATAAAGACCCACGAGATCTTCATGCCGGAGGTCCGGTCGGCGGCGGGAATTAAAATGTGATAGTGCCGCCAGTCACTGGCGGAAGTCTGCGCGACATCGAAATTATAGTCCGAGATATTGTAGTAGGTATATAACGTCGTCACCGTGCCATCGACGAGCACGTCCGAATTGGCGTCGATATTAATGTGATCGAAGCTGCTGTAATCGGGATCATACCCATTGTACTCCCAAAAAAAATCGAAATCGACCCACACGGAATCGGAACTATTGGTGTAGGAACTTACATTCTCGGCCGGGGTGGCGAGCGGCGTGTAGTTATAATCCCAAATGTCGTCCATCGCCGCGCCGTTGTATCCTCCCTCGCCAGCCGAGGACCAAAACCAATCCGTATTGTCCGCCGATCCCCAATTGCCGGACCATCCGCTCGGCAGCGCATCGGAGGTGAATCCCTCCGTAGAAAGTATGGTAACCCTTTGCGCGGAGGCTTTCGGCGCGGCGAGACCGGCAACGAGTATCATCGCGAGCATACCGGCAGCTGCTCGATAAAATTGGTTCCAAGTTTTCATAAGAGGAAAAAAAATAAAAAATGAAAGAGAAAATGGGGAGTGATGAAGAAAGCAGAGGTTATGATAGCGACTCCTGCTAACGCCCGAAAGTTACAGCCGGTTCACGAATTAATTACGAGTTATGAATTATCTTTCCCCGTGGCTCTCAAATTCCGTTTGGGGGCTTGGGCAGGCGAATCCGCCGCGGCGGACCCGCCACACGGGAATACATCCGAACGAAGCCCGGCGCCCGGAGCGTTTGCTTTCTTTCGCATGAACATTTTAGTAACCAACGACGACGGCATCGACGCGCGCGGCATCTATGAGTTGGTAGTGGCGTTGCGGGGGATTGGGAACGTTATCGTCATGGCGCCGCTGGGGGAGCAATCCGCGGTGGGACATGCGCTAACGGTGAGCCTGCCGTTGCGCGTAACGGAGTTCCATAAGAACGGCTCTTTTTTCGGCTTCGCGGTGAGTGGCACTCCGGCCGATTGTGTGAAGCTCGCGCTCCGCACATTTTTATCGGAGCGCGGTCTGCCACATCCCGATATTGTCGTGAGTGGAATCAACCACGGCAGAAATACCGCCGTCAATATCATTTATTCGGGCACCGTAAGCGCGGCGACGGAAGCTACAGTGCTCGATGTTCCGGCGATCGCGGTCTCGCTTACGAGTTATCATCCCGATGCGGATTTCGGACCGGCAGCGGAGTTCATGCGCCGCTTCACTCCGCATGTCGCCTCGCTTGGCCTTCCGCGTGGCACGCTGCTGAACGTCAATGTGCCCGCGCTGCCGACCCCAGAAATCGAGGGCATCGCCTACACGAAGCAGGGCGCATCGTTTTGGGAGGACGAATTCGAAAAGCGAGTCGACCCGCAGGAGCGGCCCTACTATTGGCTCAAAGGCCGCTATGTTTTGGAAGACAAAGACGCGGACATCGACGACATTGCCATCCGCGACCGCAAGATCAGCATCACGCCCATCCATTACGATCTTACGAACTACGAATTTCTTAAAAAGCTTCGAAGCGAGTGGCCGAAAGGATTTTAGGGCGAGTTTCTTAAAACGAAGAGGCTCACGCAGTCGGTGTCCCTCCAAATAGATCAGCGGCATCAGAAAAGAATCAGCATAATTTCGGTCCGCTCAGAAGAATTTTCGAAGAAATAATTCGGGCGAAATTCCCGGAATGTTGGAATGCGAAAAATCTTTTGTATTACTCGTTATGATGAATGCCGAACCGCTTTCCTCGGCGGCTGCAGCAGATCAATCGTTATGGTCATCCTTCAGATATTTCTCTGTAAGGTACTGCATTCGAACCACATCCACATCCGTATCGGGCGGAAGCATTCCGACCATCGATTGCAGGACCGGATCGATTTTCCGCGTCGTCATTTGCTCAAGCCCCTGAATTAGCCGGTCGATCACCATATCGACCGTCAGATTATTCTGCTTTGCATACGTCCGCACGAACTCCGCCTCTGGCTGAGGTAATTCGATGGTCAGGTGTTGATGGCCGTTCATGCTATCTATAATTGCCGCGAACGGAACTTCGTTCCAAAGTGGAGAGGATATGTTCCGTACTAAGATTCATACCGAATAGCAGGAAGGGCGAAGAATCGGGTTCCTAAACGCAAAAAGGGACACGCCTCGCGGCGTGTCCCTCCAAAATAAATCAGCGGAATCAGAAGAGAATCAGTGTAATTCCGGTCCGGGTTCGGACTGGCTGAAGACCTTCTTCTTCCTCGGTGCGCGCGGGGCGCGGACGGGCCGCTTGCGAGCGGGCGCCTTCGTTGGCTTCTCCTCTTCGACGACATCGGGATAGGTGTAGATGTCATACTTATAATTGCGGAGCACCCAGGTTTTCTCGTCGTGGCTGACGACGTAATTCGGAAGCATCGGTATCTTGCCGCCGCCGCCGGGGGCGTCGATAACGTAATAGGGGATGGCGAGGCCGCTCGTCCAGCCGCGGAGTTTTTCCATTATTTCCAAACCGACTTTGACTGGCGTTCGGAAGTGGTTCGCGCCCTTCGTAAGGTCCGCCTGATAAATGTAATAAGGACGGACTCGCATTGCGAGCAACTTTTGCATCAGCTCTTTCACGACCATTGCATCGTCGTTCACGCCTTTCATCAGCACCATCTGATTTCCGACCGGGCAGCCGGCATTCGCCAGCATCTCGCAGGCCTGCTTCGCCTCGGGCGTGCATTCCCACGGATGATTGAAATGCGTATTGACATAAATCGGATGATACTTCTTAATCATCTCGCACAGGTTCGGTGTCACGCGTTGCGGTAGCACGCAGGGGATTTTCGTCCCAAGCCGAATGATTTCTACGTGCGGGATTTCACGCAATCCCTTTAGGATTTTTTCGAGCATGAAGTCGGTCAGCGTGAGCGGGTCGCCACCGGAAAGGATAACGTCGCGGATTTCGGGATGCGCGGCGATGTAATCGAGGCCACCCTGAATGTACTTCATCGAAATTTTCGAGGAATCGCCGACCTTACGCTTGCGGGTGCAAAAGCGGCAGTACATCGAGCATTGGCTCGTGACGAGGAAGAGCACGCGGTCCGGATAACGGTGCGTGATGCTCGGGACGGGCGACATAGCGTCCTCATTGAGAGGATCGTCGGGCGCGTCGAGATCGTCGAGTTCTTTTTCGTCCGGCACGCATTGAAGCCAAATCGGGTCGCCCTTGTGCCGGATGAGCGAAAGATAATACGGGTTTACGCGAGTTTGAAAGAAGTCGTTTAGCTGCTCCGCAATTTCCGGCTTGATACCGAATTGAGCGATGATCTCTTCTTTGGATTCAACGGATTTGCGTAGAAGTTCCTGCCAATATTCCATAATATGTGATTGTTGCGGACCATTGCTACCGGCCTCCCGGCAGACACGGCCCGTGTTAGTGTCAAGTGTTTTACATCACGCCGCACAATTCGCGGCTATGATGGATGATCGATCATCCCTGATGCGCCACCGGATTTTCCGGTGACTTTGGTTCCACGACCGCCTTCGCGATCGTTTTCCCGAATGCAATATAATACATTTGAATCGAAAAAGCAAATTTGTCGCCGTATTTGTAGCCGTGACCTTCAGGTCACGGCGAATCAAAACACACCGTGACTTGAAGTTTTTCGCTCCGCGACCGTGACCTGAAGGTCACGGCTACACGCGCTTGCCAAAAATTATCAAATCGTCACCCGGCTTGTAGTAGTCCGCGATCGTTGCTAGCGTTTCGTACCGTTGCTTCATATAGAAGGCCCGCGTCCGCTCGTAACCTGGCTGGCTGCTGGTTTCCGCAATGAGCAGATACCCTCCGCGATCTTTTACGAATCGGACGGCGAAGTCGTCCAGCTCCTGCGCAATGCCTCGACCCTGAAACTCCGGATGCGCGGCGATCCAGTACATATCGTAGGTACCAACGGTCGCCGGCGTCGGGCCAAGAAGAAGGAATCCCGCGACCCTGGCATTCACTTCGGCCACGAAGGCGTAATAATCTTCCTGCTCCGGTTTTTCGATACAAATGTCAATGAGCTCTTCAGCGATCGCGATTTCGGGTTCCGAAAAATTTTTCGTCGCTCGAAGAAGTGAGATCACTTCCGTGCAATCGTCCCGCGCGAGTTCACGTATCATGATGAAAAATGTTACGCGACCTGTTTCAACCGATTCGAAATGCTCGAACGTTCGACGGCGCAATTAAGAATTTCATTTATTGTGCCAGCGAACGTTCGCCCGCTCGCTCGCGCGGCGCGCATGAAGCCGGCGTCCTCGCTAATGTCAGGATTTGGATTCGCTTCGAGCACGAACAAATTTCCATTCGCATCCATACGAAGATCGACGCGCCCATAATCGCGCAAACCCACGGCGGCCGCGGCCCGCAATGCGATGGCGCGTGCCTCGCGCGCAATCGCTTCGGAAATGTTCGCCGGACATTCCGGCAGCGTCGTCTGGTAGATGGGCGATTCCTCCACCCACTTTGCTTCGTAGCTCACGATGCGCGGCATTCCCTCGGGCACGTTATCGAATGTAATTTCCGAAACCGGAAGCGTCTCGAAATGAGATGATCGATCATGCGCTGTTCCATGAGACGTAGCAAGCACCGCAACGTTTAATTCGCGGCCGTCGATAAATTCTTCCGCAAGCGCCGGCTGATCGAATTCTTTCTGAATAAATTGCGTGCGTTGTGCAAGCGATCTTGCATCCTGCACGATCGCATTGGCGTCGATACCGATGCTCGCGTCCTCGTGGACCGGTTTTACAATAAGTGGAAAGCGAAGGGTGCGATCCGGAGCCTCGGTGCCTTTGAATAATTGATGCCGAGGAGTTGGAATGCCGTTCGCAATGAAGACGGCTTTCGCCAAAGATTTATCGAGCGCGAGTCCCAGCGCGAGCGGCGCGGAGCCGGTGTATGCAATTCCAAACAGTTCGTACATCGCGGCGACGTTGAGTTCGAGCCTCGACTCTCCGAGAATGGCTTCGCAACAGTTAAAGATGACATCGGGCCGGTCGTTCGTAAGAAAAGAGCAGAGCCGCTTCGGATTGTCGTCCGCGCTGAAGACACTCACGTCATGCCCATGCTCGCTGAGCGCAGTCGCAATCGAGCGCATTTGAAGGAGCACGCCGAATTCGGAGGCATCGACAAATTCCGCCGACGGTGGATGGTACGTCGGATCGGACCGCCGGAGCCAATGGTCCTCCGAAGCGGTGTTCCGCGGTTCGTTATAAATTACAGCTACTTTCACGAGTGGCGAATGGCGAGTAGCGAGTGGCGAATAGCCATTGGCTGAGTTGCGAGTATCTTCATAGCTTTTGATTCTTCTCGCTCTCTTTTGCCTTCGCGGTTTTTATGGATGCAGTTAGTATTCGCTCAAGCTCATCGCAATCGTTAAGAAGTGAATTTGCCTGCGCGGAGCTTAATACGCCGCCTTCCAAAAAGAGTTCAAGCCAAAAGTGCGTTTCGACCGCCTCTTTTCGGGCAATACTCAACTTGTGAATGAAGTCAGCCCGGGATTCCGCCTGTGTTGATTCATAAACATTCGCACCGATGGAAGTACCGGAGCGATAGATCTGCTTTGAAAGAGTGAAATCCTTCCGAACTTCCACGAAATTCAAATGAAGTTTCAAAATGCGCAATGCGAACTTAAACGACTTCTTCTTTAGAATACTATCCGCCATTGAATGCTCTCCCTGCTCTAAGCAATAAACGTGTTTCCCTAGCCACTCGCTACTCGCCATTCGCCACTCCTACCTGGCATGTTTGGGTTCGAATTTGAATGGAATCCCATACCGGTCGCAGCCGGATTTCAAAACGGAAAGGAGCATCGCTTCGTAGGTAAGGCCAGCGGCACGCGCGGCTTTGGGGAAGCAGGAATTCTCTTCGGGATTCGGAAGAATGCCCGGCAGTGGATTCACTTCGATGATATTCGCGCGGCCACGACCATCGAGCCGAACGTCGATGCGCGCCCAGTCCCGGCAATCGAGTACTTCGAAGGCGCGAAGGACGACGGTCTCGATCTCGTCCTTCAGTTTCACGGAAATATCGGCGGGACAAGCGAAGATATTGAGCGGACGCTCGGCTACGTCGTAAATCCATTTTGCTTCATAAGAATAAATATTATTCGCTTCGGGCGGAAGCTCGCCGAAATTGATTTCCACGATCGGCAGCACCCGCGCTTTCGGGCCTGTACCGAGCACGGCCACGGTAAACTCGCGTCCCGGCAAAAATTCTTCGATGAGCGCCGGCTGGTTATACTCGCCGGCAATGCGCTCGATCTCGTGGTTCATCGCGTCTAAGCTGGTAACGAAGGACGAATTTCGAATTCCCTTGGAAGAACCTTCCGAAATCGGCTTTACGATAAATGGGAAATCGGAACCGGGCAATTGCGCGCGAATTGATCCGATCGGGCGGCTGGACGTGATGAAGCGCGCGACCGGAATCCCGTGATAGGAAAGAATTTCTTTCGTCCGGGCCTTGTCGAGCGCAATGGCAAGCGCAAGCGGGCCGGAGCCGGTGTAGGGAATGCCAAGCATTTCGAGCAGCGCGGGAAATTGCGCTTCTCGCGCCGAGCCACCGAATCCTTCGGCAAGATTGAAGACGATGTCGAAATCCTTGATGAGCAACCGGTCGATCGCGCGGTCCGGCACGGCCTCGATCACTTCGATTTCGACATCGGGATGCGATTGAAGCGCCTGCCGAACGGCCTCGATCGTTTCCGGCGCGTCCCACTCGGCGTAAAGATCTTCGATCATCTGCGGCGGCAGGAGCGCTCCACGCCTCGGTGGGGTCGTGATGCTGCGTTCACGGTAACCTTTTATTTGCGGCTTGATATTGGCTAAGAGTCCTACATGCATGATGGATTAGAGTTTAGTTCAGGAGCGGACGCATCGCTACGCCGCAAGAAAAATCAATATAAAAAAAGAAATTGATGTTCGAAAGTCAAGCGTTTGAAGCGTAATGTGGATAAAAAATATATTCTGTTTACAACTCGCGGCTTCGTTTGATTGCAGAATAGCCGAATCAAACGCATTATTCTTTCGTCATAGTTTGGGAATCCGTGACTACATCGACAGATCAGATCGTCATTGCGAGGAGCCTTCCATGAGTGGAGCGAATGGAAGGCGACGAAGCAATCTCCGGAGATTGCTTCGTCGCGTGAATCTCCCTTCGGTCGATTCGTGCTCCTCGCAATGACGATAAAAATGACTTTATCAGAGATTGCATTTATTTTTTGAAGACATGAAGTACACACTCTCCTCGTTGCTGGTTTTGCTTACGTTATCGTCCGTTCCGGTACGAGCGCAGGTCACGTTCAATCGGGACGAGCGGCGAATCATCACCATTACCGACGAGCGCCGCGATGCCGACAGCCTGCTCCCCTACCTCACGAACGCGAATACGCGGACGGCCTGGCGGGCCGCGATCGGTATCGGCAACATTGGCGATACAACCGTCCGCGCCGCACTTGTCCAGGCATTCCTTGCGGAGATGCGCGATAGCGTCTCCGAGGCGGAAGCCTTTGCGCTGGGCCTTCTCGGTCCCGATGAAAAAACATATCAGGCGCTCGTCACTGCCGCCCTGACCCATCCCAGCGCGGAATGTCTGGAGGCTATCGCTCGGACCGCGCCGAAAGAGGACAGCGCTTCCGCCGTTACGGTCGTCGGAACCCTCGTGGATAGGAAAAAAATCGACGCCATGACGGAAGCGCGAGCGTATGTGGAGTTTGCGCTCCACCATGAGGTGAGCCTTCGCATGATGAACGATCTCGATCATTTGGCGGACGATAATAATCCCGAAGTTCGCTGGCGGGCGGTTTATGCCTTTGCGCGCGCGGATGATTCGCTCGACCTTGCTTCAAGATTTGCGAAATTAAAGATCTTAATTGTCGATCAAGGCTCGCCCAATGTTCGCATGTTCGCGGCATCGGCGCTGGGGAAGCTTCACAATGCCGAAGCCGATACGGCGCTCGCCGAAGCTTACCGTGGCGAGGAAGATTGGCGCGTGCGCGTCAACATCCTGAGGGCTTTCTCCCAATTTCCGTCGCTGGATTCAATGATGCTCGAAACACTGCAACTCGCCGTGTCCCGCGCGCTTCGCGATAGCACGATTGCCACGCAATTGGGGCTTACGGCCGGCGATGTGGTCGATCATTTTGTCACCTCCGGCACGCTCACCGCCGCCGATTCCGTCACGCTCCGGGCGTGGCTCGATGGCTTCAACGGCACGGATGGCCGAAATGAAGAGGTTGCGCAAATCGTTGCCGCCCGCCTGACGGTAGCCGCGGCTCGGCTCAATACCCCATCGCTCTACAACGCGATTCAGAATTATGCGTCGTTCAATATACCGGTTATCCGGAATTATGCTATTCAGGCCGCCGGCACGCTTGCGGACACCATCTATTTCTCCCCGCTCCTTACGACGATGCCCATGATTACTCCCATCGAACAAATCGCCCAATTGGAAGCGATGGATAGTATGTGGCAGCGTGCTAAGCATCTTCCCGCCTTCCGCGCGCAACTCGAAGCCAATCATACCGCCGATCTTTTTCGTGGGCTGCTGGTCCATATCAGCGATGCCGATCCGGACCCCGGAGTTGTGACCGTTGCGATGAGTGCCATGCAGGATACCAGTATTATCAATACCCCTAAGCGGCGCGCGGACGCATGCCAATTTGTTGCGAAATATATAGCCGGATTTTCCGAGCCGCAGTCTCGCGCACAACTGCTGGCCGTGGTCGAGGCCGATGCGTGGCTGAGCGATACCGCACAAACCGCCGCCCACGCTCTTCGCATTGCCTATGATTCCGCGAATCATTGGGCCGACTATGTGCTGCTGGATTCCATTGCGTCCTCAATCCGAAGAATAGAAGGAGCTGATGCCGTGCTTCCGGCACGGCTCCCACGGGTAAGCCATATCGATTGGAATACGCTCGAGCACATGCCGCCAAGAATGATCATCAACTTCGACCAGGGATCGATCGAACTTCATCTGCTCACGGAAGAAGCGCCGCTGACGGTGTTGAATATGGTCCGGCTCGCGCGAAGGGATTACTTCGCGGGGAATATCGTGCATCGAGTCGTTCCCAACTTTGTAATACAATCTGGCGATCACTCCGGAACGGGTTATGGCGCGCCCAGCTTTTTGATTCGAAGCGAGTTCACGCCGCATGAATACGACCGCGAAGGCCTCGCCGGAATGGCAAGCAGCGGAAAAGATACCGAAGGGTCGCAATGGTTCATTACGGAGTGTCCGACCCCGCACCTGGATGCGCATTACACGATTTGGGCGGAAGTCACCAGCGGAATGAAACAGGTATTTTCGCGCACTCCCGGCGATCAAGTCGATTCGATTCACCCGTTCTGATATGGCCAGAATCCTCGAGGAAATTCAACGAAATGCAGGCCGGGCACGGAAGCGCATCGCGCTCGGCGATGCGATTGATGCGCGCATTCTGGAAGCCTCGCGAGTAGCCATTCAGGAGGGAATTGCGGACACCGTTCTTATCGGCGACTCGGAACTTCTCCATCGGGAGGCGGCCATTCAGGGAATTTCTTTAGAGGGGATGGAAATAATTTCTTCATCCTCGTTTCCGGAGATTGAAAATCTCGCCACTCGTTATTATCATCGCCGAAAAGAGAAACTGGCCTCGCTGGATGCCGCGCTCGAAGAAATCCGCTCGAACGACCTGCTCTTCGGCGCGGCGTATGTCGAAGCGGGATATGCCGATGGCATGATTGCCGGCTCGCTCTCGACGACGGGCGATGTCATTCGTGCCGCGCTCAAGGGTATCGGGCTTTTGGATGGCATCTCGACGCTTTCGAGCATGTTCCTGCTTTCATTCCCGCCCATCCCCGAAGTTCGAGAACATGAATTTAGTCTCGCGTTTGCGGACGCCGCCGTGCTCGTCGATCCCACTGCCGCGCAGCTTGCCGATGTCGCGATCTCAACCGCGAAAACATACCAGTCGCTAACGGGAAACGGGCCGTATGTAGCCATGCTTTCCTATTCCACCCTCGGCAGTGCGCAATCCGATTCGACGGGAAAAATGATCGAGGCGACGGCGCTTGCGCGCGCGAAAGCACCAACGCTTGCGATCGATGGAGAGCTTCAATTCGATGCCGCATTCGTTCCCACCGTCGCCGCCCGCAAGGCAAAGGAGAGCACGGTCGCTGGCCGGGCCAATGTCTTCATCTTTCCCAATCTCGATGCCGGAAATATTGGTTATAAAATCGCGGAGCGGCTTGGCATGGGTCAGGCCATTGGCCCCGTGCTGCAAGGGCTTCGCAAGCCGATGAACGATCTCTCGCGCGGCGCGAGCGTGAGCGACATCGTGAACATGATCGCGATTACCGCCGTTCAGAACCACGATTACACGGATTTAGAGGGATAACGTGGACGATTTTTCGGATGTTGGTCAGGGCGTAGCGCCCAGTATCCAGGGCGCGCTCGCGGAATTATACGAATGGGCGAAGAGCGAAGACTTCGCCGGCCACGATCCGCATGACATTCTTACCTCACCCTTTCTTCGCGATCTCGGACGCTTTAAGACATCGAGTTCCATGCGTCTTGCTCGGCTTGTGGCGCTGCAACTTGGCCGGCGTTCCCTTCTTAATGTGCGCGTCCTGCTCCGCGTGCCGCGCGCGGAAAACCCCAAGGCGCTCGCGCTGTTTCTGATGGGACTCCTGCGCGCCAAAGACGCGGCGACGCCCGAATGGGAATCCGATGCCGCGCAGCTTGCCGGACGCCTGCTCGCTTCCATGCGCGAATCGGGCGGATGGGGATACCCATTTCCCTGGCAATCGCGAACGCATTACCTGCGCGAGCATACGCCGAATATCGTCACAACTGCGTTTGTGGGCACCGCGCTTCTCGAATGGAACGAACATGCTCCCTCACCGGAACTTTTGGAAGCGATCCGCCGGACCGCCTCCTATATTGTATCGCTCGAAACCGAAGGCCCGGCGTTCGGCTATGCCGAGAACGATCCTCAGATCGTCTTCAATGCGTCGTTGCTCGGCGCGGAATTTTTGCTGAAAGCAGGAGCGCTGCTTTCCAATCGGACCTCTATCGAGCTTGCCCGCCGCGCGGCGGAATTTGTTGCGAATGCGCAGCGCACGGACGGCGGGTGGGACTACGGACTCGAAGCTTCGCAGCGGTGGACCGATTCGTTTCATACGGGCTTTGTAATTACATCGCTGAAGTCCATCGCAGATCGAATCCATGACGAGCGCCTTGTGAACTCTGCGCGTCGTGGATTCGAATATTACCGCCGAACGTTTCTCGAACCGGACTACGCGATTCGATATTTTCCAAACAAACGGTATCCTATCGACGCACACGCGCTTGGCGAAGCGATGGTGACCTTCCGTACCTTCGGCGAGAAGGAGACGGCAGAGCGCATTGCGAAATGGACCATCCGCCATCTTCGATCTCCGAAGGGATATTTCTACTATCAACGCCACCGGCTGTTCACGAATCGCATTCCCTACATTCGCTGGTCGAATGCCTGGATTTTTCGCGGCCTTGCCGAAGTAACGAGTGATGAGTAACGAGCAATTAAATGATGAATCGAGCATCTCCCGCTCGTTACTCGTTACTCGTCCACTCGTTACTGTATGGATCGATCTCGAAAATTCGCCGCACGTTCCATTCTTCCTGCCGATTATTTCGGAACTGGAACGCGCGGGATGCGAGGTCGTCCTTACCGCGCGCGATTTCGCACAAACTCGTGCCTTAGTCGCGAATGCGGGTTTGAATGCGCGTATCGTTGGCGGGCAATACGGGCGCTCGAGATTCCTAAAAACATTCGGACTCTTCCAACGCGCGGCACGGCTGGCTTGGAGGATGCGCGGCCGCAACGTTTCGCTCGCGGTCGGTCATGGCTCGCGCGGGCTGCTGCTTGCGGCGCGGATGCTCCGGGTTCCCACGCTCACGCTTTACGATTACGAAGGCGCGAGCGTGGCGCTCTTCAACCGGCTGAGCACCTTCGTGATGACTCCGGAAGCGATTCCATTTTCCACTCTCGGAAAACTGGGACTGACGAAAGAAAAACATCTCACCTATCCCGGACTCAAAGAAGATGTTTACGTGAGCGGTATTCAACCCGATGACGCGATCGTTCGCGAATTGAATTTGGATCCTTCACGCATTATCGTTACCATTCGCCCGCCCTCGCGCACGGCGCATTACCGGAGCGAGGAATCCTTTCATTTGTATGATGCGATCATGGAATTGCTCACTGCGCGTGAAGATGTTCAGATCGTCCTCGTACCGCGCGACCGCAACACGGCGGTTTATGCGAAACGTTTTGCGGGACACCCAAACGTGATTGTTCCGCCGACTGTCGTAAACGGCCTGAATCTTTTGTATCATTCCGATCTTGCGATTTCCGGCGGCGGCACGATGATCCGCGAAGCCGCCGCGCTGGGGGTGCCGGCCATTACAATTTTCAAAGGCCCGATGGGCGCTGTCGATCGGTGGCTGATCGACGAAGGACGAATGATCGCTATCGACCGCGCGGAGGAAATTCTTCCTCTCCTTCGAAAACGTAAGCAGGATATTCCCGTGTTTTCGAGCAAAGCAAAAGAGACTATTGTCGAGGCAATGCTTAGAATTGCTAAACATAATTAACGGGCCAATATTTGATTATTCCCCATCCTGAAAATCCTGATAAAAATCTTGTAAATCCTGGTCTGGGTTCGGCATTTGCATCTTCGATTTCTTCCATGCGTACACGCACACTCATCCTTATTCTCATACTACTCACAGGAGGTTGTAAAATGAAAGCACAGCAAAATCAGACGAACGGCAACGGCAACACGATGACAGTGGATAGCTCTTCCGGAACGAAAACCACCATGACCCTTACCTCGACCGCATTCAAAAACAATGCGGCCATTCCCCAACGCTTCTCCTGCCAGGGAGAGGATATTTCCCCGGCGCTCGCATGGAGCGGAGCACCGAAGGAAACGAAGAGCTTCGCGCTCCTCATCGAGGACCCGGACGCGCCGCATGGAACGTATTACCATTGGGTCATCTATAATATTCCCGCGAGTGAACGTGGACTTGCCGAAAATATCGCGAAGCGTGACCCACTGCCCAATGGCGCGCGGCAGGGCACGAACAGTGCGCAGCAATTGGGCTACATGGGGCCGTGCCCACCCGCCGGCAAGGCTCACCGGTATTATTTCCGGCTTTACGCGCTCGACACCGAAATTAACATTCCGGGCGAAACAACGCACGATAAACTCGAAAGCGCGATGCAAGGGCACATCCTTGCCGAAGGCGAAATTATAGGAACGTTTAAGAGTTAAGAATGAAGCTGATTCATGGAGCCGCGTGTAGCACCCGAAGTACATTCCGGGTGCTACACGCGGCTACCTGTTCAGGCGGTCATTTCCGCCGCTTCGAACGAATAATCGAAATCCCCCGTGGCGGGAAGCGCGGATGTTTCGGCACGTCGCGGGCGATTCGCCAGTCTATGCGCGTGCCGTAATTCGTTTCCCAGCTCGTACTCCACAAGACGGGTGATCGTGTGATGAATGTCCTCCATCGAATCGGTGCCGTCGATAACGTGAATGCGGTCGGGATGCTTTTGCGCAAGTGCCATATAGCCCTGGATGACGTGGCTGAAAAATAACCGGCTCTCGGATTCCATTCGGTCGTCGCCCATTCCTTTGCGGCGTCGGATCGCAAGCTCGATCGGCACGTCGATCAGGAATGTCAGGTCCGGAACTAATCCGCCGGTCGCAAGATCGTTGATCGTGCGAATATAGGCGAGCGGCAACCCGCGCCCATAGCCCTGATAGGCGATCGTCGAATCGGTGAAGCGGTCGCAGATGACCACGGCGTTGCGCCGGAGCGCCGGCTCGATCACTTCCTCCACCAACTGCGCGCGGCTTGCGGCAAAAAGCAATAGTTCCGCCGCGTGGGACATCGGAGCCTCGTGATGCGTATTCAAAACCACGGAACGAATCTGTTCCGAAAGTTCCGAGCCGCCGGGTTCCCGAACCAGTAGGCATTCGATACCCTGATCGTTCAACCGGTCGGCCGTGAGTTTCGCCTGAGATGACTTTCCGCAGCCATCGATCCCTTCAAACGTAATGAGCATAATGCTGTCTCCTTTTGTGAAAGTGTGTTCCAAAAAGCGGGAAGTGGGAACGAATAAAAGGAAGGAGAAAAAATGGTCGATGGATGACTGGTCATCCGCGGACCGTTCGCCTCGGTCCGCATCACTCGTTTGCCGTTACTTCCCTCATAATATAGTGTATGCGAGTTCCGGAATGGGGCGCTCGTTGCGAGCGTGGCAATCTCCGGGACTTCAAAATGCTAATCCTACTAACGCCGCCTCGTTCCTATTAACTTCCGATTATCGCAATTATTTTTTCGAATAAAGAAGAGACCCATTCCAGATGAAAATCGGTGCCCATCAATTCTCAATTGAATTGTCATTTAATGAACAACTTTCTTCTCCTTGAAAAATCGCCATCTTCGATTTTTTCATACTTAATAATTCATACTTAATAATTTCCTTAATGGGTGCCCATCTAAGAATCTTCTAATATGCGATTAACAATAGTCGACACCGGAAAATCGAAAAATAAATTTCTCGACCGCCAAGCTTTTATTAAGAAAGCGGTAATATTTTTCCAAAGGATTGAATCTGCCGGGGTTGATTGTCCCTTTTTTGTCTCATTCTGGACGAAATATCGGTTCGGCACGCGGCTCGCACGCTTTCTGGTATGGCAAAGATGCGCGATATTATATCGGAGGCGGTCCGGGAATCCGCCACTCGCTCGGCGAAGCCGAAGCGCAAGAAAATCTATACGCTGACGGGCACAAAGCAGCGCGTGGCGGCAAGCGCGCTCAAGGTGCTGGGCGCGCTGAATGCGCTCAACCGCGTGCTCGGTTCGATCACGGGACACGCACGGCGTGTCATGTTTTCGAGCGTGATCCCGGAGTGGCTCACCGATGTGGTCAAAAGCGGCCGAGAACCCAATGCCTTCACCGTTACGACGGACGATGCGAAGGCGCTGATCGTCCCGATGAAAAAATACGCGATCATCGACGAAGAACGGGCCAGCAAGATCATGGACTTAAAAGAAAAGCAAGGCGTCGAGATCGATATTGATGAGATCAAGCATTTCGAGTTCAATCCGAAGCTCGTCCATGACATCCCGGAGGCAAAAATGGACGCGCTTATCGACGAGCTAAAAAAAATGCTGCTGAAAAGCGAAGCGGTCCCCGCCGCCACCAAAAAGGATATTCGCAGCGGCAGGATGCCTGTCATCGAAGAGCATACCGAATACCGTTATGCCGAAGACGTGCTTTCGAATCTCGCGAAGCTCTCGAAAGGCGATCCGAAAAAAGCGCAAGCGATCATCAATGCCGTGCAGCCGGTTTTTTCCGTCCGCTCGTTCGAGATGGAGAACAAGGAAGTGCAAGTCGGCGAGGCGTTGGATGTGATCAAGGAAAGCCTTGCGGAGCTACCGGAGGAATCCTGAACCGGGATTACGCGGATTGGATGGATTTTCAGGATGGGAATCTGAGTAATAAGTTACGAGGCACATGGCGAACACTCGCTACTCGCTACTCGTTACTCGGTACTCGTATGATCGTCACGACGGAAGCCATTGTTCTGCGCGCGCGGAAGCAGGGGGAAACCTCGAAGATCGTCACGCTCTATACGCGCGGCTTCGGCAAGCTGAATGTGATCGCCAAAGGCGCGCGAGAAATGAAGAGCAAATTTGGCGGCGCGCTCGAAATGTTCGCGCGATCCACGGTGGTCTTTTACAAACGCGAGAAGCAGGACGCGCTGAATCTCCTTTCGAAAGCGGAAACCCTCGATTCGAATGAGGGAATTATGCAAAGCCTGAAAAAAATGGAGGCGGCGATGGCGATTGTGGAACTTATGCTCCATGCGATGCACGATGAGGAAGCCAACGAGGAACTCTTCGATCTTCTGGCCGGGACGCTCCATACGATCGCGCGATCGGAAGAACGCGAAGCGCCATTTCTGCAACTTCGGTTTTATCTCCGGTTTTTAAAACAGGTGGGATTCGAGATCGACGTGAGGGAATCGAGTGAGTTTTCGCCGCATTTGCTCGAACTGCTGCGATGGCTGGAGGAAGAGCCTGCTGAAACATCCGCGGAACCTGGCGAGAAGGAGTTCCGTCAGCTTCACTCCTTTTTTCAGGCCTACTTTGCCGAGCATGTGCCGGGCATGAGCCTTCGCTCGATGAAGAGCGCCAACGTATTCGGACAATTATAAAAATTCGGTATTGCCGGATGATCGCCCACGATCAGCCGGCGCTACAAATACCGCGCAAAGGTTACGCCGGCTCTTCTTCGTTCAGTTTTGGCGCGCGGCTCGGATCCCCGGCGAAGGTCAGGCGGTAGCCGAGCAAGCCCAAAATCTGGTCGAGCTTTTCCATCGAAAAATGCCTCCGTTTCGCCAGCACGTTCGAGAGCGTGCCGCTGTCGATCCCCATCTGCTTGCAGAGCCGGTAGCGGGTTAGGCCTCGTTGGTTGTGCGCCGTGTCCAGCAGATCGCGTAGTTCGTCACGGTAATCGCGGGTCGGGCCCGTGGCCTCGCTCGCGGCTATATTTAGATCCTGGTCATTCATACTACATCCTCTCCAAATTTTCTTATGCCTATTTTTCCGGTAGAATCTGGAAAAAGAGGCCGATTCGTGATTTCTCTCATCACAGTATTCTTAACAACAACTTTGCCACAAAAAAAGTGGCCCTAAGAAAGTCTTTCTTTAAAGCAAGGCTATTAGCCGGGGAATATTTGCCACTGCTATAGGGGCAAAATTGCTGACAGGCAATAAAAAGGGCTTCCCCGGACGAGGGGAAGCCCTGAATAATTCAATCTAATCTCTTGAAGAAACCTATTTGATCACCATCATTTGCCGCGTAAGCGTTACACCGCCGGCGGTCATCTGGTAGTAGTACGTTCCGCTCACGAGCGAACTCGCGTCGAGCGTAACATCGAAGGTTCCGGCGCCCATGCGCTGGTCGAGCACGGTCTCGACGACCTTGCCCGTCACATCGACGATTGCAAGCTGGACCACTCCGCCCGTGGGCAGCGTCAGTTCCACATCCGACTTGCCGCCGAACGGATTCGGATAATTCTGCTCTAAACTGTAACCCTGGCTCGAAGTCTCCGGTGACACGCCCGAGGTGGATGCCGTGCCATTCACGGTCACGTTCGCCGGCGGTATTGAAACACCGACTTCGCCATTCGCGCTCGAGAAGGTCAGGGTCATCGGGTACGACCCTGCTGTCGTGGGAGCGAAGGTGAAGCTGAGTGTTCCCGTCCCTCCCGCAGCAATCGAAGTGTTGCCACCGCCCGTATAGGTGTAAGGGGCGCTGACGCCACCGGGGGTGCCGGGCGTCCAATCGCAGGAGGGGCTCGCATTATTCACCGTCACGTTAAAGGCTACCGGAGGATCGCCAGCCATGGCCGATACATTCTGGCTGCCCGTGATGATTGCGGCTCCGCCCTGGGCAGAAAGCGCGAGGGTTCCGACGACCGCGCCGCCAGCATCGGTAATAGTGAATGTAGCCGTTTCCATCGTGTTCGTCGTGGGCGTAAAGGTCACGGTGAACGTGGCAGTGCCGCCCGGAGCTTCCGAAGGCGAGGATGATGGGGCGATGCTAAAGTCCGGCACATTCGTCCCCGGAGCCGTGATGGCCACACCATAGGTAGCCAAAAGATTACCCGCATTCGTCACTGTAACCGTTGCCGTGGTGGAGGATTCTCCGACGCAGGTCGAAGCCGGGAAGGCGGCAGTGATAGCCGCGCTTGCCGAATCCGAAGTACCATAGACATCGAGCGGCAGCGTGGTCGTGTCGTTCTTCGCGCCGGCAGCGGCAATGCCGGTAAGCGTAGCAATCTGGTCGCCCATGGCGGTGGGCGTCGCGCAGACGGTAAAGGTCTGATGCGTGCCCGCGGCCAGCAGGAGCGGCAGCGCCGGAGGATTTGGCAGGAACTCCGCCGCATTCGCGCCCGAGAGCTTCAAGCTGGTGACCGTTACATCCTCCTCGCCCGTGTTCCAGAGCGTGTCGGTCTGGCACTTGGTCGTGCCGAGGAGGGTGGAATCGATCTTGTCCGGGCCGGTGATCTGGAAGTTCCCAGTCGGCACGCCGGTGCCGATGAGCGTCACGAGGAAATCGCTCGTGTCGTGCGGCGGCGTGGTGAAGGTA
>Ga0307374_10006039_pt1 | contig 19283 bp, 19 predicted proteins | sample OX3MG_FD_202532 | JGI IMG/M metagenome (GOLD analysis project Ga0307374, IMG submission 202532) | Soil microbial communities from Risofladan, Vaasa, Finland - OX-3 | ecosystem: Environmental > Terrestrial > Soil > Coastal area > Acid sulfate soil | place: Finland: Risofladan, Vaasa | collected...
AACACTCGGCACTCCCGCCAGTCCACCGAAATCCGATACGCCTGGTCCGGGCCGTCCGAAAGGCACACGAACGGGCCCACTCAAGCGCTATCCGGTCGTCAAGAAGACCGCTTGACGTAGTCTTCAGCGTTTAATCGCAAGTTCAGAGGTTGAGCGAGATCAGATCCCGCCATGGCCTATCAGAGCGCCAGCGTGGAGTGCTTGGCCAGGCTCACGGCACCAGCGGATGTGGCGCAGGCTGCATACGTGACCGGCCTGCTCAGGGCAACCTTGCCACTACCACTGGCCAGCAGAGTGCCGACGGGGGTGCTGCCGTTGCCCAGGCCGCCGCCGCAGCCTCGCCGACAAGGTACGGCTGAAGCCGGATCCACCGAGTGAACACCCCGACCGACCAGGGGGCTTCGACGCTGTTGACGGGCGAGGCGACGTGCTACGTCGTGACGAACTCGGGTAGCGCTGGCGGAACCGGCTGGGCCGGGGTCCAGGATACGCACTGGAGCCGGTTGGGCGGATGGGCTGTGGTGTCGAGGGGAGTGCCGTCGGCCGTCTGGTTGTTGCACTGGGTCACCTTGACGTTCTGCTTTGCGGTGACAGGGGTAGGAAGGAACCCAGCAGGGGAACCGCTCGTGGGATTGAGGATGTTGTCCTGGACGGCCACGTCGGTTGAAGCGTGCCGGGTGCCAATGTGGACGAAGACTTTGGTGGGCGGCGCCATGGGAACCGAGTTGCCCGTCACCAGCACCGTCGCCAGGTTGCCGAACGCCATGCTCCAGGGCTTGTTCCAGAACGAAGGCCCAGAGGCGCTGTTGTCGCCGACCGTGATGTCATGACCCGCTGTGGCCGTCAGCGGGTGCATTTGCACCCGCCAGACCCCAACGGTGTTGTTCTCAAAGGCGATGTCGAAGAGATGGGCGCCTGTCCGGGCGGAGAAAAGCCAGGTGGCGCCGGAGATGGTGTTGTTGGACACATTGATATCCGCCTCGGTGCCCGCCACCACGTCGGACTCGAGGTCGATGGCCGCATTCGGGATGTTGCCGGCGATGGTGTTACCCGTCACCGCCACCCGCTGTCCGTAGACGACGGTCACGCCCTGGCGTCCTGAGGCCTTCATGGTGTTGTCGGAGATCGTGATGTCGAGAGAGGGGTACGAAGGCCCGCCCGTCGGGGCCTCGTGGAGCCCGAAGACGGTCACGAAGTCCCCATACACGCCGTGGATGGTGTCGTTCGTCACGAGACCCCGCTGCACCCCGGCGAGCTCGATGCCCGCGTCTTGGGCCCGTCGGATGGCGCTGCCCCTCCCACTCGTGTTGTTCCCCTCGATGTCCATGTTCTCGAACACCAGGTCGCATCCCCCCTCGATGAACCACATGACATCCATGTGGGGGGGACGGGACCCGTTGGCGTTCGGGAAGTCGGACGAACCGCAGTAGGGCGGCCGGTTGGGCGGAGAAGGGTCGTTCTTGGTGTCGCCGGGCTTGCGGAAGGTTTGGCGGAAGGTGGCTCCGTTGCCGTTGAAGTCGAAGTCGGTAAAGCCGCGTAGAAAGAGCATCCCGTCCACCTGGTAGCAACCGCCCGGGGCGAATACGACCTCGACCGGGTTGCTCGGGGTACCTTCAGGGAGTGAGTTGAGCCAGTCGTAGAGCGGCTTGGTGACGTCGACCGAACAGTCCGAGGCGACGGTCGAGGGCGGTGAGACGACGGTGGTGCCCGGGGGGAGACCCACTGCGCCAGCCTTCGGCGGGAATACGGCCACCACAGTGGCGGCCACGAATACGACCGCCAGAGCCGGAGCCAGCCGATGGGTGCTCCTCATGGTCCGGGTTCTCTTGATCACGTGGCCCCCCACGGTGCAACGACGCCCAAGGGACGGAACCTCCTGGCCTTGTGTGCTGGTCTTGGCCCAGTACACAACGGCACCAACCGCGATGGCGGTGGTGCTGAAAACCATTCCCGTCAAACCCATTTCTGTGCCTCCATCTCGTTTCCCTGGCCATGGCCAGATGCGAAGGAAGCAGGGTCTGGGCGTCTTCAGCTCTCTTGATCGTAGCTGGTAGACGACCCGTGTCGATCCGCTCGAGAACTCACCCGCCGCTTCGGAGAAACCTCATGCGATCGGTCAGAATCCTCGGTGTTGAGGGCGGTGGCCGCCTTTTCGTGATGCGAGAGTGCGGTGACGGGTAGCGGGGGATTACCGGGCCAGCCGGCAGGTGCGCCACGCCACGGACAGCGATGAAAGGGTCACGTCCAGCAACGTGGGGTATGACGACCGCCACATCGGCCTTCACTCGATGTTCCAACTGACGTCGGCCGGCTCTGCCAGCTCCACCTCCTCACCGGTGCCGCTCCTCACCCGAAGGCGTGCTTTGGTCAGGGACTCGACGCCCATGTAGCGACGGGCCACGGCCCATTCCTCGTGCTGTTCGGCCAGCACGGCGCCGACAAGTCGGATGGCCACCGCTCGGTTGGGGAAGATGCCCACGACACCGGTGCGCCGGCAGATCTCCCTGTTGAGTCGCTCCTGGGATTGCTCGACCAGATCGCATGGCGCCAGTGCTCCTTCGGGAAGGTGGCGAAGGGCCAGGATGTCGCCCGCCGCGTCGGTGAGCATGTCGGCGGTATCGGCCCAGCGTTCAGAGCTCTGTTCCACCACCCGGGCGTCATGAGCCAGGACCTGGTCAGCGTCGGGCTGTCCGAAGATGGAGCGGATGAGGGTGGCCACCACCAATTCTGGAATCAGAATTCCCGATGTCGTAGGAGAGCATGGACCACGTAGGCACAGAGGCCGGACGACAACACACGACGCTAACGGGTGGCGTTGAAATGCGGTTCTTACGCCCGGTCAGTGAAAGGGCCGCCCAATTGGGCCGTCCCCCTGTCGTTCGCGGACATGTCCATCAGTCGTCCGCCGCCATCCGGACCGGCTCGGAGCCGGAGGCGGCGTCGATGTCACGGCGGCCGATGACGTGGACATCCACGCCGCGGTCGGAGGCGAAACGCAAGACCCGCTGCACCACCGATCCCTTGGTCATCTCCTCCCAGCGGCTGCGCCGGCTCGAGCCGAGGACGATCTGTGTGACCTGATGTTCACTGGCGAAGTCGACGAGAGCCCGGGCCGGATCGTCGCTCGTGATCTCGTGCCAGTGGGCACCGAGGTCGTCGGCCAGGCGGTGGAGCGCATCCAGAGCCTCGGCGTCGCCATGACGACCTTGTTCACCGGCGACGACATGGACAGCGTGGATGTCGCCCTTCATCCGGGCGGACAGGCGCGCCGCACGGCGGACCACGGCGTCGGTGCCGTGGGCTCCGGTCACCGCCACCATGATCCTCTCGGTCGTGTCCCACATCTCGCCCGGATGACGGTCCCGGAGGTATGCCAGCAATTCCTCTTCGGTCTCGTCGGCCACGAAGCGCAACGCCAGCTCCCGCAGGGCCACCAGGTTCTCGGTCCGGAAGAAATGGGTCAATGCATCTTCGATCTTCGCCGGTGGGTAGATGTTGCCGTGGACCATCCGCCGCCGCAGCTGCTCGGGAGAGGAGTCGATCAGCTCGAGCTGGTCCGCTTTGCGCACCACCCAGTCGGGCACGCGTTCGCGCACACGCGATCCCGTCATCCTTTCCACGGCGTCGGCGATGCTCTCCAGATGCTGGACATTCACCGTCGTGATCACATGGATTCCGGCATTCAACAGCTCGATGACGTCCTGCCACCTCTTCTCGTTGCGCCCCGACCCCGGGACATTCGTGTGGGCCAACTCGTCGACCAGGGCGACCTCGGGCCGGCGGGCCACAACGGCGTCGAGATCCATCTCCTCGAATTGCGACCCCCGGTAGCTGACCACCTTGCGAGGGACGATTTCCAGGTCACGGATGAGCTCGGCTGTCCGGGGCCGACCGTGGGTCTCGACGAAGCCGACGACGACGTCGGCACCGCGGCGGTGTCGACGCCAGCCCTCGTCGAGCATGGCGAAGGTCTTGCCCACGCCGGCCACCGCCCCCATGTAGATGCGGAACCGTCCGGCCGGGCTGACGGCGTCGGCCTCCAGCCTGCCGTCCGCCCGCTCCTGCATTGTCGGTTCGCGCCCTGACGCCATCCTCCTTATTGTGGCCCGGGGAGCGGGACGCCGAGGTCGTGCCGATAACGTGGCATCCGGGCATTGCGGAACTAGGCAGGGGCCATGACTTCGGTACGACGCAGCTTGGCAGGAGCGGGCGCTGCGCTCGGCGCCGCGGCCGTCCTCACCGCCATCATGGCCCCCCTCCGGAACCACATCAGCATCGCCACCCCCGCCCTCGTTCTCGTCATCCCCGTCGTGATCGGCGTGGCCATCGGTGGCTTCCCCTCCGGTGTGGTGGCCGTGGTCGCCGGCTTCTTCGTCTACGACATCGCCTTCATCCCTCCTTACGGCACCCTCAGCGTGGGAGCAGCCGAGAACTGGGTGGCCCTCGGTGTTTACGTGGTGGTCATGGTCCTCGTGGCCCGGGTGGTGGCCCGGCTCGACGTGGCGCGATCGCACGCCCACGGACGCGAGACGGAGGTCCGCCGCCTCTTCGAAGTCACCGATCTGCTTATCGGGGAGAAGCCGCTCCCCGAGCTCCTGGCCCTGATCGTCTCCACCGTCCAAGACGCTTTCGAGCTCCGCAGCGTGACCCTGCTTCTCCCCGCCGGATCGCGTCTGGCTGTGGCCGCCGCCGCCGGCGAGCCGCTCACGGGCGACGAGCTCAGCCGCATCATGCCGGCATCAGGCCGACCCACCAGCCTGGGAACATCCTCCACCACACCCGACGAGGTCCAGAGCGTCGCCCTCTCGGCCCCCGGGGGGCCGGTCGGGCTTCTCGGCATCAAGGGCCACGTCCTCAGCCGTCACGAGCGGGAACTGCTGCTCACCTTCGCCAACCACATCGCCCTCACCGTGGAACGGGCCCAGCTGCGGAGCCAGGCCCTGCGCACCGAGCTTCTGGAGGAGATCGACCATCTGCAGAAGGCGCTGATGGGAGCGGTGTCCCACGACCTGCGCACCCCGCTGGCCACCATCAAGATCTCGGCGTCGACACTGCGCAATCCGGCGGCCGACGTCGCCCCGGCCGAGCGCCAGGAGTTGTTGGTTCTCATCGACGATCAGGTCGATCGCCTGGATCGGCTGGTCACCAATCTTCTGGACATGAGCAGGATCGAGGCCGGTGCCCTCGCCCTGCGCCGTCACCCCGTCGCCGTCAGCGATCTCGTGGCCGAGGCCATGGGCGCCATCGGGCTGACGTCTGCGACGGGGCGCTTTCGCCTGGACGTGGCCGACGATCTCCCCCTGGTCGACGTCGACCATCTCCTCATGGCTCAGGTCCTGGCCAATCTGTTCGACAATGCCCTGCGCTACGCCCCCGAGGGCACCGCCGTCTCCGTGTCGGCCCGTCCGGGCACCGACGGGAAGGTCGTCGTGACGGTGACCGACGACGGTCCCGGGGTGCGGCCCGAGGAGCGCGAGATCGTCTTCCAGATGTTCACCGGCCGGGGAGCGGCCGGGGGGACGGGTGTGGGGCTGTGGATCGCCAAGGCGTTCGTCGAAGCGCACGGAGAGCAGATCTGGGTGGAGGTCGCCGACGGACACGGCGCCCGTTTCTGCCTCAGCCTGCCCACCACCGCCCAAACAGCGGCGGTGTCCTGAGTCGTGGCCCGCATCCTCGCCGTCGACGACGATCCGGCTCTGCTGCGGGTACTGCGCATCGGACTGGTGGCCCTCGGTCACGAGGTCATCACGGCGTCCACCGCCGCCCAGGGAATTTCCCAGGCCGCCATCGTGACACCCGAGGTCATCGTTCTCGACCTCGGCCTGCCCGACATGGACGGGCTCGAGGTCTGCCGTCGGATCCGTCAATGGAGTGCGGTCCCCATCATCGTTCTCTCGGCCGACGGCACCGAGGACCGAAAGATCGCCGCGCTCGACGGCGGAGCCGATGACTACATGACCAAGCCCTTCGGCATGGGCGAGCTCGAAGCCCGTCTCCGCGTGGCGTTACGCCACCGGCCACTGGAGCAGGCCGACGACGGCGTCGACCAGACGGCGCTGACGGTCGGGGACCTCACCCTGGACCTCGTCCGTCACGAGGGCCGCATGCACGGCCTGCCACTGGACCTCACCAGTCGGGAGTTCGCCTTCCTCTCCTACCTGGCCCGCCACGCCGGCAAGGTCTGCACCCACCGGATGATCCTCGAACACGTCTGGGGACCGCGCTACGGCACCGAGAACCACTATCTCCGCGTCTACGCCTACCGGCTCCGCCGCAAGCTCGGAGACGACGACGGTCGGTTTCTGCGCACCCTGCCCGGGGTGGGATATGAGCTCACCGGCACCGCCGCCTGAGCAGACGCCCGGCCCGGCTGCGGTCTCGACGTGGCAATCTGGTCTGACACGGCGTCACCGCGGCCGCCGGAGAAAGCTGGGGGTCGACCCATGTACGACTTGGTCATCCGAGGGGGGACCGTCATCGACGGGACCGGATCCGGGGCCCGGACGGCCGATGTGGCCGTGGACGACGGGCGGATCGTGGCCGTCGACAACCTCGCCGGGGAACAGGGTCGCGACACCATCGACGCCGACGGCCTGCTGGTGACGCCGGGCTGGGTGGACATCCACACCCACTACGACGGCCAGGCCACCTGGGACGAGGTACTGGCGCCGAGCAGCTGGCACGGGGTGACCACCCTGGTCATGGGCAACTGCGGTGTGGGGTTCGCGCCGGCGCGCCCCGACCGGCACGACTGGCTCATCGGCCTCATGGAGGGCGTCGAGGACATCCCCGGAACGGCTCTGGCCGAGGGCATGACCTGGGGCTGGGAGAGCTTCCCGGAATACCTCGACGCGCTCGACCGCCGGACATGGACGGTCGACGTCGGAACCCAGGTCGCCCACGGAGCCGTCCGCGCCTACGTCATGGGTGACCGCGGCGCACACAACCAGCCGGCGTCGGCCGAAGACATCGAGGAGATGAAGCGCATCGTGAAAGAAGCGGTGGCCGCCGGAGCCCTCGGCTTCTCCACCTCGCGGACAATCGCCCACTTGGCCATCGACGGCGAGCCGGTGCCGGGCACATTCGCCGCCGAGGACGAGCTCTTCGGCATCGGCTCCGCCCTCGGCGAGCTCGGCACCGGGGTTTTCGAACTGGCCCCGGCGGGCGTGGCCGGCGAGGACATCTCCCTACCCGCCAAAGAGGTCGACTGGATGCGCCGCCTCTCGGTGGCCTGTGGACGACCTGTCACGTTCGCCATGCTGCAGGTGGACTCCGCTCCCGACCTCTGGCGCGAACTCCTCGACACCTCGCTGGCCGCCGTGGCCGAAGGCGCCGATCTCTGGCCCCAGGTGGCAGCGCGCGCCACCGGGCTCCTCTCCGGTCACTTCGCCACCCTCTGCCTGTTCGAAGGCATCCCCGCCTACCAAGCGCTCAAAGCCAGGGGGCTGAGCGACGACGAATTCCTGGGAGCGCTGCGCGATCCGGAGGTCCGTCGCTCGATCGTGTCCTGGGAGCCCGAGGGCGGTGCCGCCGAGCGGATGCAGCACTCCTACCGCAACACCTACGTCCTTGGATCCCCGCCGGACTACGAACCGGGTCCCGAACGTTGCCTGGCCCACGTGGCGGCGGCGTCCGCCCGTCATCCTCTCGACGTGGCCTACGACGCCATGCTCGAGGACGACGGCCAAGCCCTGCTCTATGTCCCCATCCTCAACTACGCCTCGGGGAACCTCGACCCGGCGCGCGAGATGCTCCTGCACCCGCGTGCCGCGGCGGGCCTCGGCGACGGTGGTGCGCACTGCGGCGTCATCTGTGATTCGTCGCAACCCACCTTCATGCTCACCCACTGGGCCCGGGACCGCACCCGCGGCGAACGGCTGCCCCTCGAGCTCATGGTCAAGAAGCAGACCCACGATACGGCCATGCTCTACGGCCTCACCGACCGGGGCACGCTGGAGACGGGTAAGGTGGCCGACGTCAACATCATCGACTACGAGAACCTGCAGCTGGGAACACCGAAGATGGTGGCCGACCTCCCTGCCGGTGGTCGACGACTGGTCCAGGACGCCGCCGGCTACGTGGCCACCATCAAGTCAGGGGTGACGACCTTCGACAAGGGCAAGGACACCGGCAAGCGCCCCGGCGTCCTCCTGCGCGGTGCCCGCTGAGCACCGGACAACCCGTCGCCCTCGGGACGGCCCTCAGCGACCGCGCCACTGCGGTGAACGGCGCTCGAGAAACGCCTGGCGACCTTCACGGGCATCCTCCGACGCCATGACCACCTCCATGGCCTGGCCGCTCAACGTCCATGCCGTCTCGTCAGGCGCCGTGCACGCCTCCAGAAGCTCGAGACTCTGACGCACGGCCACCGGCGCATTGGCGCAGATCCTTTCGGCCAGAGCCAGGGCACCGTCGAGGGCCGCCCCCGGTTCGGTGACCACGTTCACCATGCCGTGACGCTCCGCCCGGGTCGCGTCGATGGGGTCGCCGGTGAGCACGATCTCCTTGGCCAGGTTGAGCGGCAACGCCCGGGCTGACCGGAAAACTCCGCCGTAGAGAGCCAAGAGCCCCCGCCGTACCTCGGGAAGACCGAAGCGGGCCGTGCTCGACGCCACCACCAGGTCGCAGGCCAGCACGATCTCCATCCCCCCACCGAACGCGAACCCCTCGACGGCGGCGATCAGGGGCTTGGACCTCCGCCGCCGGATGATCCCGTAGGGACCTCCTCTCTCGGTCCCGGCGCCCGAACCCACCCGCAAATCGGTGCCGGCCGAGAAGACCTCGCGCCCACCGGTAATGACACCGACCCACAATTCGTCGTCGTCCTCGAGCTCGTTCAGTGCCCCGTCGATGCCGAGGGCGGTCTCCTCGTCGATGGCGTTGCGCTTCGCCTCGCGCTGCAGCGTGATCACGAGGACACGACCCTGGCGGGTGCGTTCAACCGTCATCAGACCCTGCGTCCATCAGACGCGAGCATACGGCCACCCATCGGCATGGGCGCCTGACGGCGACACGGGTCGCACCGGGCACTGCATGGGGCCCGGGCCCGCTTCTCCCCCGGAGATAGCGGGCCCGGGCCGGGGCTGGGAACCGGTTTGGCCCCATGCAGGAGCAGGGACGCAGGAGAGAGAAGATGTACCGGTCGTCCGAGGCGCCTGTGTGCTGCTTCAACGACGCAGCCAGCGCGCCCGTTACGCCATCGTTCGCAGATCGACGTCGACCACGCTCGGACCGCCGGGAGGCCGCCAAGACCCTCTGTTACTCTCAGAAAGTGCGCCGCTACCTGCCGCTCGTCCTCTTCGCAGTGACGATCGGCGCCGCTTGCTGCGGGAGCTCACCCCCCGCGTCGAAGGCCCGGGTGCCGGTCCCGGCAGGGAACTTCCCGTCGCAGATCTCCAAGATGGTCTGCTCGTCGGAGGCCCAGAAGGTGATCAACCACGTTCTCGGTGTCACCGCCGACGTGGCCACCCCCACGTGGGTCGGACACCTGTACTCCTGCCGCTATCAGTACCCCGACGGGGTCATGACCCTCTCGGTGAAAGAACTCTCGAGCTGGTCCCAGACCGACGCCTGGTATCACATGCTCGGCCGTCAACTGGGCGACATCAGCCGGTTGGGCAATCTCGGACAAGGGGCCTTCACCACCACCAACGGATCGGTCGTCGTCCGCAAGGACTGGAAGGTCCTCACCGTCCAGATCTCCGGGCTCCCCGCACAGTTCGGCGTCCCCCCCACCTCTCGGGCCGACGTCGCCGACACCGTGTCGGACTTGATCCTCGGCTGTTGGGCGGGGGACTGATTCCGCCCGACAAGTGACATCGCCCCTAGCGACAGAGCCCCCCTCGAAGGGGGGCTCTGTTTTACGGAGTGCGGCCGCTCTTCCGCCGTGGAGTCGCTCAGACCGTGGACTGCAGCAGGGCGAGGCACATCTCGTCCGACGAACCGTCGCCCCAGGTCACGAAACGCGGCGGGAGCTTCCGCAGCTGCGGGAGCTTCTGGCGCAGCGTCGGGTCGTAGGTGCAGGTGACCTGGACGGTGTCACCGCGGTGGGTGGCGACGGGCTTGGCCAGGTCGTACGAACGCTGGTAGTCGAAGTTGTAATTCGTAACGTTCAAGAGGGTCTTCTGGTCGGCCCGTCCCGGGTTGAGCACGATCTTCATGCCCCGTCCGAGCAGGTGCATGTGGGCCGTCACCCGGACGATGTGACCGGCACCGACCGGCCATGTGCAGCTGGTCGTGTCACCGGCTGGGGGACTGTCGGCGTTCCGGCCGCAGACCCGCTCGATGGTGTTCACGAAGTTGACCTGCTCCTGGCCGAAGCGCCGTCCGAGATCAGCCAGGGAGGCCGCCCGGTCGCAGAGGGGACCCGTCACGCCGGCCGGGCAGGGGATGTCCGGCGGGGCGGGCAGGAGGTCCAGGCTGAGCCTCTTCAACCGCGTCGAGGCCGGCACGGTGTTCAGCACCAACTTGGACCGAACCGGCTCGTCGCCGCGCAGAAGGTTGTAGTGGATCTGCATCACCACCATGCTGCCCTTCGGCAGGTAGACGCCTGTTCCCTTGGGCAACACGTCGCGACCGTGACCCGGCGCCCAGGCCGACAGCCACGGAGTGTTCGAGATCTGGGCCAGTCCCGTCCCGGGAAGCGCCGACTCCCCGAAACACGACCAACCCTTACCGCTCTTGTCCGCCGCCTTGGCCGCCGCGGCCAGCCCCGGTGGCACCTCGAACAGGATGGCGTGGTGGACGTCGACCCCCTCGGGGAAGAACTGACTGGCCACGATGTAGGAGTTGGCCTTCACGCGGGGATTGACGAGCGTGCAGTGGTAGTCGTCGGTGGCCCCGGCCGGCGCCTTCGGCTTGTAGGCGTGGGCCCCTTGCAATGTGAGGGTCGTCACCTTGGGTGATACGCCTGTGGCCGATGTGGAGACGGCTACCAGTCCCCCGACGACGATGGCGGTTGTGGCAATGGCAAAGACGACGCCACGGCGCGCTGAACCCAATTTCCCCATGGCGAAACGCTAGCCCTTTTCCGGGTTTTACGCAGGCCGCGGGTTACGCCACCCCGCACCGGGGCGAGACGGTGGACACCGGCGGCGCCGACGCCCAATGTCCGTGGCCCCGGGCCATCGGTAGGGTCGGCGCTGTCCATGGCCCCGGTGACGGCCCCGACCAATTCTTCCTCTACGCCCCGTGGCGGCCGGATCGTAGGCCACGAAGGCCCGCGTGGTGGCCTGGTCCACCGACGCGCTGATCACCCCGCCCTGGTGGGCCAGCGCTCCCGCGATCCGCGTGGCACATGCGCTGCAGTGCATCGCGCGTCGCGGTCACGCACCAAGGTCGCGTCGGTAAACTGCCGAGGCTCGGACGGAGGTCCGGGGTCGCCACCGGAGCCCGCCGAAGCCCTTCAGGAGCCCTTCAGGAGCCAGATGACTGTCACCCAGCGCTTCGTGGGAGCGCCCGCCTCCTCGGCCTCGGCAGGCTGGGCCCTGCTCCCCCTGCGCGGCTTCCTCGGCGTCACCTTCACCTTCGCCGGTCTCCAGAAGCTGGCCAATCCCGGCTTCTTCGATGCCAACAACCCGATCTCGATCCAGCAGCAGTTGAAGGAAGCGGCCCACACCAGCCCCATCCACGCGGCGATCAGTCCTCTCGCCCACGTCGCCGTTCCCCTCGGCGTCGTCATGGCCCTGGCCGAGCTCGCCATCGGGATCGGCGCTCTTCTCGGTCTCTTCACCCGCGTCGCCGCCCTAGGCGGCATGATCCTGTCGTTCGCCCTCTTCCTCACCATCAGTTTCCATTCGAGCCCCTTCTACACGGGCTCCGACATCGTCTTCCTCTTCGCCTGGCTGCCGCTCCTGGTGGCCGGGTCGGCCGGCGTCTTCTCCGTCGACGCGATCCTGGCATCGGCCCCGGCCACCGATCCGGCGGCGCGCCACCGGCCCCCGCCGGCGGGAGCCGGTGCCATCGACCGCCGCACCTTCGCCTTGAGGGCCGCCGCTCTCGGCTCGGCCGGCGCCGTCGGTGTCGTTCTGGCCGGATTGGCTTCGGGCCTCGGCCGGCTGGTGGGCCACTACGCGAACTTCCCCGCCGCCACCGATCCGGGCGCCCTGGGCTCGGGCACCACCTCGCCCTCCACAACATCAACAGCGCCGACCTCCACCACGGCCCCACCGGCCAGGAAGCCGCCGGGCCAGGTGGTGGGCCCGGCCAGCGCCCTCACCGTCGGCGGGGCGGCGACATTCAACGATCCGAAGACGGGCGACCCGGCCGTCGTCCTCCAACCGGCCACCGGCACCTTTGTGGCCTTCGACGCCATCTGCCCCCACCAGGGCTGCACCGTCGCCTTCAACACCGACACCAGGACCTTCATCTGCCCCTGCCACGGATCGAGGTTCAACGGCGAGACCGGTGCCCGAATCAGCGGCCCCGCCCCCCGCGGCCTCACCCGCATCACCATCGCCGAAGGACCCGACGGCAACCTCTACGCCGTCTGACCCGGGCGCCCGTCGCCCGTCGCCTGCCTGTCGGCCCTCGCCTGCCTGTCGGTCGCCCGTCGCCTGCCTCGTCGCCAGCCGGGGCCCTGGCGCCTCGGCCCACCTTGTAGCCTGTGACGAACCTCCAGGGAGGACCGATGCCACATCTCAAGGACGAGACGGTGCCCAATCTCACGGACGAGACCGAAGGTCAGGACGTCACGCCGTGTTAGTCCTGGGTCGCCGCGTGGGCCAAGGCGTCATGATCGGCCACGACATCAAAGTCACCGTTCTCGTCGTCGCCGGTGACAAGGTCCGCATCGGCATCGAGGCACCGTCGGAGGTCGAGGTCCACCGCGAAGAGGTCTACCTCGAGATCCAGCAGGCCAATCTCCAGGCCGCGTCCACGTCCTCGGACGATGTGGCCGGCATCACCGCCGTCCTGCGCGATCGGGAGCCGGGCCCGCCCGACCCCGGCGAACCGTCCGGCGCCGACCCGGCGCGACCGACGTCGGGGCGACTCAGGCGGAGCGGGGGGTGAGCGGCTCGGCCGCTCGATGACTGCTCAGGTACTGCACCACCTGGGCCGCGGCCCGGCTGTGACGATTCACCACCAACGGTCCGAGCAGATTTGCCGTCGGCGGCTCGCCCAAAGTCACGATGGCCAGAACCAGGGCGTCGTCGGCTGACTCCAGTCCCAGGCTGGCCACATGCTGCTCGTCGATCTCGATCTTGTAGTCGGGGAACAACGCACCCGGCGCCACCAACGTGAAACAGATCCCGCTCTCCTCAACCGAACGCATCTGACAGAACGGCTGGAGATCGGGCGCCAGCACCTCCAACCGGAACTTTCGCAGCGCCGGGAAACCCGGCAGTCCCCCGGCGAAGTCGACAACGGCCCCGTCAAGGCTGTCGTCGCCCCGGCCGGCCGAGCTCTCCTGCGCCGGCGACCTCTCGGCCCCCACCTCGGGTTCCTCGGCGCGGTCCCGCGTGATCAGCATCAGCTTCTCTCTCCCGTCGTCCCGGTCATCCCCGTCATCCTAAGAACTGCACGAGCGATTCTTGTGACAACTGCGATGTGGCCCACAGAGCCGACTGGTACGACTGCTGGGCTTCGGTCAGCTGTGTGCTCACCTGTGCCACATTCGTGCTGTCCAGCCCCGTCATCTGCGCCTGCAACGCCTGCTCGGTATTGGTGGCCTGCTGGGCGAACGTCTGCATCCGCTGGTAGTTCGCCCCCATCTGGGCCGCCTGTGACGTCACCGTCGTGGTGGCGTTGTCGAGAGCCTGCAGATCCGTCGTCGCCGCACTGTTGAGCGACGCCGTCGTCCCCGTCTGCAGGTCCTGCACGATCTGGGCCAGCACGCCGGTACTGCCGAGAAGCCCGGTGGTCCCGGAACCGAAAACCTGGTCGCCGGTCACCCCGACCGCCACCTGCACCCCCGGAGCCACCGTCCGCGTCGGTGCCGACCCACCGCCCACGTAGTTCCCGTTCTGGTCGTAGGCGTTGGTCACGTTCCCGGTCCCGGCGAAGATGGCCTGCCCGCCGTAGTTGGTGTTGGAAAGGCTGATCAGCTCCTGCCGCACCGAGGACACCTGTTGGGCCAGGCCCTGCAACGCTCCCGGCTGATTCGACAAGTTCGCTCCTGAAACCGACAGCACGGCCTGCCGGGCCTGCTGCAGAGCAGAGAGGATCTGGTTCATGGTGGAGTTCCCGAGCGACAACCAACCCGACCCGTCGCTGGCGTTGGCGGCGTACTGCTGGCTCCGGACCATGCTGGCGTTCAACTGCATCAGGTCGGCGGCCCCGGCGGGATTGTCCGAGGGCTTGTTGATCATGTCGCCCGTGGACAGCTGCTGCTCGAGAGTGGCCTGCGCCGCCTGATCGCTGTTCAACCCCGATATCAGCTGCTGAGCGATGATCTGCGGCGTGTAGGAAATCGCCGTCCCCATCACGTCACTCACGATTCCCTCCTCACTCCGGTCGTCGTCGTCATGACGCCTGGATCAACGCCTGCATCATGGTGTCGACGGTGCTGATCAACTTGGCCGATGCCTGGAATGCCTGCTGGAAGGTCAGCATCTGCACCATCTGGTCGTTGGTGTTGACCCCGATGATGGCCTGAAGGTTCTGCTGGGCGGCGTTGGCCACCGACGTCTGGGCCTGAACCTGGTTGTTCACGGCCTGCACCTGAGAGCCCAGTCCCTGAATCAGTGACTGGTACTGGAGGTCCGGTCCCGTGGGGGCATTGAAGAGCTCGGCCATCGCCTGGGCGTTACCCCCGTTGTTGGTGGCGTCTGGCAAGGTGGCCGTGCTCGAGGCGGCGATCAACTGCGTGTTGCTCACCACCGCCGCGTTGACCGTCAGGCCGGCGGCACCCGATCCTTGGAACAGCGGGTAGCCGGACCCCGAGGCCCCCGTGGCCGTGAACCCGGCGGCCAGTTGGCCGTTCACCGTGCTCGAGAGATTGTTGGCCGTGGCGTCGAGTTGCGCCTGGTACGCGGGCAGATACTGGTTGATGGCGGCCAGCTGCCCGGCCACCTCCCCCCCCGTACTGGCGATGGTCACACCGCTCGCCTGCGCCACCAGGCTCATGCTCCCCACCCCGCCGGTGGCCTTGATCGTGTCGCTCCACGATCCCTGGACGAGTGTCACCCCGTTCACCCCGACGTTGATCGTCCCGTCAGGCTCCGGGATCCCGACCGCACCGATGGAGGAGGCGAGCTGGTTCATCAGCTGGTTCCGTTGGTCGATCAGGGCGTTGGCCGGGGAACCCGATCCGTTCACGGCGGCAATCTGCGTGTTCAACGATGCCACCTGCCGGAGCATGGTGTTGGCCTGGGCCACCTGGGAGCTCACCTGCGCCTGGGCATTGCTCTGCAGGTTGCCCAACTGCTCGGCGGCCTGCTGGAAATCCGATGCGAGATTCTGGGCTAGGTCGACCACCTGCGTCCGAGGTGCCGGATTGGAGGGGTCCTGGCTGATCCCGTCCCAGGCCTGCCAGAAGCTTGCCAGGTCGGCCGAGATACCCGACGATCCGGGCTCGGGGAACACCGACTCGGCCCCCTGCAGCACCTGCTGGAGCGAGGTGCTCTGCGACAACACAGCCCGGGATTGTTGGGCGTTGGTGATCAGGAGGCCGTCGGTGTTCTGGGTGACCCCGACGACGCGTACCCCGTCACCGACGCCAAGCAGATCGCCTCCGGGGTTGGCCGTGAGCTGCGCCGCCTCCGAGATGTAGCCGGGCGTGTTGGCGTTCGTCAGGTTCTCGGAGATGGTGTCCATCGCCGTCTGCTGGGCATTGAGGCCCGACGCCGCGATATTGAGGGCCAGATCTCCCATCGCCGTCTCCTCCTCTACGCCCGGGCGTCGAGCATCCGGGGACGCGCCGTCCCCGGGCTCGTGGTGGCGCCGGCGGTGTACGAAGGACCTTCGCCGAGCAAAGCCAACGCGTCGGTGGTGGCCGCCAGGTTCCTGGCCAGGATCTCGCGGTTCCTGGCACACAGGTCGTTGATCCGGGCCACCTGGGCCCGCATGACCTGCCCGCGTTCGGTCAGCACCCGCCGCTCATCGGCATCGGTGGTGGCATCGGCCAGGGCGCTCAGGGTGGTGCTCGGAGCCAGGCCCAGTTCGGCGGCGGCGACGACCACCAGCTCCTCTCGCCGCCGGCTCACGGTGGCCAGGGCCTTGACCGCCTCCTCGAACTCGGCGCTGTTCCGGGCCAACAACTTCGGTCGTCCGGCCACCAGAACAAGCTGCTCCTGCTCGAGCTTGAAGGCGAGGTGCTCGAGCGCCTCACTCTCTTCGAATAGGCATACCAGCAGGGCGTTCAGTCCCATCAGGGACCTATCGGCCGGATCCGCCGCCAGGTGTAGCCCCTGGCGGCGAAAGTCGCCCGTGGCCGGCGCTCACCGGCGGCCCCTGGCCTCGTCACCGGCCTCGTCACCGGCCTCGTCACCGGCCTCGTCACCGGCCTCGTCACCGGCCTCGTCACCGGCCTCGTCACCGGCCGGTCACTGGACCACGAAGGTCGTGAAGTACACGGCGCTCACCTGTTCGGCCGCCCCGTCCACGGGTTTGGCGATCTTCTGGACCAACGCCAGGATCTGCGCCTTCACCGACGTCCGTCCGCCGGGGGCCAACAGCGAGTCGTAGGTCTGGGCCCCGAGGACCGTGATGGCGGCGTCGTCGAACCTCGGCACGTCGGCCGTGGCCGTCTTGGCCGCCACCTTGGTCAGCTGCAGGGAGATCGAGGCCTGCACCAAGTGGCCGTCGGACATGTTCACGGTCAGCTGATCGAGAGGGAGGATCGCCCCGAGAGGGACCACCTGACCGGGCTTGTAGGTCGTCTTCAACAGCATCGACTTGGCCTCGTAGCCGCCCACCAGCAGCACCACCAGCATGATGATCAGGATCTTCTTCTTACTCTTCTTGACCTTGACGTCCCCGCCGTCCTTGCCCGCCCCTTCGGGCGCGTCGACGCCGGCGGAAGCCGGCCGGGTGGCCTGGTCGGTGGCCATGGCGCTCATGGCTGAGCCGCCCCGTCGGCCAGGATGACGAAGTCGATCCGGCGGTTCAGAGCCCGGTGAGCCGGCGTGTCGTTCGGCGCCGCCGCGTGCGTGTCGCCGAAGCCCGTGGCCACCAGCCGGTCGGGATCGAGACCGTCCGTCTCGATCAGTCTGGTCACGACACTGGCTGCGCGCACGGCACTGAGCTCCTCATTCGATGTGTACGGTCCGCCCGTGATCGGCTCGTTGTCCGTGTACCCCTCGACGTCGATGTCGTTGCTGGTCGTACGCAACACCGAGGCGATGGTGTCCACCACCACATTTCCCTGGGCCTCGAGATCGGCGGAGTCGGAGGCGAAGAACACCCTGTCGGTGAGAACCTGGACCACGAGCCCTCGGGTCTGCAGCGAAGCCGACACGGAGCTCCGCACACCCTTCGCCTGCAGAGCCTTGGAGATCTTCTGGTCGACCGACGAGAGTTGCGACTCAGCCGACTTCGACAGCGACGGCGGGGGCGTCGACGTGGTCGTCTGCTTGACCGGCGTGGCGATGCTCGGGTGCTGCTGGACCTGCCGCGGCCCGGCCGTCGGAGTCAGGCTGTCGTACTGCAGCACCCCGTTGCTCGAGGGTAGGGCGCCGGGATTGGGCGAGAAGCTCTGCTTGAAGCCCAGGGCCAGGGCCTCGAACTTCTTCGTGTTGATCGTGCTCACGGCGAAGAGCACGATGAACAGGGCCAGCAAGAGAGTGATCATGTCGGCATAGGTCAGCAACCAACGTTCCCCATTCTCGACCTCCTCCTCGTGGCCCGAGTCGGCGGCGAGCCGGGATTTCATGCCGCTTCCTTGGTCCGTCCGCCGCCGTCACGATCGGCATTGGAGAGGTAGGACTGAAGTCGGGTCTGGATCAGCCGTGGGCTGCTCCCGGCCTGGATGGCCAGAAGCCCGTCGAGGATCATCCGCTTGTGGTGGACCTCGAGCTCCGAGGCACGCTTCAGCTTGTTCGAGATCGGCAGCCAGAAGATATTGGCCGCCATCACCCCCCACAGCGTGGCCGTGAAGGCCGAGCCGATGGCCGGACCGATCACATTGGGGTTCGACAGGTTGGCCAACACATGGATCAGGCCGATGACCGTGCCGATGATGCCGAGGGTCGGTGAGAAACCGCCCATGTCACCGAAGAACTTGGCGCCCATCTTGTGGCGTTCTTTCATGGCGATGATCTCGCCTTCCAAGATGTCCTGGATCTCCTCGGGGTCGATGCCGTCGGCCGTCATCTCGAGACCCCTCTTGAAGAACGGGTTCTCGATCCCCTCGGCCGCCTTGTCCAGCGCCAGCAGGCCGTCGCGGCGGGCCATCTCGGCCAGGCTCACCAGCTTGGCGATGTCTTCGTCGGGGCTCTCCTCCGAGGGCCCCATGGCCGTCTTCAAGACGTCCTTCACCTTCTTCACATCACTCTTCATGAATCCGGCGGCGGCCGCCAGCGCCGTCCCGGCGAAGACGAGGATGATCGGCGCCGGCTTGAACAGAAGAGTCGGGCTCGATCCGTCGACGATCATCGAGAAGAAGATGGCGACGAGCGCTCCGCCCACGGCCATCGGGGTCATCCGGTCCATCTTCTTCATGGCTCCACTGCCCCCGTGTCGTATGTTCCTGAGCTCTGTCGCGAACCGATGGTCTCGCCCTCTTGGGCACCACGAACGACCCGCAATGGTGGCGTGCGGGCGATCGACGGATGGTCGGTCATCTGAGAGGCCAAGATGAGCAGCGACGCCCGGAAGACCCGCACCTTCTCGGAGATCTCGTCGATGCCCTCCTCGACCACGTAACGGTTTCCATTGGTCATATGGACGACCGTGTCCGGGCTCTCCTCGATGCGCTCGATCAAGTCGGGGTTGATGGCGATGCGCTCCTTGCTGTGAAAGCGTCTGAGCGAAATCATCGGTCCCCCCTTCTTCGAGAGTCGGCGTCCGTGCCGACACGATGCGGTCTTCTGGGTGCGCTCGTCGGAGACGGCCCGCGGGCACACCCGGACCTCTCCGACAGAGAATGAAGCGCCGACGGATCGAGCGGTGCGATCTCCCCGTCGTCGAGAGACGGCAGTCGGTTGCCCCGACTGCGTTCCCGACATCAGGGGAGGGCGGCCCGCCGGCCACCCGTACCTTCGATCTCTCTTGGACGCGTGACCGCCGTCGACGACGTGTCTGCGACTTGGAGCCACCCCCCGGGGACGACGACGCTGTCGTCCCCGGGGGGTGCGGCCCCGTGTCGGCTTACTGCAGGAGCTTCAGCACCAGCGACGGTGTCT
>Ga0307374_10006042_pt1 | contig 19276 bp, 16 predicted proteins | sample OX3MG_FD_202532 | JGI IMG/M metagenome (GOLD analysis project Ga0307374, IMG submission 202532) | Soil microbial communities from Risofladan, Vaasa, Finland - OX-3 | ecosystem: Environmental > Terrestrial > Soil > Coastal area > Acid sulfate soil | place: Finland: Risofladan, Vaasa | collected...
GGTGACCGTGCCGTCGACGGACCCCATGCCGGTGATCCCCGTTGCCCGTCGGCGCGAGAATCCTCGGATGCGAACCGTCCGACCCGCAGAAGTGGCCGACAAGCAAGCGGTCGCCGAAGTCCACGTTCGATCGTGGCAGGAGGCCTACCGGGGGCTGATGCCCGATGCCTATTTGGACGGCTTGGATCCCGACGAGCGCGCCGCCCGGTACACCTTCGGATCCGATGACCCGCTCCGCCGATCGACCATCGTATCCGCCGTGGACGGGATCATCGACGGATTCGCCACCATGGGACCGACCCGTGATGCCGACCTTCCCGGTTCCGGTGAGGTCTACGCCATCTATGTGGACCCCGGATCATGGGGGCTCGGTGTCGGACGGCTCTTGATGGAAGCAACCCGCTCGCGGCTCAGCCATCTGGGTTGCACCCAGGCGCTTCTCTGGGTGCTCGAGGGCAACGGGCGCGCCAGGCGCTTCTACGAGATCGACGGATGGGTACTGGACGACACCCACAGGAGCGAATCGCGGTGGGGTGTGACGACCAACGAGATTCGCTACCGGCGGGCGCTGCCCTGATCGGTGCCATCCGGTCCAGTCACTCGTTTCGTGTGGTCGCGGCGTGGCGGGGATCCATTGGGGGCAAACTCACCTCGATTCGCACTCCGATGGTTTCGCCCCAACGGTGGAGAGCGCGGGCCAACCAGCTCGTGCATTGGGTGTGTCCTCAATCGTTGTATGGCGCCCCCGTTCCGGGGCCCGACGCCTAACGTCCTCCTCGGTGGTGCCGAGTGTCCGGATCGGCCGGGTGGGCGGGAGGGGCGTATTCGGTCGGAGCGGATACCGGGCGCCAATGAAGGTGACGACATGCCATCTGCAGGGACACAGCCGAGGGGTGCTCAGCCAGAGAAGCTGACCGCTGGCTAGTGTGCCCGTACACAAGGAAGGGGCGTTGCATGGCGCTGCAGAGCACAGCGGTGGTCGACCGGCGGTACCTCGCATCGGGCGACGAGGCGGGGACTGCCCCCGGCGATCGGCGCTTCAGGCCCGATGTCGAGGGTCTGCGTGCCGTTGCAGTGCTCTTGGTCGTCCTTTTCCACGCCGGTGTGCCCGGACTCAGTGGGGGTTTCGTAGGCGTCGACGTGTTCTTCGTCATCTCCGGTTTCGTGATCACCGGAGTGCTCTTGCGGGAACGCTCCTCGGACCACCGTACGTCCATCCTGGCCTTCTACGGTCGTAGGTGCCGGCGCATCATCCCCGCCGCGACCCTCGTCATCATCGTCACGACCGTCGCCGCCTATGCCGTGCTCGGGGTGGTGGGCGGCAATCAGACCGCGGTCGGCGGTAGGTGGGCGGCTGTCTTTCTTGCGAACTTTCATTTCGCCTCCATAGGGACGAACTACCTGACGGCGACGCAACCGCCTTCGCCACTCCAGAACTTCTGGTCCCTCGCCGTGGAAGAGCAGTTCTACCTCGTCTACCCCACCCTCTTCCTGCTCGTTGCCTGGGCGCCGGTCCGTTTTGCGTTTCGTTCCCGCTTGGCCGTCGGGTTGGCCGCGGTCATCGTTGTGTCATTCGCAACGTCGGTCATTCAGACTTCGACGGAGTCGACCATCGCCTATTTCTCGCCGTTCACCCGGGCGTGGGAGCTGGCGCTCGGCGCGCTGATCGCCGTTGCGACTCCGTGGCTCCTGAGCGTCTCCCACCGATGGGCAGCGACGATGACATGGGTCGGGCTGGGCGCCGTCGTAGTAGCCGCGGTCCGGTTCAATGCTGATACGGCCTATCCCGGATGGCGGGTGGCGGTTCCCGTCGTCGGGACCGGTCTCGTGATCGCCGGTGGTACCGCGGCTCCGGGCAGGGGGGCCGAAGCGTTGCTCCGTCTCGCTCCCTTCAGACAGTTGGGACGGCTTTCCTACTCGCTGTACCTCTGGCACTGGCCGATTCTGATACTGGCCGCCGAATCAGCGGGTAAGTCCACGTTGCCCCTGCCTGTGGCCATGGGATGGCTGCTGGTGGCATTGCTGGCGTCAGTTCTGACCTACCGCTTCGTCGAGAATCCGGTGCGGCACCTGAAATTCGCCCTCCGCCACCGATGGGCCAGTGTGGGATTGGGAATAGGGCTGGTAGCGATCACATTGTCCGTCCTGACCGTTCAGATCCAGGCCCATGCCGGCAGCGTTGTCGGTGCGACAGCCCCGGCGGGTGCCGTCAACTCTGCGTCGAGCGACCAAGTCGACCAATTGGTCGCCTCGGCCGTGCGCACGCGGTCCCTTCCGGCCGGCACCGTCCCCCCCTCGTGGGGTGGCCCTCCGCAACCGAGCGGATGTCAACTCAGCCCCGGCCAGACGAGAGCTCCGAGCTGTGTGTTCGGCGATCCGCACGGAGATCACACGATGGTCGTCTACGGAGACTCACACGCGGCCATGTGGTTCCAGACATTGGACGACATAGCCACCAGGGCTCACTGGAGACTGATCATCTTGTCCAAGGGATCGTGCGCTGCCGACATGCTTCACCTCGTGAATCCACCGGGGTGGGGCACACCGGGTGGTGAGTGGCAAGCCTGCGACCAATGGCATCGGTGGGCCCTCCACCGCATCAACCAGATCGATCCCAACCTACTCATCGTGACCCAGTTGCCGGGCCTAGGCCCCCACAACGCCAATACGCAGGCTCAGTGGCAGGGAGGCCTGGAAGCAGTCTTCAGGGCCATCACGGCACCGAATGTCAAATTTGCAGTCCTCGGCAATATCCCACTGTCGCCGAAGGACGGACCGTTCTGTCTCGCGCAATACTCGAATGACCTCCGGGTTTGCTCTGGTAGTGCCTCCGACATCGAAACTCCGTGGCGCACCGCGGAGAAGGCGGCAGCCGCCGCACTCTCCGTCAACGGAATCCCTGTCAACTACATCAATACGATCCCCTGGTTCTGTTCCGGAGATGTCTGTCCTCCCGTGATCGGGCGATACGACGTCTACACCGACCTCTACCACGTCTCGAGCTCGTATGCCAACTACCTCGAAGGGGTGCTGGCCCGGGCACTCGGGTTCCCGTCGCGCCAGTCCTGACGAGCTTCCTGCATCTGACGAAGTGGCGCTGTGCCCGCGCCCGACCCTCTCCCCCGCTTCCGACCGGATGGCCGGAGGTGCCGGACATACACCCGCAGGCGGTCAGTTCCTCATCGGCTCCACAACCACTCCGATCAGGTCTTTCGCCGACTCGTAGAGGTGCTCGAACGCCTCCCGGTAGGCGCGGGCCCCGGGATTGCCGCCAAGGTCGGCGCACACATCCTCGATGGCCGACTCGAGCCGGTACAGGCGATCGTGCAGGGACTGCAGATCCGCCTCGCTCACGACGGTCTGCCCGTCTGGGATCCCCAGCGCGTCGGCCCGGCGGCGGGCCTCGTACGCCCGCTGCCGGTGCGAGCGGCAGCAGAAGACCCGGGGACGGCCCGCCCGGGGCAATTGCTCGATGGGGCGGTGGCACCAGCCGCACAGCGGCGGCGGATCCGTCAATTTCGTCACGGTGACGATACTAGCCGGGTCTCCTCCAGAAGGTGCCCATCCCGGCCGGCCCCCCGGTGGCGCCTCTTAGTCGGTGTGCTCCGGTGATTTGCCGCCGGAGATATCCTCGGAAGGGAGCCACCCCATGGAGTACGACCCCGAAGACCTGAACTTCGACGACCTCTACGCCGACCAGGCCTATGTCCGTACCTGCGGGAAGTGCGGCGCCCGGACGGTCCCCCGGTGGTCGGAGTCTGCCAGCCTCGAGGAGGCCCGCCGCTACGGGTGGCGGAGGGTGGCGGCGTCGGATCGGCCGGGTGCCCGGCGGATCGACCTTTGCGGCCTCTGTGCCGAGGAGGCGGGCTTCGGCCCTCCCTTGGCCGGGTGGGGCTATTGACCCCGGGCCGGGGGTGCCGTTGATCCGGTCGTCAGGCGACGTCGACTACGGGCGGCTGGGCGACGGCTACGCCCGCCGGCGCCGCCCCGATCCGAGCATCGCCGCGCTCATCCACCACGCCCTCGGGTCGTCACGTACCGTCCTCAACGTCGGGGCCGGTGCGGGCTCCTACGAGCCGGAGGACCGTGCGGTCGTCGCCGTCGAGCCCGCCGAGTCGATGATCGCGCAGCGTACCGACCGCCACTCCCCCGCCGTCCGGGCCGTGGCCGGAGCGCTCCCCCTGGCCGACGGCGCCGTCGATGCCTCGATGGCCACCGTGACCGTCCACCAGTGGCCAGACCCGGTCGCCGGCGTCCTCGAGATGCGCAGAGTGACCACCGGGCGGGTGGTCGTCCTCACCTTCGATCCGGTGGAGCTGGACCGCCTGTGGATCGCCGACTGCGCGCCGGAACTGATCGAGGTCGAGTCTCGCCGCTATCCGGCGGTCGCCACACTGGCCGAGGCGTTGGGCCCCGGCACCGGTGTGCATGCGGTGCCCATCCACCTCGACTGCCCCGACGGCTTCACCGAGGCGTTCTACGGCCGGCCCGAGGCCTTCTTGGACCCGCAGGTGCGCAGGGCCCAGTCGGCATGGTCCTTCCTCGACCGCGCCGACGAGGAACGGGCGGTCGAGGCACTCGCCGCCGATCTGGCCTCGGGACGCTGGGACGAGCGCCACGGGCACCTGCGGACCCAGGCCCGCTTCGACGGTGCCGTCCGGCTGATCGTCAGTGGATCGTGAGCCTGCCGGCCCGGTCCGGGTCATCCGTCGGCGCGGCCCTTCCCGGACAGCAGCTCCTCGCCGATGTCCACCTCGAGGCCGATTCCCCGGTCCGCTGCATGGCGGGCGACCCGCACCTGGTAGCGGCCGGGGTGGACGACCATCGAATGGGACACCACGTCCCGTTCAGCCACTGAGGAGAGGTCGATGGCGAGCCGCACGGTGGCCGAGCGGGCGGCCCCGACCTCGAACCGGGCGAACCCGGCCAGGCGGGCCGGACGGGGCGAGTGCCGCCGGTTGACATACACCTGCAGGACGTCGGTCCCGGCGCGGTCGCCGGTGTTGTGGACGGAGGCCTCGATCCGGAGCATCCCCCCGCTGACCTCGGCGGCGGCTGCTTCCAGGGAGAACCGGGTATAGCTCAGGCCGAATCCGAAGGCATACGCCGGCGCGATCCCCTCCCGCTCCAGATGCCAGTATCCGTGCCAACCGTCGTAGACGAAGGCGTCTGCCTCGCGCTCGAATCCGGGAAGGTCCGAGGCCGACCCGGGCACCGAGAAGGGGAGGCGTCCGGTGGCGTCGACCTTGCCCGTCAGGACGTCGGCCAACCCGTTGCCGCCCTCCATTCCCGAGTACCAGGACTGGACGACGGCCGGTACTGCACGGTCCCACTCGGAGATGACCACCGCGCTGCCGGCCACCAGGGCGACCACCGTGCGCGGGTTGGCGGCGGCCACGGCCCGGATCAGAGCGACGTCGTCCTCGTGCAGCCGCAGTGAGACCCGGTCGCCGCCGACGGCGAACCCACCCGGTTCCGGACGGGCCGTGACGTGAGCCGGGGCCCGGATCGACCGCTCCGCGGCGATCTGGGCCCCGAACCGCTCCACCAGCGCCGGGTCGTCCTCGCCCGGGAACAGGTCGGCGAGACCGGCGGACCCAGCCTCCCCGATGAACTCGCCTTCGTCCTGTCGGGTGTAGCCCACCACCACCAGGGCACACGCCGCGGCCGCGGCCACCGACGACGCCCGCGACAGGTCGGTCCCGTCATCGACGACCAGCGTTCCCCCAACTTCGGCAAGGGCCGAGCGGAGCCCGTCGGCCACGGTGACCACCTCCGGGGCCCACACGTCGCTCGATCCACCGTCCCCCAGGTTCACCGCGGTGGCGAGCCTCCCGAGGACGGCCACCGAGGTGCCCGCCCGGATGCCCAGCGGCAACACGGGCGTGTCCCCCACCGCCTGGTTCCTGAGGAGCACGACCGACTTGGCCGCCGCCTCCCGAGCCAGGTCCCGGTGAGCCGCACACGCCAGAACTTCTCGGCCCGAGGCGGGACGGCCGAGCACACGCTCGAAACGCTCCCGGGTGGCGACCACCCGCTCCACCGCCCGGTCGACCTCGCTCCACGCCTCCGGATCGTCCTCGAGGGCCCGGCGGAGATTCGCCGCCCGGATCATCCGGTAGGGCATCTCCACGTCGAGCCCGGCGTGCAGCGAACGGGCCGCGTCGCGGATGCCGAAGATCCAGTCGCTGATCACGAATCCTTCGAATCCCCACTCCCCCCGCAGCACATCGTGCAGCAGCGGCCGGCTGTCCCCGCACCACTCTCCGTTGACCCGGTTGTAGGCACTCATCACCACGGCCACGCCCTCATCGATGATCCGTTTGAAGTGCGGGAGGTAGACCTCGTGCAGGGCCGCCTCGTCGACCGAGATGTCCACCCGGAAGCGGGAGTTCTCCATCGAGTTGCACGCGAAGTGCTTGACACAGGCCATGGCGTGGCGCTGCACGCCCCGGGCGAGCGCGGCACCCATCTCGCCGACGAGGTGAGGGTCCTCGCCATAGGTCTCCTGGGCCCGGCCCCAGGCGGGGTGGCGGAGAATGTTCACGCACACCCCGCCGAAGAGGTCGGCGCCGACGGCCCGCAACTCCCGGCCGATGGCTTCGCCGATGCGCTCCTCGAGCTCGACGTCCCAGGTGGCACCCCGGGCCATGCTCACCGGGAAGCAGGTCGCCCGGTCGATGACGACACCGCGAGGACCGTCCGAGAACGAAAAGCCCGGAAGCCCGAGCCGGTCCACCTGTGCCGCCCGGAAGGGGCTCTTGTGGTAGCCCCCCTCTCCCAGGTAGGCCAGGCCGGCCCAGAACGGCGCATCCCCGTCCAGGCACCACAGCTTCTCATCGTCGGTCATCGCCTCGACCGTCCGGCGGGTCCACTTCCCCGCCTCCCCGACGTCGGGCGGGCTCAGCTCGTCGGTCATCGGGCCACGCTCGACCGTCGGCCGCTACCGGCCGAAGGGTCGGTTGTCGCCGTCGACCACGGTGACCAGCTCCCCGAGGCTCGCCTCATCACCCCCCTGACCCTTCCCCCGTGAGGGCTCCGCCGGCGCCCCGAGGTTGACCCAACCGAGCAACCGTTCGTGCTCGTCCAGCGCGAACAGGGCCCGCACCGGGGCGGTGTCCAGCACCGCTGCGCTCTTCCACACCGCTCCGAGGCCGAGGGCCGTGCCCGCCAACACCATGGCGTACCCGGTGCAGGACGCCGAGGCCATCTGCTCCCACTCCGGGACATTCGACTCGAGCCGGGGGGAGGCGATCACCATCACCGCGCACGGTGCGGCATGGGCCTTGCCGCGCATCTTGGCGACCATCGCATCGGGGAGGTTCGCACCCCTCACCGCATGCAGACCGGCAACCATGGCATCGCCGAACCGGTCCCGCCCGGCCCCGGTGATCACGGCAAAGCGCCAGGGCCGGAGCCCTCCGTGATCGGGAACGGTGGTGGCGGTTTCGAGGATCTTGGCCAGGGCCCGGCCATCGGGCGCCGAACCGTCCCGGGCCGGCTCGGCCCGGGGGGCCGACAACTCCTCGATCCATGGCATCTCAGCGGCAGGGCCGGGGCGCGGCCTCACCGGCCGGCCGCGTCGATGATGGGCTGGTGTGCTGCGTCGAGATCCACCCACGGTAGAGGAAACCGGGTGGGTGTCGCGCCATCCGACCCGTGCCGGTTCAGCCCGTCGGCTGCTGCTGGGCCTGGCTGCTCGAGCTCAAGGTGGCCGTCACGGCCATCTGGGCCTGACCCCGGTAGAGCCCGATCCTGACACTCTTCCCCGGCTTGTCTGCCTGCACTGCGGCCGCCAGTTGGTCGGCGCTGGTCACCGGCTTCCCATCGAATGAGGTGATCACGTCTCCCTGTTGCAGGCCGGCCACATCGGCCGGAGATCCGCTCTGCACCTGCAGCACCACTGCACCCTGGGTTGGCACGAAGTTGTACTGGCTGCGCAGCTGCGGGGTCAGCGTCTCGAGCGACACCCCGAGGTAGGCGGTGCCCGAAGACTGGTTGTTGCTGATCGACTTGTTGCGCAGCGCCGGAAGGAGCTGGTTGATCTTGCCGGACGGAATGGCGAACCCGATGTTCTGGGCCTGCGTGGTTCCAGTCGAGTCGGCCGCCACCGCGGTGTTCATGCCGATGACCTTGCCAGAGCTGTCAACCAGTGGGCCACCCGAGTTCCCCGGGTTGATGGCGGCATCGGTCTGGAACATGTTGGTCAGCGTCTCGGTCCCGGCTCCCGATGAGTTGGTCGCTTGCACGGTGCGTCCCTTGGCCGAGATGATCCCCTGGGTGACCGTGGGAGACCCGGCCTGGAGGCCCAGAGCGTTGCCGATGGCGACCACGGCGTCACCGACCTGGACGTTGTCCGAGTTGCCGTAGTTGACGGTCGGAAGGTTCGATGCGCCGGTGATCTGCAGCAGGGCGACGTCGTTGGTCGGATCGGTGTCGACCAGGGTGGCCGGCATCGACGTCGTCTTGCCGAACAGGGTGACCGTGATGGTGGTGGCTCCCGAGATGACGTGGTTGTTGGTAACGACCTCGCCGTTGGGGGTGATGATCATGCCTGTGCCCTGGTCCTCTTGCACTCCGCCCGGCGAGCCGCCGCCGAAGATCGCGTTGGACACCGGTGCGGGCGACTTGGCGTCAATCGACACGACCGCCGGCAACACCTTGGCGATGACCGATTCGATATTGGTGGTGCCGTTGAGGAGCGCGGGCCCGGCGGAGATCTCCTTCACCGTGGTCGATGCTGAGTTGTTGTTGAGGGCGGCCACGATGCCCCCGCCGATCAGCGCGCCGATGAGCGCGGCGGCGCCGGAGACCACCACCCACAGCCACCCGGGTCCCCGACGGCCGCTCGAAGGTGACGCCTCCGGGCCCGACGCGGGTGGAGAGACCGGGCCCCAGACGGGGACCACCGGGGCGCCCGTGCCGCCGGTAGCGATCGGCTCCGGCCCGGACGATGCGGAGACGGCGCCCGGTGAACGCTCCAGCCACCCGTCGGGGAGGAAGGGCTGGGCGGGCTCGGTCGCGGCCACCGGCACCGGCTGGGTGGGAACCGGGGACGCGCCCGGGACCTCCTGGGTCGGTTCGGCGCCGGCCGGGCCGAGGGGCACCGCCGCGGCCGGTGGAGAAGGGTCATGGGCCGGCGTCCCTGGCGGGCGCTCGTGCGCCTCCGGTGGGTCACCGTCGGTCTCGGACTGCTCCATCACTCGCCCTCCTCGGGCCGCGCTGCTCCCGGGTTGCTCGACCACTTGACGGCGGCCGTCGCGACGACATCGTAGGGTGGGATCACCTCGGCAAACATGCATTTCGACGGGTTCTTAGTGCCTTCTTAGGGCGTGGCCGACGACTTCCTTCCGGGTCCTCCGCACCAGCCACTAGCCTTTCGGCCGGTATGGCCCATCGCATCGAAGTCGAGCTCACCTCCCAGACCGGGGACGACACCTGGACCTGGCGCGCCGCCGGCGCCAAGCAGCCTCGCGGCACGGTCGAGGCCAAGCTGGTGCCCGAGGGCGCCGGCGTGGGGGCGGTGCTCCGGGCCGAGGTCGAGACCACGCTCGATGGCACCACCGTGACGGCCCTACTCCCGTCCAAGCCCAGGGGCGAGGTGCGCTCCGCCGAGCGGATCGAGGTGCTCGGAACCCCCCGTCGCGGTCCCGACGTCAACGTCGTACTGGCCGCCAAGGCCAAGCGGCCCCGTCGTGACGATCGACCGGACCGCGTCGGGGACGGTGCCCGCCGGACGACCGGTCACCGGCCGCGCCCGGAGAGCGCCGACCGCCGTTCCCGGAACGAGCGTGGCTCGGGAGGCGGGCCCGGCGCGCCGGCCAGGGAGGGTGCGCCCACCCGGAGGTCGGCGGGTCCCCCCCGCTCGGGGAGGCGGGATCCAGGCGGACGGGACAATCCTCGGCGGCCGGCTGTCTCCAACACCTACCGCAACGCGGCCTTGGCCGACCTCAAGCCCGAAGAGCTCCCCGTGGCGGAACAACTGCTCCGCGGCGGGATTCCCGGGGTTCGCCAGGCCATAGAGGAGCAGAACACCCGGGCCCGGGGCGAGGGGAGGCCCGAGGTCAACCCCGGCCCGCTCCTGGCCATGGCCGAGACGCTCCGTCCGGTGGTCAACCTGGCGGCCTGGAAGGACCGTGCCTCGGTGGCCCGGGCCGACGGCAAGGATGTGCCGCTGCGCGAGCTGCGATCGATCGTCGCCTCCGCCTCGACCGTCACCCTCGACGAGGAGGGCGCCGAGATGCTCTCCGCCCTCCGCACCGCCCTCGATCAGCGGGTCACTGCGCTGCGCGACCGTTGGGTCGAGCGGATCACGGCAGCCCTGGGCGAGGGACGGATCGCCGACGCGGTGCGGGCCTCGATCCGCCCTCCCGAACCGGCAGCCCGGCTATCGTCCGAGCTGGCCGTCCGGCTGGCTGATGCCGCCGGTGGGGCCATGACCAGCGAGACCCCTCCCGACGAGTGGCTCGCCCTCCTCGAGGTGGTGGTCGAGTCCCCGGTGCGCCGCACGGTCAAGCCCCGGGGCGTTCCAACCGGAGCCGACGAGTCCCTTCTGGCCGCGGCCCGCCAGGCATCCGGCCATGTACCGGAGTTGGCTCGGCTCATGGGAATACCCATCCCGCCTCCACCCGGCCCCCGTCGTCCGGTCCCGGCGCGCTCGGGCCAGGGTCGACGCGGGTCGTGACGCGGCCACCCGGCCGATCAGTCCAAGGGGCGGTACATGGTGAGCACCCGGGCCTTGAACCCGGCTGACTCGAAGAAATTCTTCGCCTCCCGGTCTCCGGGCAGAGCGGTACCGTCCACCCCCGTGCAGCCCTGCTCCTCCATCCAGGCGACCGCAGTGTCCAACAGCAGCCGTCCGACCCCCACTCCTCTCGCTCCCGGCTCCACGTAGCAGGCGTCGAGGACGCCGCTCCTTGCTCGGCCGCCTCCCTCCAGGTGGCAGAGCGCGAAACCGATGACGGCATCGTCGATGGTGCCCACCAACACGAGCCGCTCGGCGTCCCCGATCAGTTCGGGGAGCCGCTCGGCCAGCGCGGCACCACCTGGCGGGCCCGCGGCCCCGCCGACCAGCAGCAATCCCCCTCGCCTGGAGACCACCCCGGCCAGGAATTCCGCCGACAGCTGCCCCAGGCGCTCGGCGTCGTTGACCGTTGCCGCTCGTACCGCTTCCATACGATCCTCCCGCCCCGAGCCGTTCCCCGATCTGCGGGCTCAGGACCGCTCGTCGAGGAGTTGGTCGACCCGGCTGAGAATCGTCCGGCGCCCACGGGTCGACGACTCGTAGGTCCGGACCGACACCAGCTCGGACCGATTCAGCCCGTCGAGCCGTTGGACCACCTGGGACGCGGACAACGCATCGAATCCGGGGATGGACAGGGCCGACACCGAGGGGACGTGGCCGCTTCCCGGTGAGGGCCGGGATGGAGTCGCCGGGTCCACGGGCCTGGCCGGCTCCGGTCGGCGGGTTCCCGCCCCGGACGCCGGCGCCCCCGAGCCGCCCCGGTCCCCCGTCCCCGCACCGGCCTCGGACGGGACGGAACCGCCGGGCACCGGCCCGGCGCGGTGCACCAGGCCCTTTGAGCGCCGGTGGAATTCGCGCCGTCCGGCCCGGACCGCGAACTCTCCCATGGCCCGGGCCGAGGAGACCCGGATGCCCAGACGCTCCCGTCCCCGGGCGGCCAGCTTGGGCAACTCCTCGACCACCGACACGGCGATACCGGCCGGGACGAAGACGAACACGTCCAACAGCCGCTCGTTCAGGGGAACGTCCCCGTGGTGGTCGTCATTCGTTTCTGGCATGGCCGGCTCCCGGTCAGACACAGTCGCGGCAGAGCATCTTCTTCCGGTCCGCCAACTGGTTCGGATGCTTGACCAAGAAGCAGGAGCGGCAGACGAACTCGCCCGGCTGCTTCGGCAATACCCGCTCGACACCGTCCCCGGTGCGATCCTCGGGCTCGGGCGCCTCCTCGTCGTCCTCGACCACCTCTTCGACGACCAGGCGCTCCTTCAGGATGGTGTCGAGGCTGGCCTCGACGTCCTCGTCGTCGGGCTCCTCCTCCTCGTCCTCTTCGGACTCCTCTGCCGCCTTGGCCGGCTTGGCCGTCTTGGCCGTGGCCGAGGCGTCGGGCACGGCCTCGATCTCTTCTTCGACCGCGGCCAGATCGGCTTCGTCCTCGTCCTCGATGACCAAGCCGTCCTCGACGATGAGGTCGTCGTCGTCCGCCAACTCGTCGAGGTCACCCTCGATGAGCTCCTCAGGTCCTTCGACTTCGTCGAGTTCTTGTGCCATCTTGATCTTTCAGTGGTGAGTTGGCGGGAGCATAGACGCTTCAGTGGCGACCTCGTTCAACGGCGCCCCATGACTGGGGGTGACCGCCTCTTCATGGCGCCGATGCCCCAACCGGAACTCCACTGCCGCCTTCAACAGGAGGTTTGCGCCGGTCATTCCCGGTCCCCGGTCGCAGACGGTGGGCCGGGCCGAGGAGGATCCGGTGCTTCCGTTCGCTCGGGCCCAGGCGGTCGGACCCAGGGGTCTTTGGCACCATTCCCCCGTTGCCTGCGGTCGACACCGCCCGCCTCGGGGGAATGTTTTCTACTCGATCCCCTGGGTCTCCCTCCGCCTCTCACAGCATCCCCCCCTCAAGCCGGACCGTTCGATCGAGACCGACCGGAACGCTCTTCGGGGCGACTGGGACTGGGCGCACGTTAGGCCACTGGCACTGCCGGTCGTCAAATGGCAGTAACCCCTCTCCACCTGGGCATTTACAAAACCTCCCAGGTCAGGGGTTTGCGCGATTTCCTGACGCCGCCATCGAATTCCGTCGTTCCTCGGCGCGGCGTTCCGCCTCGAGCCGTTCGAGATCCTCGGCACCGAAGTCGACGTGCGACATGGCCTCGGCCAACAGGTGGTGGCCGGCCCGTCCCGCGATCAGGCGGTGCATCTCCTGGGCCACCCAGCGATAGCCGGGGTGGCCCTGCGGGCCCGATCGGAGCTCGGTCAGGTGCATCGCCTCGCGGGCGTTCATCTGCATCGAGTACCGGATGCGGAAGGCGAGGGCCACCGCGTAGGCCGACTCCACCGGGAACGCCGGGAGCAGGGCCTCGCACAGCTGGCGCGAGCGCTCCATGGACCCCACGTAGCGTTCGGTCAGCCCCGCCCCCTCGACCACCTCCGGTACGTCGTATCCCAGGGTGGTGCCGAGCGGCTGCCACTCGATGGTCAGCATCCGGTGCCGCTGCAGATCCCTGAAGGCGCCGTAGTCGGTGACCACGTCGAACCGGTAGTCGGTACGCTCGAAGGCCCGGCCCGGTCGGTGGCGCCGGTTTGCCCGGTCCCCCACATAGGCCCGGAGGATCGAGCGCTTCTCCTCCGACCCGAGCAGGCGGACCCGGGACAGCACCTCCTCCTCCGGTCGATCGGTGTGGGGGGCGCAGATGGCGGCGATGACCTTCTCCTCACCCTCGGGATCGAAGTCCACCAGCGTCACCGAGGGCTCCCCCGAAGGACCGACCGGTGGCTGATCGGCCGGGGAGACCAGGTCGGGGAAGAGCTCTTCGACCAGATCCCCGGTCTCCCGCCGGGTCCGCTCCAGGTAGGCCGACCACGCGCCGCCCCGGTCGGACAGGTCCACCCGCTGGAGAAAGGACGGGATCACCTTGCGGAGTTCGGTCAGCATCAGGTCGGCATACTGGCGGGCCTCGTCCAGCGGATGTGACCGCATCCGGAGCAGCAGCATCTCGTACGACTGCCCGGTGGCGTAGATGCCCACGTTGGAAAGGGAGGCGGCCGGCAGCAGACCGCGGACGGCGTCGAGGGCCTTGGCCCGGATGGCCTGGCGGTGGACGAAGTCGGAGTCGCCGGGGTGGCGCGGGTGACGCGCCGACAGCCAGGCCTGGGCCTCCTCGAGCAGCTCTCCGTAGGTGTCGAACATCCGGTCCAGATCGCCGACGTAGCGGGCGCCGAGCGGTGAATCGAGCAGGCCCGGATGGCGGTAGTAGCGGTAGTGGCCGGTGGTCAGTCGGTGGTTGTAGGCGATGTACCGGGTCGACTGCTCGAGGTAGGCCATCAGCCGTCCCCATTCGAGAACCTTGGTCAGCACGTTGGAGGCCTGTTCGCAGGCCAGGTGCACCCCTCCCAGCTGGGCCACCGAATCGTCGCCGTACTCGAAGAAGACCTTCTCGTAGAGCTGCTCGGCCCGCTTCAGCCCGACGGTGGCGTCGACGGTGGCGTCACCGGAGATGTCGAGCTCCCCCACGAACTCGTCGAGGAACAGCCGGCGGAGACTCTTGGGCGAGCGCGAGTAGCGGGCAAAGAGTGCACCCTTGACGACTTCGGGCAGGTTGACCAGGGCAAACACCGGCTGGTCGAGATTGGTGACGTAACGGCGGAGGATGTCCTCCTCGTCTGCGCTGAACGTCTCCGTGGCGTAGGGGAACATGCCCGGATCACACTAGGACGGCACCGACGGCTCAGGCGCGGACCCCACCGGCAATCGGATCGTCCGCCGCCACCACGCCCCGCTTGAGGAGCGCCCCCGCCGCCTGGGCCGCCTCCCGGGTCGTCGGGTCCGGGGCCGCCTGGCCCAGCTGGCGAACCAGGTCGATCAGCTGGCGGACGTTGCGCACGAAGTCGCCGGGGGCCACCTCGGTCTCCTCGAGCACCGAATCGAGCGTGTCTCCTCCCGCCCATCCGATGGCCGCCCGGGCGAGCCCGGCGTCGGGCCGCCGTGTGCGACGCAGGCCGACCCGGCGCTCGTCGGCGCGAAGGCCGGCGCCCAGGGCGTCGAGGCCGGCCAGGCGCTCGACCACTTGTCGCTTCCGGGGTGGTCGCTCGGAGACCTCCACCCGCCGCGCCTCGAAGCTGAGGGCCGATGCCACCCCGGCCAGCGATTCCGGGTCGAGCCCGTCGAACAGCCCGACCCTCAGGGCCTCGGCCACCAACAGATCCGACTCGTGGTAGATGGCGGCGAGGATCCGGCCCGGCCCGGTCAGACGCCAGCCGTCGATGAACCCCCGCTCCTCGAGGATGGCCAGTCGCCGGTCGAGCTGGGCGGAGAGCGAGACCGAGCCGGGGGGAGCCTGCCACTGCCCGTACGACGCGGCCAGCAGCCCGCGGGCCTCCTCCCTCGACCACCGCCGCACCAGGTTGACCGCCAGGTTGTAGGTGGGATGGAAGGAGGAGACCAGATCCGGCGCGGGGGCGGCGGCGGTGCGGGCCACCAGGGTGAAGGGGGTGGCCGCCGACCACAGGACGACAGCGTGCCCGACCGTGTCGATCCCCCGGCGGCCGGCCCGGCCGGTCAGCTGCAGGAACTCGCCGGAGGTGAGCGCCGAGCTGTCCGATCCCCGGAATTTGGCGAATCGCTCCACCACCACGGTCCGTGCCGGCATGTTGATGCCCAGCGCCAGCGTCTCGGTGGCGAACACCACCTTGAGCAGTCCCTCGGAGAAGCAGTGCTCGACGGCCTGGCGGAATGCCGGGACCAGCCCGGCGTGGTGCGGCGCGATGCCCGCCTCCAGGGCCGCCGACCATGGTCCGTAGCCCAGGGTGGACAGGTCGTCATCGGTCAGCCGTTCGACCGCGGCCTCGGTGAGCTGGCGGATCCGCGCCCTCTCGGCTCCCGAGGTCAGCCGGATCCCGTCCTGGAGGCATTGACGGGTGGCGTCGTCACAGGCGGCCCTCGAGAAGATGAAGGTGATGGCGGGGAGGAGGTCGGCCTCGGCCAGGTACTCGACCACCTCGCCCCGCCGCGGCGTCCGGTACCGGTGCCGGGGATTCCGGCGCTGGCGGGCCTCGAGGGCGACACCGTCGGGGTTGGGCGCTCCCTCCCGGAGCAGGGGCACCAGGGTGATCCCGTCACGGCCCCGTTCGGCGACGGCGTAGTGGAGGTGCAGTGTGACCGGTCGGTGAGTGGCCACCACCACCCGGGTCGTCCCGCGCACCGAGTTGAGCCAGGCTCCGAAGTCCCGGGCGTTGCTGACGGTGGCCGACAGACTCACGAAGGCCACGGCCGGAGGCGTGAGGACGAGGACCTCCTCCCATACCGATCCCCGGTAGGGATCCTGGAGGTAGTGCACCTCGTCGAGCACCACCACCTGGAGCCCGTCGAGGATCGACGAGCGGCTGAAGAGCATGTTGCGGAGGACCTCGGTGGTCATCACCACGATCGGCGCCCGGGCCTGGTGGGAGACGTCGCCGGTCAGCAGTCCCACCCGGTCCGCTCCGTAGCGTGTGGACAGTTCGGCGAACTTCTGGTTGGAGAGGGCCTTGATCGGCGTGGTGTAGAACGTCTTGCCTCCCAGCTCGAGGGCCCTCGCCGCGGCATAGTCGGCGATCACCGTCTTGCCCGACCCGGTGGGCGCCGACACCAGCACCGACTCGCCCCGGTCGACGGCGTCCATTGCCTGGTGCTGGAAGGCGTCCAGGACGAACCCGAGACCCTGCTCGAATCGTCGCCGCAATCCCTCACCTGTCCCATCGCCGGCGTCCCGGGCCGTCCCCCGGACACGCCCGGCGGTCATCGTCGGATGACCTTCCCGATGACGATGGAGATCTCGTAGAAGAGGTAGAGGGGGATGGCCATCGCCATCATCGAGAACGGGTCCGAACTCGGCGTGACGACCCCGGCCACCACCACGATGAGCACGATGGCCCACCGCCGCCACGAGGACAGCTTCTGCGGGCTCAGGACGCCGGCCACCTGCAGCGACACCAGGAGGACGGGGAACTCGAAGGTCAGCCCGAACACCGTCATGAGCAGCACGATCAGGCTCAGGTACTTGGTCGGGTCGAGGATCTGGTGGAGGCTCGGGCCACCGATGTTGTCGAGGAAGCTCAGCGCATGGGGGAAGGTAAGGTAGGCCACCACGCACCCCAACGCGAACAGCGCGATCGAGGCCACGATGAACGGGATGGCGTACTTCTTCTCCTTGGGGTTGAGCCCCGGGGTGATGAACCTCCAGAGCTCCCACAGCAGGACCGGGGAGGCGAGGAAGAGCCCACCGTAGGCCGCGATCTTCACCCGCAGGGCGAGCCCGTCGAGCGGCCCGGTGATGTAGAACCCGCAGTGGTGGGGCGCCACCTGGCAGTAGGGGTGCTTGAGAAAGGAGAGGATCCAGGGGTAGACGAGGAAGGCCGCGGTGGCGGCCACCACGAAGGCCACCGCGCAGATCAGCACCCGGCTCCGGAGCTCGGTCAGGTGCTCCACCAGGGTCATGGCGTCGGGCTTGGGCCGGGCCTCGCTGCGGCGCTTCAGGGAGATGGCCATGGGTCTCGGGCTCCAGTCGGTGACGTCGCCGGCCGGGGATCCGCTGGGGTCAGTTCAACCCTGGGTCGTCGGGGACGACCCCGCCGGTGGATCGGACCTGGTGGACGATCCCCCCCGCGTCGGGGATCAGACCTCCTGGCACCAGGGACGGTCTCCCGGCGGCGTCCGTTCGGACCCCCCCGGTGGGGTCGGTGGAGAACCCGGGCGGGTCAGCGTGCATCCCGGAATGTTCGGAGCCGTTGGCGGATGCGGATGGCCCGGGCTGCTCGCCGGTGTGAGCGTCGGCCAGCGTGTCGAGGAAAGACAGGGGCGAGCGCACCGCCTGGGAGATCTTCTCGGTGGAGGGGAGGTCGGGGAACGACCCCCGTACGTCGGATTCGAGCCGTTCGCGGAACTTCCGGAAGTCGCCCCACAGCCCACCGATCTGCTTGGCCATCTTCGGCAGCTTGTCGGGGCCGAGGACCACCAGGGCCACCACCAGGATGACCATCACCTTCGCCGGGCTCAGGAACGGCACGAGGCCAGTGTACCGGCGTCAGGGGCGATTCGGCGCCCCGGGGGACGACTGGAACCGGGACCGGCCTAAGCGCCGTCCGGGCCGGCGGGCGGCCCGCGACGGGACGTCCCTGGGTGCGGACGGCGCCGACGCGGAGCCTGGAGGGCCAGTACCAGGAGGATCAGGACCACCAACGCCACCGCCGACAGGGCGGCCAACCAGAACTCCTGGCCGAGCGGCCAGGCTTTGAAGGCCATCTTGCCGACGATCAGGTCCTTGGCGATGGGTCCGAAGTAGCGGCTGTCCTCCGAGTCGGTGCGATTGTCGCCCATGACGAAGTACTCGCCTGCGGGGACGGTAAAGGGATGGGCGAGGCTGAACCCGTCCGGAAGCGGGCTCGGGGAGGTGACCGGGGGGTCCGCCAGCCAGGGCTCGGCCAAGGGCTGGCCGTTGATATAGACCTTCCCGTCGACCGACGCCACGGTGTCGCCCGGCAGGCCGATGACCCGCTTCACGAGGTCGGAGTAGTCCGCCTGCTCGAGCGGAGGGCGTCGGAAGACCACGATGTCTCCCCGGCCGACGCCATGGAGGCGGTAGCTCAGCTTGTCGACCACGATGCGGTCGCCGATCTGGAGCGTGGGCAGCATCGACCCCGACGGGATGTAGAACATCTGGGCCACGTAGACCCGTACGCACACGGCGAGTAACAAGGCGACCAACAGCACGACCAGCCACTCGATCAGCCAGCGGGCCTGGCGACGGGACCCGGCGCGCTCTGCCCCGTCGTCCGCCCCGGCCGTACCGTCGAGGCCGGCGTGGCCGCGGACCGCCGCCGCCCCGGGGGTGGCCACGTCCACGGCTGCACTGTGAAGGTCGGGGTCCACCAGGGTGCGAGGCTACTCGACCCCTAAAGGCGGTTTGCTACAGGCCCTTGGCATGGCTGATGGGCCACACCACCGCCACCGCCCGTCCGACGATCAGGGACCTGGGAATCGGTCCGAAGAACCGGCTGTCCTCGGAGTAGCGGCGGTTGTCCCCCATCACGTAGTACTCGCCGGCGGGAATCTTGACCGGGCCGGGGAGGTCGAACTGCTGGTGGGGGTCCCCGCCGGACAGGGCACCGCTGTAACTGTTCGATCCCGGGGGCAGCCACGGCTCGGACAGCCGCTTCCCGTCGATGTAGATGTTGCCGTTGCTCGAGGAGATGGTTTCCCCGGGCAGCCCGACCACCCGCTTCACCAGATCGGCGTAGGCCTGGTCCTCGAGGGGCGGGCGGGCGAAGACAACCACGTCGCCGCGGTGGGGATCGTGGAAGCGGTAACTCAGCTTGTTGACGATGATCCGATCACCGATCTGGAGCGTCGGGAGCATCGACCCCGAGGGGATGTAGAAGGACTGCACCACATAGGTGCGCAGCACCACGGTGGACAGCACCACCGCCATCAGGATGATCGCCCATTCGATCACCGCCCGATGGCTCCGGCTCCTCATCGGGCCGGCCGTCGTCTCG
>Ga0307374_10006044_pt1 | contig 19272 bp, 17 predicted proteins | sample OX3MG_FD_202532 | JGI IMG/M metagenome (GOLD analysis project Ga0307374, IMG submission 202532) | Soil microbial communities from Risofladan, Vaasa, Finland - OX-3 | ecosystem: Environmental > Terrestrial > Soil > Coastal area > Acid sulfate soil | place: Finland: Risofladan, Vaasa | collected...
GGAGGGCTCATGGGATTCACCCCGCTGCCCGCTGAGCGTATGACTGAGTAGCTCCGCTCGTGCAGGAATGCCATCAGCTCCCTCTCGCTCCTGGCTCCCTTTGAGTACCTGGTCAAGATACCACGGTAGTGTGATGTCTGGCAAGGAATTTAACACTTTACAACTACGACAGCGTCCTCCGTCGGCACTTCTGTCGACAGAACATGGTTCGTCACGGCGCCGTTGCGCTTAAACGCATTTATAACTTGCGGCAACATAAAAGAGGACAATTGTCTATGTCCAATACGTCAATAAGCGATACACCCCAAACGCCCTAAATAGCTGCAAGCCAACAAAGAGAGGGGAATGGGATGAGCAAATGATGAACACTAAAAACCGTAGAAAAGATGTGGATGAAATGAACATGGGAAACGAGAAGGAGGGGGAGAGAGTAGCACGCATTGTTGTTATGCCGCCAGGGCCCAATGCGCAAAAGAGGATAGTGGAGTACGAGTCCAGGGTGGGCACCAACAACTACAAGATGCACAAGCTTGTGCTGAAGGAGGCCGACGGGATAACGCTCACGGACGTTGACGGGAACAGGTACCTCGACGCGCTAACGGGTGTGGGAGTCAACGTGCTGGGAAGCAAGCACCCGGCGATAATGAAGGCTGTGCAAGGAGTTCTTGACAAGGGATACGCACTGCCGAACAACCACGTTATGTACTATCAGGAGTACGATGAGCTGGTGGCAGCTGTGCAGAGCACACTCCCATCGAGGCTGAGCAACGGCGGCGCGTTCCTGTCCAATTCGGGGACAGAGGCGAACGAGGCTGCGCTCAAACTAGCGAAGAACTTGACGGGAAAGAAGTCCGTTATAGTATCGGACAGGGCGTTCCACGGAAGGACTGCTGGAACGTTGGGAGGCACCACGGGAAACAAGGGAAAGAAGGGAATGGACCTCGCAATAGGAGGATACTACGCATTCGAGAGCCCGGATCCATACAGGCCACCCGCGGGGAAGGACGCGGCGCAAAACTCGCTGGAGAGCATAAGGAACATATTGAAGACAAAGGTAAGCCCGAGTGACGTTGCCGCGATAATGATAGAGCCGGTGGCAGGAGAGCAGGGCGTGCTCACCTACCAGAAGGAGTTCTACCAAGGGCTGAACGAGATAGCCCAGCAGAACGACATATTCATAATAGCGGACGAGGTACAGAGCGGCATGGGCAAGACGGGCTCGTGGTGGGCGAGCGAGAGGCTGGGGCTCAACGCTGACATCATAACGTCTGCGAAGGCGCTGGGAGGCGGATTCCCATTGGGGGGGATGTTCGCGACCAGGGAGATGTTCGAGAAGTGGGAGAAGGGAAGCCACGCCTCGACCAACGGCGGCCAGGCGATGGCGTGCGCGGCCGGAACGGCGGTCATCGAGACGATCAAGAGGGAGAACCTGCTGGAGAACGTCAAGAGGATACAGGACCACATGAAGAGCGGCTTTGACAAGCTGGCCGCCAAGTATGAGGTGATAGGGGACGTGAGGGCAGCGGGAGCGCTAGTGGGGGTGGAGCTCGTGCAGGACAGGGGCACGAAGGTTCCGCTTGACGCGGGGCCCATTGACGAGGCGGTGTTCAGGAGGGGGCTGGTGGCATCGGCAGCGGGAACGTGGCACAACGTGCTGAGGATGTCGTTCGCGTACAACACGCCGGTCTCCGCGCTCGATGAGGTGCTCGGGATATACGAGGCGGCGTTCGCCGAGGTAGTGAAGAGATAGGGGGGTTTTGATATGAGCAGCCTAACACCGACCAAGATCCAGAGTGACATAAAGAAGCTGTTCGACCTTGATGTGGACAGCCAGACCGCGGAGAAGCTGAAGGATGTAGCGGACCAGCTGGCCAAGGGAGGGAAGAAGCACTACGCCCTGAGCAGCAGCGAGAAGGGGCCTGGGGAGGTAGAGAAGGTTCTCGGATTCAAGGCGGAGAATGTGGCCATGTATCTCAGGAACAGATACGTCTCCGACCTGTCTGGAACAGATCTGGAAACAGTTATGGGGCTGTCAAGGGTTGACCTCAACTCCGTGGGGCCATCGCACGACGGGACAACGATAGGTTTCGCCCAGGTGCCCATAAAGTATGTAGGCAGCGTGCTGGTGAACGGCGAGTACGCGAAGGGAAAATTCCAGATGGCGATAGCCGCGCTTGAGGGCCAGCTCTCGCAGGGGATGACGCGCGGGATAGAGACGTTCAACATGGCCGGCGGAGTGACAACAAGGGTCGTGGATGACGGGATGACAAGGGACGTGCTGGTCGGCTTCAACAACATAAACGACTCTGTCAACGTGTACAGGTTTGTCAAGTCGGCTCCGGGGCAGGCGTACCTCAAGGAAAGATTTGAGGATGGGGCAAGGTACACCAAGTTCCTCGAGGCGATGCCATTCGTTGACGGCACATCGCTGCACATAAGGTTCAAGGGCACTGCGGGCCCGGCGATGGGAATGAACGCGCTAACGCAGAGGGGAAAGGACGCAACGGTCGCCATGATAGACCACCTGGTGCACGACTTGCATATGGTAGATGAGAACGGGGTGGACCTGCTGACCATATCAGGAAACATGTGCACGGACAAGAAGCCCACCGTGATAAACGCGCTGATGGGAAGGGGCGCGTCGGTTGTCACGGAGACGGTGCTGAAGAACGACCTGATAATGGAGAGGTTCTTCAAGAACAACCAGCAGTTCAAGGGCGACCCAGATGGGGCGGCCGCAAGGCTGGCGGAGGTTAGCCTGAAGAAGAACGAGAGAGGGACGAGGCTCGCTGGATCGATCGCGGCGAACACCCACGTCGCCAACGTGAGCGCGGGAATCTACATAGCCTACGGCCAGGACCCGGGGCAGGTAGTGGAGACCAGCCTGGCGAGGGTGTACATAGAGCAGACAAGGGACGGAGTCAGGATAATAGGCACGCATCCCGCAGTGGAAGTCGGGACGTTCAAGGGAGAGCTCTGGGGCACGGCTAAGGAGATGCTACGCATGACAGGCGTCTACGGCGAAGGTGACGAGATCGGGAAGACGAGGCTCGCCTTCGCGGAGGTTTGCGCGGCCACGTTCACCATAGGCGATGCCAACCTCACGGCAAACCAGGCGGCGGGCACGCATGGAAGCACGTTGAGGAGAGGGTGATGGGATGGCGAACGAGAGAAGCTTCCTGAGCCCGCGCGTGCTTTTCGGCAACGGCGTGATATCAGGGCTGCCGGCGGAGCTGAACAGGATGGGAGCAAGTAGGGCCCTCCTGCTCACGACCAAGATGTCAAAGTCGACGGCGCCGAAGAGATTGATTGATATGCTATCCGTAGCAGGGATAGAGAGCGTCCACTTCTCGGCGATTGAGGCTGAGCCCTCCGTGGCTAGCGCAGAGGCGGCGATGGAGTCGATGACCAGAAGCAAGGCGGATGTGGTCATAGGACTTGGAGGAGGAAGCGCGCTGGACGTGGCCAAGACAGTGGCGCTGGCGTCTACAAACGGCGGCATACGCAGCGTGTTTGGCGTTAACAAAGCTGCAACGCCGGGCACGCCGCACATCCTGATACCGACGACATCGGGAACGGGGTCTGAGGCAACGAACGTGGCGGTGCTTACAGACCAGGACAAGAAGAAAGCAGTGGTGTACAGCGATTACCTGATTCCAGCGCTGGCGGTGGTGGACCCTGAACTGACCTACACGATGCCGAAGGAGGTCACGGCGCACACGGGGATGGACGCGCTAACGCACTCGATAGAGGCTTACCTGTCGGTCAACAGCAGCCATATGAGCGACGCGACTGCGCTCAAGGCAATAGAGCTGATATCGAACAGCCTCCCGGCGGCATACAACAGCCCATCGGACCCAAGAGCCAGGCACGACATGTCATTGGCTGCGCTCTTGGGAGGAATGTCAATAGCGAACGCAGGGACAAGAGGCGACGGGTGCTACCTCGCAGGGGCTGGGATAGCTCACGCAGTTGGGCTGGCCACCGGAACGATGTACTCCCTTCCACACGGACTGTCGGTAGGGATGGTGTTGCCGGCGGAGATGAGACTGCTTGAGAACGCATCGGCGCCAAGACTCGCAAGGATATCGGTAGCATTGGGAGGCGACGGCACACCAGGGAGCTCGGTAAGGATAGTGGAGTCCATAATGGAGCGGATTGCCATAGAGAGAAAGCTTCCAAACAACGCAGAGGGCAACATTGATGCGATAATCGATGGCTCGATGATGGCGAAGAGGCTCCTGCTGAACATGCCTATGGAAATAACGAGGGAACACATGCGCACTGTGGTGAGCGCGATAGTGTAAGGTGTTGTGTATGAGAAGCTATGCGCCTTGCAAGGCCATATTGTTCGGGGAACACGCCGTAATGTACAACAGGCTCGGCATTGCGGCAGCCATAGACCAGAAGACCTACGTTGAGGTGACCGAGGGCTCCGGGGGCGTTGAGATCAATCGCATTCTCGACCCCAAGTACACGAAGGTCTCCAAGTCCGAGCTTTTCGGCAAGCTGGAGAGGTTTGATGAGATCCACAAGAGCAAGGAGTTCCAGAACCTGAAGGAGTTCTCTTTCGTAGACTCGCTGCAGGTGGTCATAGGGGAGACAATGAGAAGGTACGGGTATAAGGACGTGAGGATTGACATCTCCTTTGACAATGTGCTGAAGGGTGTGGGCAGGTCGGCTTCGAAGTACTCTGCGATAACCCTCGCTCTCGCGAACCATCTGGGTCACAGCATAAGCGCAGAGGAGGTCAGCAAGATCGCCTACCTTGGCGATGTGGTCTCGCACGGCGGAATGCCATCGGGGATTGACACCAGCGCGGTGACTTTCGGCGGAATCATCTCCTACAGGAAGAGCGAGGGGATCAAGCGGATAACGCTGGATTACAGCCTGCCCCTGATAGTCGTGGACAGCGGGGAGCCGGCCAGGAACAGCCACACGATACCCAAGGTCAAGAAGCTACTGGATGATAGACCGGCTTACGGGAACGGAATACTGGACGAGATAGACGGAATCTCTGCAGCAGCACTGGATTCGTTGAGGAGCAGGGACCTTGGCAGGGTGGGGGAGCTTATGAACAGGAACCACGAGTTGCTCAGGCAGCTTGACGTCTCCACTGAGCGGCTAGACACCATAGTGAGGATAGCGCTCGAGAACGGCGCGCTGGGTGCGAAGCTCACGGGAGGAGGCGGAGGTGGTGGGGCAGTGGTGCTGGTCAAGGACACGGAGAGCGGTCAGGCCATAAGAGCCAAACTGGCAGAAGCGGGATTCAAGGCATTCGATGCACGGATGGGCATAGAGGGAGTGTCGCTGCGCTGAATAACACGTTAGTTCTCAACATTTGAGTTAGAGTATTAAAATAATATTATATAGTTTAGTAAACTTATATTATTTTCATAACCATATGTATATTTAAATATACAATATATATTCGTTTAAAGGCGAATGTTATTCCAAGCTTTATATATGGTGGCGGGAGAATAGTATACGGTGAAAAAATGAGTCAACAAATAACGAAGGATGGGTTAGCTGACAGGATAAAAAAATTGCGAAAAGTGCAAGATATAGAGGAGACTCCATCGACCAAATTAGTAGAAGATCAGAAGAAGAGTTTTGATGACTATAGTTGGATTAGGGAACGTGAGTTCAACGATTACCCGTGGAGGAGTAGGTCAGATAGGCCAATTCATCAAAATTCTGTTCCGTTGACACCTATACGTCTTAGGGAGGTATCTGATGAGCACGAAAAAGTTGCAAAAACCTGAGAAGCTAGTTATAGTACAACCTTCTCCGTTTTGCAACTTAGACTGCAAATATTGCTATTTGCCAAATAGGGAGGATAGTAAGATAATGAGCATGGATACTGTAAAGAGTATCGCACAAATACTCTTTAACTCAACAGTCCTAAAAGAGGGATTTACAATAGTTTGGCACGCAGGCGAACCATTATCTGTTGGAACGGCATTCTACGAGAAAGCTTTTGGGATAATAAAGGATGCGAACGTAGAGAATGTTCCAGTAAAACACAGTTTTCAAACTAACGCAACGCTAATAAATCAAAAGTGGTGCGACTTTTTCAAAACTAATAGTGTTAGGATAGGAGTTAGTGTAGATGGGCCTGCTTTTCTCCATGATAGCTCTAGGGTGTACAGAAATGGAAATGGCACATTTAATGCTGTAATGCGCGGTATACAGTACCTAAAGTCTAACGCCGTAGATTTTGGCACAATAACGGTATTGAGGCGAGATTCATTAGATTATCCTGATGAGATATGGAAATTTTTTGTAGATAATGACTTGAAGCATGTGGCCTTTAATCCGGAGGAGGCAGAAGGCGTTCACAAAATTTCTACACTGAACAAATTGGAGTTTGAAGAAAAATATAAAACTTTTTTCAGCAGAATATTAGAGTTATGGCTTAATAGCACTAGGGTAATCGATGTAAGGGAGATAGACCAATCGCTTGATAGGATTTTAAATAAGCTATTCAGTGATGGTACCGCTACAAGTTCAACAGAAAATCAGCCATTAGGTATAATTAATTTTGACTTTGAAGGAAATGTATCTACGTTTTCGCCGGAGTTATTAACATCGATACATAAACAGTTAGGCACACTAAGCTATGGCAACATATCTAACATAACAAAAGTGGAGGATATCCTTAAAGATCTAAAATTTGGCTTAGTTAACAGTGAGGTATCTAGTGGTATAGAAAAATGCCGAACGTCATGTGACTATTTTTCTGTCTGTGGCGGTGGTGCCCCCTCAAATAAGCTTACAGAACATGGCTCTTTTGATACAACAGAAACTTCAGCGTGCAGGATAAAAATTAAGGCTACCGTAGATGCAGTTACTGAAACACTAATGAGGATGGATAAAGACGATTTCAATATTTTGGTTGAAGAAAGATTAGGTCACGAATATAATAGATATATACGTAATTAAGTCTATAATAAAGTGATATTAATTGTGGATTAGCGTTAGTAAGATGGAGTCAATAGAGCTAAAGTTAACGATGCTATCAAAGGAGTTTGATTTCAAACTACTACCCCATATACCCGTACCTATATTGATAAGTAAAGGGGATAATGTACTTGTTTCTTATCTAATAATGGTACCAAGTAAGCCGTATAGTAAATATGGGTCTATATTGAAATCGAGGCTCTCAAATATCAAGAGATTCCTATCCTCGACTGATTACAGAAGGCTGTCAAATTCGATGGGGGGAAGAGTGACATCGAAATCGAAGCTGCTGAAGGCAATAAGCAAAATAGAGGACAGAAATCTGAGAAATAGGCTGAATCGCCTGTTCAGCTACAGCGATACTTTATATGACAAGGTGATAGTAGTTACTGCCTTAAGAGGCAAGAAAGGCTTGAATTACTTACATTCTATATTTTATCACGAGCTAGTGCACCTCCTACTTATCCACAACGATGTGTTACCCAAGCGATCCACAAGGAGCATGTCACAGCTAAAGAATGAAGCCCTTACCATATTTCTAGAATATTACCTTAAGGACTATGATGGAAGAGGCATCGATTTCCTCAAGGAGTATATGCCAAGAAGGAGGGCAGACAGCTCATTTGATAGGCTACTGCCATACGTCATGAGATTCGATGACATTTGCAGCAAGGCGCGCAGCCCAAAAGGGAGGAAGGAAGCCTTATTAAAATATCTCTACTCAAATCAACCTTGAGTAGCAGCGGGCAACACCGTAACGTGAAATCATGAAGCTCATAATAGTAAGGCACGGTGAAACTGAAGAGAACGCACGACACATCTTCATGGGCCAGAGGCAAGGTACACTAAATGCAAAGGGGAAAGAACAGGCAAGAAAGCTTGCCAATAAATTGAAGGGATACCACATAGACATGGTATTCTCTAGCGACCTTAGGAGGGCTGCTGACACGACAAAAGCGATTGTTAAGTACCATAAGGTTCCTGTCAAGTATACCAAGGAGCTGAGGGAGCAGCACCTTGGCTCGTTCCAGGGAAGGAAGTGGGATGCATATGATAGGGCCAGGCGGATGGAGGGAGCATCTGAGACGAGCTTCAGGCCGCCAGGCGGGGAGAGCTTCACGGGGCAGAGGAATAGAGTAAGGGCCTTTCTCAGAAGGGTTTACAAGGGGTACAGGAGTAAGACTGTGCTCATCTCTGCACATGCGGGAATAGCATGGTGTCTAGTTTCTATATACTTGAGAATACCGCTCGCGAAGACGAAGAAGATGGTGCCGAAGAACTGTGGGGTGATTGTGTTAGAGATTGATGGAACTGAGGCGAAGATAGTAAGCAATACCCTATTTCCAGGTAAGCTGCTATGACTACCACTGAGAAAGCCATAAAATTGAGGCTACAGCAAGCGATTTAAATTGTTGCTGCCTAGGATATATGACCATTTCGGAGTTAGAGGCTATAGTAGTAGCACCTCTCCGCATTAGTGATATTGATGGACAGATACCCTATGGACAAGTTTCCGACCATAGTCTTGAGACCTGATGTGGTAGCTAAGCATGAAGAACACCTTGCAACCCTAGCCGGAGAGATAAATAAATACACCAAGATTGGCCATAGGGGGGAAAGTTTGTACGATTGGATATTGAGGGTATTCGAGAACTTAGGCTTATCAACAATAAAAACGCAGTACCTGGATTCGTTAGCTATAACAAAAACCCGTTTGCTCCTTTTTACAGTCCTGATTGACGACCCAGTTGATAACGTTAGCAAAAGAAATTTTAAACTATTTGAAGAATTGATAAAAATTCCGTTTGATACGGATCATATCAACATTTCTAATCTTGATGAAAAAGAGAGGGAGTATCTTGAGTTTACAAAGGAAGTATGGCTAAACATCATTAATGAGATTAGAACGTATCCCAGTTATAAAAAATATGAGGCAGCATTCAATTTCGACATTAAACAGCTCCTTAATTCAATGGAGTATAGCAAGTTTGCAAATACATACCCCAACGGCGTAAATACAATAGAAAATGATGCATATTTGCACCATAGCACTTTTGTCTTGCCACAGACAGATTTGGATTTGATGTGTTCCGAAGGATTTGACGACAACGAATTAGGTAGTTTACGTGAGCTTTCATTTGTATCTGGAAAAATGGCAAGAATTGGGAACCTGATAAAAACTTACCCCAGAGAATTGCTTGAAGCAGATATGTCGAGTGAAGCCCTTGTGAAATTCCAAAAGGAATATGGAAACGATTTCAAATTTAAAATTAACAAGTTGCTTAATAGAGAAAGCAGGTATATGAAATTTGAAGAGAGATTAATAGAGGAATATCAAGAGGACTATCAGATGTCAAAAGAGATAGCAAAAAAGATTAAGTCTATTGATGTAGAGAGATTCATGCAAGAACGGGACTTTGTACAGAAAGCCTACGAGATAAAAGCTGATTATTGGTAAAGCTAATGATTAGATTTGTTTAGCGTATATATCTGCAAACTTATTTTTAATATCGTTGCTGGATCCTACAATTAGTTCGCAAATAGCGCCCCCTGCTGCAGCACATTCTACTTCTACTACATCAATATCCATGTCTAGAACTGAAGAGACTATACCTGCTATGATTCCACGCATTATATGGTCCGTTGGTTCGTTTACGTTGCCCTTGAGCCCTCTCGCAGTTGGAGAATTTTCTAGTAGTATAGTGCCGATAAGCCCATTGGCCCCAGCAGCATACTGGATTTTACCTTGGCCTAATAGGTTTACAGTATTACATACCCAAACTGGGCCTGAGGACGGATTGTAAACCTTGATAAAATTGGGTTTGTATTCAAGCATGGCTTCCTTTGCAGTCTGATACATAACCTTCTTCCAATCTGGGTCGTTATTTATGTTAAGTATATATTCTACCATCAAGGCATCAGGCAAGACGACTATACTTTGCCCGTAAAGGGTTACATCGCCATTGTCTTTAAACTCCATCTTCCGGCTGAGTAACAACATTTCAAAAAAGTTCATTTTTGATCACGTGTAAGTTGCTTGGAGACGATTTCTGGGAACTTTTTCTGAAGGTACTCTTTTGTACCCCAATAATAGATACATACGTCATTACCGGCACAGACACATTTTGTTTCTATGACGTCGATATCAGCCTTAAAAGTACCTGATAGCGCACCGGCGATAATACCCTTCAAAAAAACATCGAATGGCTCAGTTATACCCTTAGCTTTAAGGTTTAGGTGCAACGGTGAATTTTTAATATGCAAAAATCCGTAGTTTGACGTCTCCTCTATCAACTTATATTCGGCTATTCCCCAGCCGCCGAAAGTGGTATACTTAACCCATCGGTCTAGAAAGTTTCTATAGGAAAAAGAGTACTCTTTACCCAGTGGCTTTGAGTATTTAATCATGCCATTTTTCATGGATTCGTATAATTCTAGCAATTTTCCAGGGCTATCCTTTAGTCGTAGCTGATAGGCTGCGATAAAATTTACAGGTAGTATCTGCATTTTTTGCTGGTCGAGTATTATCTCGCCCTCCCGCATAATTATTTCTCGGGACAGCGAGAATCTTTCGAATATATTCATGAGCAACACCTGGAATCCTAGGATTTCCTAAATGAAACGCTCACTGGTATACCGCTTCGGCAGCCTTGACGGTTATGCCCCCCTTCCCGATGTCGAAGCTGTGGACGTACTGGCTGTGGTTGGTGTCCCTCATCTTCAGTATGGACATGGTCCTCTCCCTCTTGACGCCAATGAGCTCGTTGTACATCTGTATTATCCCATCGCACGCGAACTCGCTCACGCCGTCTATTGTTGTATGAGCAGGGCTTGTCCCACCATAGCTAATTAGTATGTTGGTAGTCCCCATCTTCTCCAGCTCCTCGATTATCATGTAGATGAGCCTCTTCTCGGAGTTGCCAGTGTAGTGCACCGTGTCTGAGCTTCCAGTCCTTGCCGCGCTGCCACCCATGCCCAGCTTGCCCGAGTCTATGTTGGTCAGCGAGACAGTTGATGCAGCGCTTCCGGCATAGCCCAGCGGTATCGAGAAAAGGTTTATGTTGATCGAGAACGTCTGTATGTTGTCGAATACGATCCTCTTGGCGTTTATCTGCTTCTTGACGTCCTTTATCATCTCGAACAGGTCGAACCTCATCCTGTCGATTGGTATCAGCAGGAAGAATATCTTGCCCTGCTTCTCCATGGCGTCTATGTCCATGCCCAGCTGCCTGGCCTGCACCCTAAGAGTCTCAACAGAAGAGTCGAGCGAGATGTATATCCCGTTCTCCCCGTTCAGCGCGCCGTTGTAAAGGTACTGCAGCGCGAAGATTGTCTTACCAGTTCCTGGCCTACCGGTCAGTAATATGTTCGTTCCAGCGGGAAGACCCCCCTGAACCAAACCGTCGAACCCCGTTACACCCGTTGCTACCCTGTCCATGATCCCTCCCCAAAGTAGCTAGTGACGGCCTTCATATAAATACCTTATGGTAAAAGAGAAGATAAGTTTTTAAAGCTATGGTAAGAGTGAGGGATAGAGGTATACCGAGCAGTAGGCGTCGGAGCCTTCGCGCCTCGCTTTGCGGAAAGTGCTCAGGCGAGCGCGGATCTCTTCCTGTACTCGAAGTAGCTGGTGACCGCACCAAACCTGCTGCCTATGTTCTTCCTTATGTAGCTGGCAGCGTCCTCGCCGTTCTTCTCGCTCCCGAACCTGGTCTTCACCAGGTAGCCGTACTCGCCATCGGTCACATAGACCTCCTCGACGTGCTTCAGGCCCATCAGCCTCTCGGCCAGCTCGTCTATGTTGGCGTTGGCCTTCGGCCTGATCAAATAGAACCTGTGCAGCCTGGACTTCTTCGTGGAGCTCATCTTATCGCCCTTGCGACCTCGGCCCTCTTGGCCTCGGCAGGCTCGTCGGCATAGACGACCCTGTAGGAGTACTCACCATCAGGGACAAGCCTTACCGGCCTGTTCTCCTCTGAGGTCCTGCACTTGCACGCCCTGCCGCACTGCTTGCACGCAGCGGAGCCATCCTTGGACGGCTTCAATCCCAGCATCTCCATTATTCCCACCATATCACCCATTAAGCATAAGCAAAATAGGATGGGGCGAAGAGTAGGTAGATAAAACGACCGAAAACCATTCCCCTTGGGGAGGGAAGACATAGCGTAGCTACGTCGGAACGATATAACGGCTTACTGTCCTTTCCACCCTTCATGACTTTCCCCATCCTTAGGAGTATTATGAAGCAGGTTATATTTAAGGGTAATCTATCCATAATGACTTATTTTGGGTTAATGTATTAATAATGCCAATATTATTTAGTTTTTATACGTAGTAAGATATTTTTTAAACTTAATTTAAAGCTAAAGTATATATATGTTATTGATTAAAGTATAGTTATGAAAAGGGTCCCAAGTGCAATAAGTAAGTCCTTAGAGAGTTTACAGGAGCAGATAGGCAATGTCACATTAGTAGTCAAAAACAGCAATTATTATGTTTACAAGACGGCTTCGTATTGGGACAAGAAGACAAAAAAAGTCAAAAGTTCCTCTGAGTATCTAGGCCGAATAACAATAAATGGAACATTTGTACAAAAGAGTAAAACGTATCCAACTGCGTTAGAAAGGGCAAAGAAAATAATAGAGGGGTTGGGTGGACAAGTTGTTATGCCACTCACCCCATCAGATGAAAGGACAGAAGAAGCACAGTATAGCGTAGAAGAGATAACAGATGTTGATAGAGCGATACTTACAGGATTAAGCATGAATGGTAGGGCACGCATGGGAGCTATAGGTAAACTTGCGAATATATCTGCTCAAAAAGCACAGAGAAGAATCAAGACATTAGGAAATCAACTGGGAATTAACTATACAGTAGAAGTTGACTTAGATAATCTTGGGTATATAGGATTTGTGGCATTCATAAAATTTTTAGATCAATATCCATCAATAGAGGAGATTAAAAAAGCATTTGAAAATGAGCCATTAGTGCAGTTTTGTGCCATGCTCAAAGGAGAATACGACGTAATGTTGTATATTCTGACTGAAAATAATATGAGAACGGCAATGTATGATAGAATAGATAAAATCAGAATGAAAGCATTAACGGGATATAACGCCAGGTGGTTTATAACCCCAGTATTTGGTGTGGATGATTTTATACCAATAAGGGAATCCTTTTTTGAGTTGCTTAAAACTGAACGAGTATGGGAGAGAAGCAAGGAACGACTAAGACCTTTAGAGGGCCAAATGTTAGTTAGAGAGTATTCTATTTTAAAAGAACTTACGCTTGATGGGTCGAAAGAATTCAAGACTATTGATATGGAATATAAACTGGAACCCGGAAGTGCCAGGTATTCTTACCATAAGCTTAGGGAAAAGGGCGTGATAAAAAGAACTACAATTAGTATGACAAAATTACCAGTAAAATATACCGCAATGATAATGATGGAAAGATTAAAAATAGATGATGCTGAGCGCACTAGGAATAACTTAAGAAGAAATTTAATTAGTTACACTAATTACCCCACCAATAAGTACTGTCTGTTACTAGATATAATAGAACCTGACGGAGTTGCGCTGTTTATGCCAGTATTTGAAAATAATAGTTTAGAGGACAATCTTCAGGAACTGAGACATGAAGTAAGTGGTGTAAATTTCAAAACGCTAATAATTACGTCTATAGTATTAGGGAGTTTCTGTTATAGGTTATTTGATAATAGATATTCCTTAGTGCATCAAGAATTAGTTAAAACAGGGGCCATAAAAGCCGAAAAAACAGTCTTGTATGAAGCGTAAATAAAATAGAGTTATCTATGTTATGAAAGATTAATTTCTTAGAACTACTTTCCCGGTATCATCGTATTCACCCTCTTAACACACAAAATTCGCTGTAAACCATTAAATACCTTCCCTTGGGGGTCGTTTCTGAGCGTATAGGGGAAGTATTAGAACCCAGTACTGTATTAGTGGTCACTTTTGTTTAGTAATATTTATTAACTAAATTTAAGGCAGTATAGGATTAATGTAAGAAGAAGTAGTGTGAGTAAATAGAGGTAGAAGCGTTATTGTTCGTTAGTTGTCTCCAATCATAGTATCACCATTTTGGTCTTCCATCTCCTTATTTTATCCACCAGTCATTGTATCCACGAGTTTAGTCATCTCCCTTCCTCATATTATCCACCGTTCATAGCATTCACCAATTTAGTCTTCGCCATTTCTCATTATATTCACCTTTAGGAACCTGATATCATGTTCACACCTGTTAGCCACCACTCATATTGGTCACCAATTCAACAGTAAAAATAAGCTGATATGCTTTAAATAGCTTTTAGCGACTGCGTTTCTAGACGTACATCAAGCCGTGAGGGCTATGCCCCCGTCCTGCTGATGAGGTAGTCGGCCAACGCCTTGATCCTTGCCTTCGCCCTTGACTCCGGGAGCTTCTTCGATATGCCCTCCCAGGCATCCCTGACGATGTCCACGGCGACCTTGTCCACGTACTTCTTGGCCCCTGTGCCGTCTATAAGTGCTATGGCCTCAGCTATGAGCTGCTTGTCCTTTGTGTGCATGCCCAGGATCTCTATTAGCCTCTTGCCCTCGCCGTTCTTGAGCTTCGATAGGGCGTGCACCACCAGCAAGGTTATCTTGCCCTCGGATATGTCGTCTCCCACTCCCCCCTTGTTCGCCGATACCCCGCTGGGGTAGATGTTGAGCACGTCGTCCTGTATCTGGAACGCAACGCCTATGCTGGCCCCGAACCTGCCCAAGGCCTCTATAGTTTGGTCGTCCGCCTCCGCCAGGGCGCCGCCCATCTTCGCGGCCATCCTTGCCAGCACACCAGTCTTGTCGTTCGCCATCTCGAGGTACTTGTCCTCCGTGATCGTCTTAGGGTCGACTATCCTGTTCTTGTGCCAGATGATGTCCGTGGCCTGGCCTATGCATATCCTAGTCATCTCCTTGATGTAAATCGCCAACGCCTTGCCCTTCACCTCATCCGAGAGCTTGGGGCTGTCCACCAGCGCGTTCATCGGGAAGTAGTACATGAAGTCCCCCAAATTTACCGCGACGTCCACCCCGTACTTGATGTAGACCGCGGGCTGGCCCCTCCTTGTCTGGGATGAGTCCTCCACGTCGTCGTGCACCAGGGTGCCGTTGTGTATTACCTCAGGTATGAGCGCGAACTCCAGATATGCATCAGGATCCTTGCCCAGAGCCTCTATGATCAGCAGCATCAGGGTGGGCCTCCATCTCTTGCCCCCCTGCTCCAGTATGTACATTGAGGGCTTCAGCACTCCCTCATCAAGCGCCTTGTGGTCAAACTTGTACCCACTCCTCCCCAGAAGCTTCTCTATAGAGCGCGGTGAGGATGCGACCGATATGTATTCCAGGATCACCGAGTTTATCTCGGCTCCCTTCTTCTCCAAATATGATACGATGTCATCTTTCTCTTCAGCCATGCAACCATTTTTGTTCGTTTAAGATGGGATAAGCCCCATATATAGCTTTCCTCGTTGTCCGTCCGTGGGCAAAGCGATGCTAAACCCTGAGCAGATCTTCCTGGGTGAACAGCGATACGTGCTTGACTCCGGTCTCCTTCTCCACCCTGCTGTCCAGCTGCCTGTTGACTACCGAGAAGGCGAAGGGTATCTTCACGTTCATGTGCTCGTCCCTTACCGCGTTTATCGCCTCCACGATGGAACTGCCTGTCGATGAGACGTCGTCCACCACAACGACCATCTTGGGGTGGTCGTGGAACCTTCTCAGCCCCTCTATCGTGTTCCCGGTACCGTAGTCCTTGTGCACGTTCCTGACATAGAATCCCTTGAGCGGATAATCGGTGAATGCCGAGAAGTTGACGATTGACTGCGAAATTGCTATGCTGCCAGTCGCCTTGCCGCCCACGTGGCTTATCTCTCTTCCCGATGTGGCTATCAGCTCGTGACCGAGGCTCCCTATCAGCATTGCAGCCTCGGGATCCTGCGCGCCTCTCTTGAGGTTTATGTAGTGCTTGCTCACCGCGCCGCTTGCCAGCTTGAACCCCTTCTCATTGTACTCGACATAGTAGGTCCTAAGCAGGTTGCCCAGCCTCTCCTTCATCGCGGTCTCTATCACGTTGCCGTCCGAGACCGGCAGCCCGCATATGCTCACATAGACCTTGGCCTTCCCTCCCGCTCTCCTGTACTCCGCAATGTTCCTCGCAAAGTAATCGAGCCCCATGCTCGGGAAGCCCTGCGCATTTACCAGGTCCAGCTCCGCGTCAAGCGTGGCGACCCTGACCCTCTTGTTCCCCTCCCTTGGGTTCAGCACTACGGTGCCCGGCTCCTGCATCCCGAAGATCTGCTGGAACACGAGAAGCGCATCGCCGTTCTTGTCCATCCCGGCTGCAGTGCCGAACGGCACCACGTCTATTCCGTTTATCCTGACGCTCAACCCCTTTGGAGGGGCGAAGAACGGCCCGAGCAGCATCGATATCTTCTTCCCATCCCTGTGCAGCAGGTCCAGCATCAGCTCGTGGACCATCTCGGGGTCGTTGCCGCACCTCTTGTACAGCCTAGGCCTCGCCTCGTTCCTGAAGTAATCTGGATTCCTCAGCCCCCTAAGCAGCATCGCCTTGTCCATCAGGTTGAGCTCGGGAAACTTTTTGACCTCTTCCGTGTGCGCCATGGAAACCTACTCGGTTATTTTTGTGTAGACCTTCTTTATGTTGGAATATGTCAGCCCCTCTATTTGCTGATTCGTGAACTCGTTTTCCTTCAGCATCTTGATGAAATCGCCGTAGCCGTCCATGCTCCTTATCCCCGACATGTACGACTCCTTGGGCTTGCCCGCCATGTATGTCTTCTCCTCAAGGCTGTGCGGCGCGTGGTCGGTTTCTATCCAGTCTATCTTTCCCGCCCTCAAAAGAGCCCTCAGCATGAACATCTCGTCCACATCCTTGATGGGCGGGTTCACCTTCAGCCTTGTAGCGCTGCTGCACTGCATGTCGTAAGTAGAGTAGGTAAGATGGTGCGGCGTAACTGCGCACGTTATGCTCATCTGTGTCTTGGCGTCGTTCACCAACTCCACTGCCGCGGCAGTTGATGTGTGGCATATGTGCAGGTTGCCGTTGAAGCCCTCCTGCCTTGCGAATGCTATCTGGTTTGCTACTCCCTTCACCTCCATCGATGGCGGCTTGGCGAGATTCCATGTGAAAGGCTTCTCCGGTTCCCAGCAGCCGTAGCAGGCAAGGCTCTCGTCCTCGCAGTGCACCGCTATTATCCCCGTGTAGCGCTCTTCCTTTGCTATCCTGTAGACCTTCCTCTGCCCCTCCTCATCCACCACCGACAGGTCCCCAGTGGAACGCCCCGCGTAAAGCTTCATCCCGACAACCTTGGGGTTCTGCTTTATCTCCGCGAACGCAGACCTGAGCTGGTCCGCGCTGCTTGTTGCGCCCAGGTATATGTAGTAGCCGCCAAGGCAGCCCTGCACCTCAGCGGTTCTTAGCCTCTTTCTTGCGAGCTCGGGAGTTATTATAGAAGGCTTGGTGTTGGGCATGTCGCACACAGCAACTATGCCATGGCTCTTGGCTAGCTTCATCCCCTTCCTTATCGTGTACTTGTAGGATTCGTCCCAGTCCCTGAAATGGACGTGGGTGTCTATGTGCTTCATCCATCGGTATCTGTTTTGGCTAATATTTATACTTTGCCAAGTGTGGATAAAAATGCCCCAAGCCGGATTTGAACCAGCGACCTATCCGTCTTCAGCGGATCGCTCTCCCACTGAGCTATTGAGGCACAAATAGAGACGTAAAATAGAATTGAATATAAAGATATATATCTGTATTGCAAAGTCTGCTCATGCCATTGACGTGGGACACTCTCTCACCGTATGACAGGCTGGTCAACACCTCGCTGATAGAGCCCAGGGCATACCAGATCAACATAATCAAGAGCATTTACACGGGCGGCAACACGCTTGTTGTCCTGCCAACTGGACTGGGCAAGACCCTCATAGCCGTGTTTGCCATGGCTAACGCGCTGCACAATGGGAAGAAGGCCGTCCTGCTCGCGCCCACCAAGCCGCTGAGCGAGCAGCACCATATCTCGCTCACAAGTCTGCTCAACATCGATTCCGGCCATATCCTCCTTCTGACCGGAAGCCTCGGGGCGGAAAGCAGGGCGAGGCTCGAGGAGGAGGCGAAGGTTATCGCAGCTACGCCTCAGACTTTCGCCAACGACCTGAAGAAGGGAAGGATAAACCTAGATAACATCGGCGTGGTGGTGTTCGACGAGGTCCACAAGGCGGTGGGCAAGTACGCCTACACCTACATCGCCGATGAGTGCAAGCTCAAGGGGGTCCAGCTCATAGGCCTCACCGCCTCGCCGGGAAGCAACAGGAAGAAGATAGACGAGCTGATAGAGGCGCTGGGCGTTGAGAACATAGAGATAAGGATATCCACGGATCCGGACGTCGAGCCGTACGTGATGGAGAAGACGGTCGAGACCATATACGTGGAGCCGGGCAAGACCGTAGAGTCCATAATGGGGCTGCTCAAGCCCGTCATCGACGAGCACCTTGCCAAGCTGTACGGCTACGGACTCAGCCCGTTCAAGAAATCAGACGGGTTGTCGAAGGGAAGGATACTCGAGATAGGCAGGGGGATAGACAAGCTGGAGGCCAAGAACTACAAGTTCATGGCGCTTCTGCACTACGTGTATCTGCTGCATCTGTCGCACGCCTACGACCTCGTCAGCACCGAGGGGCTCTACCCCTTCATGAGCTACTTCGACGCCCTCAACGCCAAGGAGAAGAAGAGCAGGGCGCTCAACAGCATACTCACCAACGGCAACGTGGTGCTTGCGATAAAGACCGCCAAGGAAGCTCTGGACAGGTTCGAGGAGCACCCGAAGATGGAGTACATAAAGTGGTTCATCACCAACGAGATGAAGGGCAAGAACGTCATAGTGTTCGCCCAGTACAGGTCAACGATAAAGAAGCTAACCGACCTGCTCAAGGGGCAGGGCATCAACGCGCGCTCGTTCGTGGGGAAGAGCCAGGGGGTCACGCAGGAGAACCAGAAGAGCACTATCGACGACTTCAGGAAGGGCAAGTTCAACGTCCTTGTCTCCACATCGATAGGCGAGGAGGGGCTGGACATACCAAGCGTCGACGCCGTCATCTTCTACGAGCCGGTGGCTAACGAGATAAGGAGCATACAGCGAAGGGGCAGGGCAGGAAGGATTAAATTCGGGCAAGTGCTCATACTAGTGGCAAGGAAGACGAAGGACGAGGCCTACCTGATGATAGCCAGGACAAGGGAGAAGAGGAT
>Ga0307374_10006046_pt1 | contig 19263 bp, 21 predicted proteins | sample OX3MG_FD_202532 | JGI IMG/M metagenome (GOLD analysis project Ga0307374, IMG submission 202532) | Soil microbial communities from Risofladan, Vaasa, Finland - OX-3 | ecosystem: Environmental > Terrestrial > Soil > Coastal area > Acid sulfate soil | place: Finland: Risofladan, Vaasa | collected...
AATAAGCTAAAAATAAAACTACCAACGATGTTGTAGATATTTTTTCAATATAGCAGAATTAATCATAAATGCCATCTACAAGGGCTTACAGAGGAAAGTGAAAGAAGTTTAAAAAGGAAAATCCGATCCAATGAAATCAAAAAAAACAAATCCCTGACCGTAGCCATTTTTTTTGGGTCAGACCAGGGATTGGGGGGAAGGTTCAATGACATCCTTACCAGGTTTGCTATTCAAATATTAAAAAACACAACAGGCGAAAAAGTGATTTGGGCGGTTGGAGAAAGAATGGATGCGGAATTGAAAGATGCAGGAATGGCGCCGGTTAAGGTTTTCAATGTTCCCAATTCTGTTACTGCCATCACGCCGTTAGTGAATGACATTTTAATCAAGAGTGAAGAATTACGCGAAAGAAACCCGGAGTACCGTCTTACTATCTTTTATAACAGTCCCGCAACCGGTGAAGGTTACCGACAGGAAAACCAACAATTATTGCCTCTTGATAAAAGCTGGGAGCAGGAAATAAAAAAATTGAAATGGCCTTCAAAAAAATTGCCACAGGTAATTGGCGGCGCCGAAAGCACTTTGCGGGTATTGATAAGGGAATATCTTTTTGTTTCCATTTATAAAGCCTGCGCGGAATCATTGGCAAGCGAAAATGCAAGCCGCCTGGAAGCCATGCAGCGGGCTGAAAAAAATATTGGTGAAATATCGGACGACCTTAATCAAAGCTATAACCGGCTTCGGCAAAGCAATATTGATGAAGAGTTGTTTGATATCGTTGCAGGATTTGAAGCTTTAAAAAAAGTTCTGAAAAAATAAAATAAAAATAATTATGAACCGTGACATAATCAGCAGCAGCCAGTATATGGATTTTTGCCTGTTGAAATAGAGGGTGTGAATGCACTGGCGGCATTAGCGCTTGATATGTGATGGTCGTGGAATCACGAAGCGGACAAATTATGGAAACGACTTGATCCTTCGCTTTGGGAATTGACTCATAACCCCTGGATTGTATTGCAAACAGTGGCGTATTACCAGCTTGAGCGCCATTTAGCCGATCCAGAATTCAGGCTTATGCTTGATGACCTGATAAAAACCAAACAAACCATTTTAAGTTCGCCGGCCTGGTTTCAGGAAAATCACGCTAACGCACCACTTACCTGTGTTGCGTATTTCAGTATGGAATTTATGCTGAGTGAAGCATTGCCGATTTATGTGGGCGGCCTTGGCAATGTTGCAGGAGACCAGTTAAAATCCGCCAGTGATTTGGGAGTGCCGGTAGCGGCTGTAGGCTTGTTTTACCAGCAAGGCTATTTTCGTCAGCAGATTGATAAATATGGCAATCAACAGGCTTTATTTCCCTATAATGACCCAGGGCGATTGCCCATTACGCCATTGCGATTGCCCAATGGAGAATGGCTGCGGATAAAGGTTTCATTATCCGGTTATCCTGCCTGGCTTCGCACCTGGCAAGTGCGGGCGGGGCGGGTAAAACTTTATCTTCTTGACAGTAATGACCCTGTTAATTTACCCATGCCCCGCGGCATTACCGGCGAAATCTATGGCGGCGGCCCTGACCTGCGCATACAACAGGAAATTTTGCTGGGCATTGGTGGATGGAAATTATTGAATGCACTTGGCATTCAACCCGAAGTATGCCATATAAATGAAGGCCATGCCGCCTTCCTTGTGTTGGAACGCGCCAATGATTTTATGAAAGAAAACGGAACCACATTTGAAGAAGCGCTTGCAGTTACCAGGGCGGGAAATTTATTTACAACACATACTGCTGTAGCCGCAGGATTTGACCATTTCAGCCCATCGCTGATGGAGCAGTTTTTTGGTGATTATGCTGCTAATGAACTTGGGTTTGATTTCAATAATTTGATGGCGCTTGGCCGGCAGGATTCCAAAAACACTTCTGAAAGTTTCAATATGGCTTACCTCGCCATCCGTGGAAGCGGCGCGGTCAACGGAGTCAGTCAATTGCACGGAGCGGTAAGCCGCCGTCTTTTCCAATCGCTTTTTCCTCGCTGGCCTGTCGGGGAAGTGCCTGTTGGCTTTGTGACTAGCGGCGTTCATATGCCAAGCTGGGACTCCGAATTTGCGGATGAATTATGGACGGAAGCATCCGGAAAAAGCAGATGGAGAGGGGAATTGGAAACTCTTGAAGAAAATATAAACCATATCTCCAATCAAAAACTGTGGGCCTTTCGAAATGCTTCAAGAAATAGCCTGGTTCATTATGTCCGCAAAAGACTGGAGGGGCAATTAACGATATCCCGGCAAACGCAGGAAATGATTGATACCGCAAAAAATGTTTTTGATCCCAACACATTAACGCTGGGTTTTGCACGCCGGTTTGTGACCTACAAAAGGCCTAATCTTCTTTTGCACGATGAGGAAAGATTAATCCGCATTCTTACCAACCAGGAGCGTCCCGTGCAATTGGTGATTGCTGGGAAAGCGCCGCCGTTTGATGAGTCCGGAAAAACATTGATAAAGGAATGGATACAATTCATTCAATAACATAATTTATACAAGCATGTTGTTTTTTTAAGTGATTATGATATGCTACTCACTGAAAACCTGGTGCAGGGTGTGGATGAATGGATTAATACGCCGCGCCGCCCGTGGGAAGCCTGCGGTACAAGTGGTATGAAAGTACTGGTGAATGGCGGCATTAATTTATCAGAACTGGACGGCTGGTGGGCGGAAGCCTACACACCTGAAGTGAGCTGGGCTTTGGGCGATATGCAGGAGCACGGCGATGACCCGGGCTGGGATGCCGTAGAAGCGGGAAATTTATATGATTTACTGGAACAACAGGTAGCGCCCGATTTTTATTCACGCGATGGCAATGGAATACCGGTAAAATGGATTGAAAAAATAAGGAAAAGTATGGCCACGCTTACGCCGCGTTTTTCTGCCAATCGCGCCGTGCGGGAATATACTGAAAAATATTACCTGCCCGGCGCCGCCAATTATAAAAAAAGGGCAGAGGATAAGGGCGCACTGGCGAAAAAAATAATTCATGAGATGAATGACATTAAAAATAAATGGGAGCAAATTCATTTTGGCGAAACTATCATTGAAAATGTGGAAGGCGGTTATGAATTTAAAATTTTTATCGGGCTCAATGGCATCCAACCCGAACAGGTTGCTGTGGAGCTTTATGCTGAAGGAATGAATGGTGCAGCGCCTGAAATAATAAAGATGGAAACTGAGACAAGTCAAAATGTAGAAAACTATGTTTTTCATGCTATTATAAAGACAAAAAGAAAAGCGGCAGATTACACGGCACGCATAAAACCTTGCTACGAACATGTTTCAACACCCCTGGAAGACAACCGGAATCTGTGGCAGCGGTAATCGCAATCAGAAAAAGTTTAAGAATAAAAGTCATTCGGAATAAAAATCATGAAACCATTTTATGAAAATAAACCATCAACATATTCTCACCATCAACAGCGGTTCTTCCAGTATTAAATTCGCTTTGTATGCCGCGGATGAAAATCTGAAGAGTTTTTTTTCTGGCGAAATAAAAGGAGGATAAGGCGAGCGATTCCTTTATTTAACATTTAACCATCCTTCCTGAAACTGAGGACAATCAACTTTATTGCTGATAATTATCAGTGTTCCCGGAATAGGTAAAAAGTAGTTTTGTTTTCGAAAAAGTAGGCTATGGACAAAAGTATCATACCGGAATTACAGGATGTAATGGAGGCGGTGCATTATCGCCCCGCTGTTTCTGTTTTTATGCCTTTTGACCCAAAAATGGGGCTTAAAAAGGAATTGACACATTCTTTAAAAGTTGCGGCAGATAAGGTGGAGCGGGAATTACTGGAAAGTTATCCTGATGAAATGGTCATGCTAATAACGGAGAAACTCAGGGGGATAATTCAAAAACTGGATTTTAATACACATAAGAGAAGCATCGCCATTTATCTATCGCCTGTTTTTGAAAAAGTATTGTACTTAGACATAGCTGTTGAGGAGAAGATCATTATTGATGAATCATTTGAAATCCGCGACCTGGTATATAGCAAAAAGCAATTGCACAAATACCTGGTACTTCTATTAAGCGGCAAGGAAAGCCGGATATATCTCGGCAATACCAATAGCTTCGTAAGAATTTTATCCGATACGCCGGAAACAGTATCCGCTTATATCAATGATGCGCCGGAAAAAGTGGCCAACTTTTCGGATATGTCTTCACGCAAAGAAATAATTACAGATAAATTTTTACACCATATTGACAATTCCCTGGGCATTATACTTAAAGCTCACCAACTACACCTTTTCGTTTTGGGTACCGAAAAAATATTGGGGCATTTCAAAAGCTTTACCAAACATGCCGGAGCGATAGTTGAATATGTGCAGGGTAATTATGAAGAAACAACCTTGTCCGACCTGAAAAAAATCCTGGAACCTTATGTAGCCGACTGGAAGAAAGTGATACAAAAGGATTTATTGAATCAAATAGAAGATGCGGCAGGCAAAAAGAAACTGGCGGTAGGTATGCGGGAAGTATGGCGGAAAGCCATGCAACGAAAAGGGCGCTTACTGATAGTGGAAAAAAATTATATATATGCTGCGCTGCATGGAAGCCATGAAGACATAATTTATAAGGCGGGGAAGCCTAATAATGAATTTTCTTACATACGCGATGCGGTGGATGAGATAATAGAAAAAGTATTGGAAAATGGCGGTGATGTAGAATTTGTAGATAAGGATATATTGAAAGACTATCGGCAAATTGCTCTTAAGCTGTTTTATTGATAAAAAACAGAAGGTATTGAGACGGGAATAGCCATTAGCTAACAACTCTTAGTCAATAAACAAAAAATAAATCTCATGAATACGTACATAAAAAAGTTTAAAGAAATCGGCATCGCGGACATAGCTAAGGTAGGTGGCAAAAATTCTTCCTTAGGCGAAATGTTTTCCAAACTTACCTCAAAAGGAATTTCTGTACCTGATGGATTTGCAACCACTTCATACGCCTTCGAAGAGTTTCTTACTCAAAACTCATTGCATTCAAAACTCGATGATTTGATGCATCAATTGGATAGAAATAATTATGAAAATCTTAATGAAACCGGTGCAAAAGCAAGGGAATTGATGCTTGCCGGTGAACTTCCTCAAAAACTTCAATCTTTGATTTTGCAGGCGTATAAAGAATTATGCGGCGAAAATGAGTATGAAGTGGCCGTGAGAAGCAGCGCTACCGCGGAGGATTTGCCGCAGGCCAGTTTTGCGGGGCAACATGAAAGCTACCTGAACATCAAAGGCGGCGCGGCTGTGCTCAATGCAATAAAAAAATGCTACGCTTCGCTTTATACCGACAGGGCGATTAAATACAGGGAGGAAAATGGTTTTGCGCATCAGAAAGTGTCATTATCTGTAGGTGTTCAAAAAATGGTTCGTTCAGATAAAGCATCATCCGGCGTGGGTTTTACGCTGGAGCCCGAATCGGGTTTTCGTGATATTGTACACCTCAGCGGCGTATGGGGATTGGGTGAAAACATTGTTCAGGGAACCGTTACGCCCGATGAATTTCTGGTTTTTAAACCCACTTTACTTCAGGGCAAAAACGCCATCATTCAAAAAAAATTGGGTGAAAAAACCAAGACCATGATTTATAGCAATGAAGAAAATGAGCCGGTGATTAATATAGATACGCCGAAAGAAAAACAGGAACTTTTTGTGCTGAGCGATGAAGAAATTATGAGGCTGGCTAATTGGGCTTTAATCATAGAAAACCATTACCAGAAACCAATGGATATCGAATGGGCAAAAGACGGTATCACGGATGAAATGTTTATCATCCAGGCAAGACCCGAAACGGTTCATTCACAACGAAATCCTTTGCTGGTAAAAGAATATAAATTATTAGATAAAGGAATTGTGCTGGTGCATGGCGAAGCTATCGGTTCAAAAATAACCACCGGCATAGCAAGAATTTTACATTCGCCTGATGAAGCGGACAAATTACAAGCCGGTGAAATAATAGTTACCGACACGACCAGTCCCGACTGGGACCCGATACTGCAAAAAGCTTCGGCAATCATTACTAACAAAGGCGGAAGAACCAGCCACGCTTCTATTGTGGCCAGGGAACTGGGTGTTCCGGCAATCGTGGGCTGTGCCAATGCTACTGATAAAATCAGGGATGGAGAAATGATTACCGTTTCCTGCTGCGAAGGCAAAACAGGTTTTGTTTACCAGGGAAAATTAAATTTCAACGTAACAGACCTTGATTTTTCATCCATTAAAAAACCTGAAACCACTGAAGTGATGCTGATTGTGGGTGACCCGGATAAAGCATTTGAATTATCCTTTTATCCAAATGATGGTGTTGGTTTGATGCGTATTGAATTTATCATCACGCATTCAGTACAAATTCACCCGATGGCATTGGTGAAATTTAATGAATTGAAAGACGCGGCAGCCAAACAAAAAATTGAAGAATTAACGCATCATTATCCCGATAAGGAAAAATATTTTGTGGACCAGCTTTCGCAGGGAGTGGCAACTATTGCAGCGGCTTTTTATCCCAAAGACGTTATTGTGCGGATGAGCGATTTTAAAACCAATGAATACGCCAACCTTATAGGTGGAAAGAACTTTGAGCCGCATGAGGAAAACCCGATGCTTGGGTTCCGCGGGGCTTCCAGGTATTATAACGATTTGTACAAAGAAGGTTTCCGGCTTGAATGTGAAGCCATTAAAAAAGTAAGAGAGGATATGGGATTGGCCAATGTAAAAGTGATGATTCCTTTTTGCAGAACCGCTGAGGAAGGAAATAAAGTGATTGCCGTAATGAAAAGATTTGGATTGGAACAAGGCGTTAACGACCTGGAAATTTATGTGATGGCAGAAATACCCAGCAATGTGATATTGGCCGAAAAATTCGCCGCGATTTTTGACGGGTTCTCTATTGGGTCAAACGACCTTACACAGCTTACCCTTGGTATAGACCGGGATTCCGCAATCGTAAGCAATTTGTTCAGCGAACTAAACGATGCACCTAAAGAAATGATTGCTACCATGATTTCCAAATCTAAAAAAGCCGGAACAAAAATTGGATTGTGCGGACAGGCGCCGAGCGACTTTCCGGAGTTCGCCAAATTTTTGGTGGAAGAAGGTATAGATAGTATTTCATTCAATCCTGATGCGATATTGAAAGGAATTGAAAATATCCGAAAAGCGGAAGAAGAGAAAATAAAGAATTTGCAACCAATTTAAATTGATTAATATGGAAAAGTTTTTTCAGGATAAAGTAGCCATAGTAACAGGCGGTAGTTTTGGAATTGGAAGAGCCGCCGCCATCGCATTTGCGGAAAAAGGCGCGAAAGTGGTCATTGCAGATTGGGTGGAAGACAATGAAACCCTTAATGCGATTAAATCAGCGGGTGGCGATGCCATCTTTATCAAGTGCGATGTATCCAGTGATGAAAGTGTAAGAGCAATGGTGGACAAAACTATTGCCCAATACGGAAGACTGGATTATGCGTTCAACAATGCCGGAGTGGAAGGGCTTTCAGCGCCCACGCATGAATGCACGAATGAGAATTGGGATAAAACGATTGCTGTAAACCTGAAGGGGGTTTGGCTTTGTATGAAATATGAAATTCCTCACATGATAAAACAGGGTAAAGGCGCTATTGTAAACAATGCATCCATAGCAGGATTGGTGGGTTTTGTAAATATACCGGCGTATGTAGCATCAAAGCACGGAATTCTTGGCCTAACCAAAAACGCAGCGCTTGAATACGCCAAATCCGGCATCCGGGTCAATGCCGTTTGTCCGGGCGTCATCAAAACCGCGATGATTGACCGCTTCACCGGAAAAGATAAAGTAGTAGAGAAGCAATTTGAAAGCATGGAACCGGTAGGGAGAATGGGCCAACCCGAAGAAGTGGCGGAGGCAGTTATCTGGCTTTGTTCCGATGCCGCATCTTTCGTTACCGCTCATCCAATGGCTGTTGATGGCGGCTGGGTAGCGCAGTAATTAATAGGTATTGATAAAGTTGGGTTAAGCAATATTTATGTAAATGTTGAAAATATATGGGATTCATTGTAGAAACACTTGAGCTCACCAAACAATTCGGTCGTTTCGTGGCGTTGGATCATCTGAATATATCGCTGGAAGAAGGCGGAATATTTGCATTGCTTGGTCCCAACGGAGCGGGAAAAACAACCGCCATTAAATTGCTGACCACCTTACTGGTGCCTACTTCAGGCGATGCGCTTATAGATGGAATCAGCATTGTAAAACATCCTTTTAAAGTACGAAGATTGATTGGCTACGTGCCGCAGATGATTTCGGTTGATGGCACACTTACGGGTTATGAAAACCTGTTGCTTTTCGCAAAATTATATGACATCCCATCCAAAGAAGCCAAACGCCGTGTATTGGAGTCGTTGGAATTTATGAACCTTACCGACCATGCCCGCAAAGCGGTAAAAACCTATTCGGGCGGAATGATAAGAAGATTAGAGATTGCGCAATCCATGTTGCACCGGCCTAAAGTTTTGTTTCTTGATGAACCTACAACAGGACTAGACCCGATAGGCGTGAAAGCTGTATGGCAGCATATACTGGAGCTTAAACAACAATTCAGCACCACTATTTTATTGACCACTCATGTGATGGAAGAGGCCGACAAGTTAGCCGATCACGTGGCTTTTTTATCAAGGGGAAAGCTCGCGGCCATAGGTACACCAAAGGAATTGAAAAGCTCATTGAAAAAAGAAAATGTGACTATGGAAGATGTTTTCATTCAATATGCCCAGGAATCAGCAGAGAATGAAAGAGATTTTCATGAAGCTGCAAGAGAACGCAAAACAACTTCCCGCCTGGGATAAGAAGCTAATAGCTATCGGCATCAGATAACAGCCAATAAAATGATACGATTTTTAAAGAAAACATTTGTTATAACCGAACTGGAAGTCCGGAAGATCTTTCACGACCCCACAGAGATTTTTACAAGAGCGGTGCAGCCGGCCTTGTGGTTGCTCATATTTGGACAGGTATTCCAACGGATGCATCCCATGAGTGGGAATATGCGGTATATTGATTTCATGACACCGGGCATCCTGGCCCAAAGTGTATTATTCATTGCCATTTTTTATGGCATCGGTATTATTTGGGAAAGAGACCTGGGACTTACACATAAATTTCTCGTTACGCCCACGCCACGGGCCGCGCTGGTGCTGGGGAAAGCTTTGTCCGCCGGACTACGTTCCGTCCCGGTCATGATTATTATTTATCTATTGGCTTTTTTATTGAATGTAAAATTAAACTGGAGTCCATTATCCATATTTACCGTATTGCTGATAGTCATATTGGGTTCGGTCCTGTTTTCTACATTTTCGCTTATCATAGCTTGCCTAGTCAAAACCCGGGAAAGATTTATGGGAATAGGACAGCTATTGACGATGCCTTTATTTTTTGCCAGCAATGCCATATACCCGATTGATGTAATGCCACATTGGCTGCAAGTGCTTTCCCGCCTGAACCCGCTAACCTATATGGTGAATGCGCTTCGCATTTGTATGCTGAATACAGAGCCGCCGGTAAATCTGGTTTATAATATCGGAATTTTGATAGTCGTGTCGGCAGTGATGATTATGATTGGCGGAGTTTTGTATAAAAGGGTGATTGTCTGATAACTGCTATTGCGATTTTTTTGGATATTTTTTTTGTTGCCTTATGTTATGGATTATTCTATTAATCATAATATTTTCCCCTGCGTGGAGATAGTATTTTATTAAAAACAGGCATCTGGTTGAATTGAACAGGAATATTTTTTCTTACTAAAAAATAAAAAAACAAATATGGGCACAAAAGAATTCTTCACGACTACAGGAGAAAATTTACTTAATAAGGTAAAAGAATTAATTAATGAAGGGAATGTGAGAAGGATAACCATTACTGAAAAATCAGGAAAGGAATTAATGAGTTTTCCATTGACGATTGGTGTCGTTGGCGCTGTGCTGGCTCCGGTTCTTGCCGCCATTAGCGCTTTAGCGGCTTTAATCGGCGAATGTTCTATCACAGTAGAAAGAGAAGATGATGAATCAGTAAAGGAATAGCGAATAAGATTTTTTATGGCTCTTTTGTACAGGTCAAAACTGAAATTATCTCAACAACCACCTTCTAAGAAGGTGGTTGTTGAGATTTATTTTTCAATTTCTACCGTGATTTCTACTTTTCATTTTTCAATTTTTTCCTGAACATAATAGCAAGTAGCAACATTGATAATGGCGCTGTAATAGCCCAGGGAAAACCAAGAAGCAATAAATTATAAGAATAGACAGGATAGAAATAAACAATACTAATTAAAGGCGTTACAGAGGCATTTGCAATGAACGATATTCTAACCCATTTTTGGAAACCTTTCTTCTCAAATGCAGGTATGGCTACAAAAGTTGCCACTCCCATAAAAATATATCCCAATGCATCAAAATTCCAAAACATGGAATGTGGTGTTTGTTGAAGTATGCGAACTTCATTTAAAGCCCCCTTGAGTGCATTGGGAATAACGGTTGCCAACTGCACCACATAATTGGCTGTAACAAAAACAGCATAAAGAATAGTAAATATTAATGCCGCGTGGCTCCAAAACTTTTTGCTAACTGGTGTTATGTAATGCAGAGCAAGCATTTCAAGAATAAAAGGAGTGACAATGCAAAGAGATGTTCCGTAAATGAGCCGTTCATCGGTTGGGAAAGTAAAGATATCATAGATCTGTAATAGCTGTACGATAACGTATGCTACTGTGGCTGTAAATGCTAAAACACCTGACCAAAACCCAATTTTATATATTGTTGTATTCATGGCTGTCTATTTTTTTATTCCTTTTAGGAAGTTGCCCTGTAAGAAAAGGATTAAAATAGCAATAGTTGCCGTAACCGGTTGCATCCAGGATACATAGCCGATAATGCTTACCTGAACAGCAAGCCATGCGAGGATAACCACTACACAAAAAAAAGTGATTTTTCGTGCAAGTTCACTTTGCCTGAATACAGCAATGGCAGCAACCAGCGCCAAACTCCCTATAACTGCAAAAAGAAAAAGGCCCGGAATAAAATAGTTGCGAAATGGACTGCCGGCCAGCCATTGTACCGGTACGCCTTCGGCCCCTGTCATTCCGTAATAGCCGCCTGCAAACGCATTCAAGGCAACAAGCAAGAGTAATATTCCCAAAGTATAACGAATATTTTTTTTAGAAGTTTCAGGCATTTATTTCTGAATTATATTTTAATTTAAAATCAAAATGACTATGATAATTCTATTTCGCAAGAAACACAGTTTAAGTCAACTACAGTTTTAACCTGGACAATTTAAATATCTCTATGTAAAGCATCGTAGCTAATCGCTGATAAAACTGACAAAACTATACGGCAAATTTATCTTTAATTCGATGGCCTGTAAATGACCACCTTCATATAAAACAATGACACCCGTCATTCTATGCCATCTGTTTATCCTTCAATTTTACCTATGTTATGGATTTTTCTATTACTCATAATATTATTGCTGGTCTGGATATTATTATCACCATTAGTATTTGAAATTGATACAAGAGTTCCGGTAATAATGATACAATGGAAAAGCATTGGGAATGCAACGTTATTCTATGAAGATGAAGTATGGTGGCTGAAAATCCGGGTCTTGTTCTTTTCTAAAAAATGGAATCTAGTGCAAATGATTTTTGCAGATAGCAAAAAAAGAAAAAAGAAAAATCTAAGTCGCGAAAAAAAAGACAAAGGAAAGTCAATGCCGGTTTTAAAGCTCTTTAAAATATTTAAAACGTTTTAAATAATTCATTGGGAAATAGCCTTTAGTTCAGGCGACAATACAAGAAATGCCTGGTTGTATTGGCTGAATTTTTTCCCCTTAACAAGAAAGCATGTTCATATCAATTTTTTTGATGAAAACTACCTGGCATTGGTTATCCGAAATAAGGTATGGCGGATGGCTTATGCCTTTATAAAATAAATTATTCATTCATTTTTAAAATCAATTTTATGGCAATTAATTTAGAAGAACCAGTAAAACAGCTTACTGATTTTATGAAAACAGAAGCAAAGACCGACACAGTAATAGGCCCCGCATTTCAATTGGGTGAATTTATTTGTGTGCCTGTAATTAAATTCGGTATGGGCCTTGGCTATGGCGGAGGTGAAGGACATGGAGATGCACCCAATAAAGGCAAGGGAGAAGGTACAGGCACTGGTGCGGGAGGTGGTGTAGGTATAGTGCCGATTGGATTCCTGGTTACACGCCAGGACCAGATTTCTTTTATCCCTACACATACCAATAAAGGCCTTGGCGCTGCATTTGAAAAAGTCCCCGACCTGATTGAAAAATTTATGGAAAAGAAAAGGCAGAAGAAAGAGGAAACGGTTTCTTGAAAAACAGGTGAAGAAAAAATTCCAAGTCAGCAAACGGACAAATAATGAGTTTTTTTTATTGAACAGTATGAATAATCAAAAAAAAACACGCAAATTTTTCATTCTTTTTTGTTCTGCGGGAAAAGCCATTTTGTAGTTTTTGATTCTTTTGGAATTGTGATTTCATAAACAAGTGAAGAAAAAAAAATCCGCACCAGCAAACGAAGAAATAGTGAGATTTTTCCTTTGTATGGTTCTTCGTCATTATGTATGGAAAATAAGCTAATAAGGTTGAATTAGTGATTTTATTATTCCAGGTTACTAAGGTAATAAAATAGGGTTGCTCAGCATCTTTTCTGAAGCCGGCTTCATTTAGGCCTTATTAACCTTAGTAACATCAAACGCATTATTAGAATCAAACCTTATTCCCTTATGTTCTTTAGTTTCTACTAATTTTAACGATGAGCCCTTTTTAGTGAACAGAAAATCCTGCTTCTTCTTTTAATAAAACCAAAGGCTAAAAATATACTAATGAAAAAATATTTGATATTGTATTATTCAAAAACCGGCAACAGCCAATTTATTGCTGAAAAATTGTCTAAAGAATTAGGATTTAATTCGAAAAAAATAATCCCTGTAATGGATAGCCTGGCGGTATTGTTTTTACTATCGTTAATGAAAATTGGCATCCCAACAAATATTTCAAAAAAAGAAATCGAAGGCTATGACGAGGTGATAATTTTAGGCCCTGTTTGGGGTGGACTTTTAATTTCGCCTTTAAGAAACACGCTAAAAAAATGTATTAAGGCCTCAAAAAATATTCACTTTGCGGTTACTTGCGAAACTAAGGATGACGACAAGGATAAAAAATATGGTTATGCAAAAGTATTGAGGAAGGCCAAAGGTTTGGGAGGTAAATTCGTTAGAACAATGGAAGCTTTTTCTACTGCTCTTGTAAATACAGATAACAAAGCCTGGAGCCCAAAATTATCTGAAAAGATAAAAATAACGGAAGAGAATTTCAATGGGGCATTAAAATCAAGATTAAGCGATTTTGCAATACAAATAAAGTCATTTTAGAAAAATCAAACCTCGCCGTAAAATCGTTTTTTTAATTTTAATAATAAGCAGATAGCTTTTTTCCTAGTTGTATTTTCGTGAAAGATTATTTTAGTTTCCTGTAAATAAACCGCTTCACTAGTTCCGCGCTAAAAAGATACACAATTACCAATACCACAATATAAATAACAATCTCAACCGGCAATACTTCAAAACCAATCCTTTCAGCAAAAGGAAGATACGGTAGCAGCCAGCCAATACTAAGGCAAACGGCCACGCTGAGAACCAATTTTCCCGAAGGCCTGCTTTTATAAAAAGGAATATGCTGGGTACGGATAATAAATACCACCAAAATCTGTGTGGCAAGCGATTCCAGAAACCATCCTGTTCTGAATTGTGCTTCATTTACCGCAAAAACTTTGTACAAAAGCCAGAAAGTAATCATGTCAAAAACGGAACTGGTAATGCCATAGATAAACATGTAGCGATAGATTATTTTCAGGTTCCATCGTTGAGGGCGATTGGTATAAGTTTCGTCCACATTATCGGATGGAATGGTAACTTGCGAAGTGTCGTATAAAAAATTATTGATTAAAATCTGCACCGGAAGCATGGGCAAAAAAGGCAAAAATAAGGTTGCAGCAGCGACCGAAAACATGTTGCCAAAATTGGAACTAAGCCCCATCAGGATATACTTCATCGTATTGCCAAAAGTTTTCCTTCCTTCCAAAATTCCTTCTTTCAGCACCAGCAAACTTTTTTCTGTAAGAATAATATCAGCGGATTCTTTGGCTACATCCGTTGCGCTATTTACGGAAATACCAATGTCGGCAGCCTTCAATGAAGGCGCGTCATTAATGCCATCGCCCATATAACCTACAGCATGGTGGTGTGCTTTGAGCGCATTAATAATCCGGTTCTTTTGGTCTGGCGAAAAGCGGGTGAATATCGTAGTATTCAACACTCTTTTTCTGAGCGCGTCATCAGTGAGCGTATCCATTTCATATCCCTGCATCATGCCTTTTATCGGCAGGTTGATTTCCCTGCAGATTTTTTCGGTTACAAGGTGATTATCGCCTGTAATAATTTTTACTTCCACGCCAATATCGGCAAGTGCTTTAATTACTTCACTCGCATCTTCTTTGGGCGGGTCAAGGAATGCTACAAAACCCTCAAATGAAAGCAAAGCTTCATCATGCTTTGAAAATTGCTGCTGCCCGGTAACATTTTTCACGGCGATGGCCAGCACGCGAAAACCGTCAGAGCTCAGTGATTCATATTGTTTTACCGCCGCTGCGATAAAATCTTTATCCTGAACACATACCTTCAATATTTCTTCGGGCGCGCCTTTGCAAATGAGCGTCACTTCTTTATTCTGCTCAGCCACTACGCTCATGCGTTTACGATAAAAATCAAAAGGAATTTCATCCGTTTTGTGCCAGGAAGAAATGTCTAACTTTTGAAACATAAGAATGGCATCATCCAGCGGATTTTTTATGCCGGTTTGGAACGAACTATTGAGGTAAGCCAATTCAAAAACACGGTCTGAATGATTGCCCGAAACATCCACACATCTTATCAGTTTTATTTTATCCTCTGTTAAGGTTCCCGTTTTATCGGTACACAAAACTTCCATACTGCCGAAATTGGGAATGGCGGATAAATGTTTTACAATTACCCCTTTTTTCGCCATTTGCAAAGAACCTTTCGACATGGTAAGCGACATAATCATCGGAAGCAATTCGGGCGTAAGGCCCACAGCAATTGCGATTGCGAACATGAAAGATTCCAATATATTTTCTTTCATCAGCGCATTGATAAAGAAAATAAACAACACCAGCGCAATGGTTACTTTCATAATCAGGTAGCCAAACTCGCGCATGCCATGGCTAAAATCAGTTTCTACTTCACGCCCGATTAATTTTTCGGCTATTTTTCCAAACTCAGTACCGGCGCCGGTTTTAACCACTGCCGCTTTCGCCGTGCCGCTGATAACACTGGAACCCATAAATGCCATATTATCCATTGTACTCAAATCGTTGGTGGCGCCGGCAATGGCATCAGCGTGTTTTTCGCCTGGAAAAGATTCGCCGGTAAGGGATGATTGATTGATAAAAAAATCTTTCGCCATCAGAATCCGCACATCAGCCGGAACAATTTTACCCGCATTTAATAATACCATGTCACCGGGACATAAATCCTGCGGTAAAATATCTTCTTCTGCCCCATTGCGAATAACGGTGGCTTTGCTTTTTACAGTTTGCTTTAATTTTTCCGCGGCATTTCTTGCGTCTCTTTCCTGGAAAAAATCAGTTAGTACACTCGCTATCACAATCAGGATGATAATGGAGGCATTGATGTTTTCTGAAATAGAAAATGAAATGCCCGCGGCAATTAATAAAAGGATGACCAAAGGACTTTTAAAATGTTGCAGCAAATTTTGCCACCAAGCTTCTTTTTTATGAGAAGGAATCATGTTGGGACCATTTTCTTTAAGTCGTTTGCCGGCTTCTGTTGAGGTAAGGCCGGCATCCATATCCGTTTGCAGCGTGGATAAAACCTGTTCTTTTGTTTGCGAAGCAATTGTTTTCAAATCATAATTCATGTAAGGAAACATTTCAGGTTTACCGGGTGAGATTAATTTTTAATAAAATAAAAATTTCGCTGAAAATGAATCCAAAATTATTCCAAATGCCGGAAAAAAAGCTGACAGAAGTCATTGCTGAATTTGATACTTATCATAGATGCAATGGTGATGATTGAATTTATTTGCAGGTAATTCATAGTGTTTCCTAAATCTTCAATAAAAGTTTTTGATTACTATTCGCAAGGTCATTTTATACATACTCTTTTTATTTTAAAAAATAAGTATCAGCCCTTTTAATGACTATAATCATTGCAGCCGTTATATTCTATCGCTAATTTTGGTCTAACAAATTTGAATGAAATGAAAGCATTAAATCATGATATCAGGCGGTTAAAAATGGAAAAAGAATTTGCATGGTTAATGGCTATTGCATTGATGGTAGTGAGTTTGCCATTTCTTAAAAATGCGGTTGTTTTCATTCTTGTAAAATTATATGAACCACTCATTCAACATGTTATTTGGAAAATAGAGCAACTATTCATCCACGCTTAAAATCATTTTATGAAAAAAGAAGAAATAGATGAATTTATCGAAGACAGGTTTAAAAAAATTGACAAGCATTTCCATAAAGCTATTGCCAATTTTAAAACGGAAGATATTCTTGAATTCAGAAGCGAAATAAAAAAACTTAAAGTTTTCCTTCATTTACTCAATATGGAATCCGGTGATGGATTTTTGTATAGAATAACCAAACGGATGAAAACGATATATGGTTATTTCGGCGTCATCCAAAATCTGCAACTACAATTAAAAAAGATAAATGAATATGTGAAAAAATCTTCCGGTAATCTGCCCGTTCATTATATAAATATGTTAGAAAAGGAATTAGAATTCTGGAAAAAAATCAGTAAAGATTTTATAGTTGCTGACTATGATTTTTTTAATGATAAAAAAGAAATCACCAACACATTTCCGGATAAGCTCACCAAAAAGTCTATCCATAAATTTATTCATTATACGCTTTATGAGCTGCAGGTAACTTCTGACCATTTAGACGACTACAGTTTGGATAACACCCGAAAATTCATGGAAGATATTTATTATAATTACGCGTTTATAAAGCCTTTTATTACTGAGCAGCAAACCAACTTGTTTGATGAAAAAGAAGTGGGTGCATGCCTGGAAATATTCAATAATTTTCGGGATAAATGTATGGCCATTGTTCATTTGCAAACCTATGGCGCAAATGAATTGGATGAATCTGAAAAGAAATTATTAAAAGAAATGGAAAATGACTTGCTGCATGAAAAGAAAGAACTGAAAAACCTGTTATCCGCTAAACTGGATTCCATGCACATTAAGGCCAATAATTTAAACGAATTTACTTTTGAAGATTCTTTAACTGAATAATTATTCTTCAAAAAAATCGTTAAAAAAATCAGCGCCATGACGGATATCATCACCATCACTTTTAATCCGTGTATTGATAAAAGCACGTCCATAAGCACGCTCAAACCTGAAAAGAAACTCAGGTGTACCGCGCCGGTTTTTGAGTCTGGTGGCGGCGGAATCAATGTGGCAAGAGCTATCAAAAAAATCGGCGGTGACGCGCTCACTATTTATCCATCCGGCGGCTATTCAGGGAAATTTTTGAATCTTCTTTTAAAAGAAGAAAATCTTTTGGTACTCACTTTTGAAACAAAACACCAAACGAGGGAAAATATGATTGTACTGGATAAGGCTACGAATCTTCAATACAGGTTTGACATGCCCGGCCCGCAATTATTTGAAAATGAATGGCAGCAATGTTTACAAATGATAGAAGAGAATGATTCTAAATTTATTGTCGCCAGTGGAAGCCTGCCCCCCGGTGTTCCTCTTGATATTTTTGCAAGAATCTCTGTAATCGCCAAAAAAGGAAACAGGAAACTGATTGTTGACAGCACGGAAGAAGCGCTGCAACCCGCATTGGAAGAAGGCGTTTACATGATAAAGCCCAACATAGGCGAGCTGAGCGGATTGGTAGGAAAGGGAGAATTGCAATCTGATGAAATAGAACCCGCGGCCAGGGATTTAATCAACAAAGGAAAGTGCGAAATAGTAGTGGTGTCGCTGGGCGCTTCGGGCGCCATGCTGGTTTCAAGAGAACAGGTATTTAAAATTTCTGCGCCTACAGTAAAAATAAAGAGTACTGTTGGCGCCGGCGACAGCATGGTTGCAGGAATCGTTTTTTCTATTTCAAAGGAAAAAAGTTTGCAGGAAGCCATTCAATACGGCGTGGCCTGTGGCACCGCCGCGACTTTAAATAATGGTACCGGATTATGTAGGAATGAGGATGTGGAAAGGTTGTTTAAGTTGATAGCTGATGTTTTTTTAGCAGACAACACAAATTAAATGAAACTTTATGCTGGAAAATGAAATTTACAACTGGCTGAATAGTTATAGCATCCACACACCGCAATACAAAATTTTTAATATTGATGAAGAACCGGATGTGGATTTTTATCCGGTTGCTTTAAAAATACTTTCTGAAAAAGTGGTGCATAAAACAGATGCAGGCGCTGTAATTATAAATATTGAAAACAAGGAGGCGTTAAGGAAAGCAAAACACCTTATTGAGTACAATCTCACAAAAAAAAATACTCATCTTGATGGACAGGATAAATTTATAGTGAGCAAAATGTATGCAGGTATTGAGTTGTTTTTTGGAATAGTAAATGACGCTGTTTTTGGAAAAGTGATTGTGTTTGGCGCAGGTGGAATTTTTACTGAAATTTTCAGAGACGTATGTTTTATTGACAGCGAAGCCGGTGATGATGAAATCATAAAAGCCATTGCACAAACCAAAATATCAATACTTTTTACAAAAGGATTCCGGGGCAAAAAATATGATATTCAGCTTGTAGTTGGCCTGGTAAAAAAACTTCAGCAGTTGGATGTGCAGGAAATGGACCTCAATCCTGTAATGCTTACCGAAGATGCCTTGACGGTTGTTGATGCACGTTTGCTTCCATCCAAAATGCCAGTCAGTTCAAAACAAATAAAATATTTACCCGAATTATTTTCTCCCGAACAAGTGGCAATTATTGGTGTTAGTGAACATGAAGAAAAGATTGGTTATGCGCTTGCAAAAAATACTGCTGATAATGAAAATGTTTATTATGTAAATCCGCATTTAAAGAAGTTATTTAATAAAAGAGTTTACAATA
>Ga0307374_10006047_pt1 | contig 19259 bp, 12 predicted proteins | sample OX3MG_FD_202532 | JGI IMG/M metagenome (GOLD analysis project Ga0307374, IMG submission 202532) | Soil microbial communities from Risofladan, Vaasa, Finland - OX-3 | ecosystem: Environmental > Terrestrial > Soil > Coastal area > Acid sulfate soil | place: Finland: Risofladan, Vaasa | collected...
TAGCGCGTGCCGGGGCGCTTCGCCGCCCGCGTGACGAGGGCGCGAGGCCACGTCTCGTCGAGGGTGACCGCGAGGTACGGGTAGCTCTTGTCGTCGACGAGGCGGACGTTGAAGCGCGGCCGGTGCGCCTTGATGAGGTTGTACTCGAGCATGAGCGCCTCGACGTCGCTGCGGACCTGGATCCACTCGACAGAGGTGGCGCGCTCGAGCATCTGGACGGTGCGCGGGTGCAGCTGGCCGGGCTGCTGGAAGTAGCTCGACACCCTGCTGCGCAGCGAGCGCGCCTTGCCGACGTAGATGATCCTGCCCTCGGCGTCCTTGAACTGGTACGAGCCAGGGGCGTCGGGGAGTGCGTCGGGGCGCTGCAGCACGGCAGTACGAGGGTAGTGTCTCTACTACGTCGGCCTGGTACCCCGGCGGACATCACCGCTTCGTGGCCGACATACCCGCGGATGGGCGACCAGGCTGTCCCCGCCGGCTGCGTCGAAGCGTCACGGCAAGGGGCTCGCCCATGTTCCGTCTCCAGTCACCGCTCCCCGACAACTACGTCGACGCCTCCGCCGACGAGCTCGCGACCCGCATCGGGACCGCGCGTGCGACGCTTGGTTCGAGCGTCGTCGTGCTCGGCCACCACTACCAGCGCGACGAGGTCATGACCTGGGCGGACGCGCGGGGGGACTCCTTCGGCCTCGCGCGCTTCGCGGCCGAGCAGCGCGACGCCCGCTACGTCGTGTTCTGCGGCGTGCAGTTCATGGCGGAAGCCGCGGACGTGCTCACGGCCCCCGACCAGCAGGTGCTGCTGCCCGACCTCAACGCCGGCTGCTCGATGGCGGACATGGCGGACCTCGACAGCGTCGAGACCGCCTGGGAAGAGCTCGACGCTGTGGTCGACCTCGGCTCGCTCGTCCCGGTCACCTACATGAACTCCTCGGCGGCGCTGAAGGCCTTCGTCGGCCGCCACGGCGGAGCGGTCTGCACCTCGTCCAACGCGCGCGCGGTCCTCACCTGGGCGCTCGACCTCGAGCCCGGCGAGGACCCGGTCTCCGGCGCGCGGCGCACCGGTCGCCGCGTGCTCTTCTTCCCCGACCAGCACCTCGGGCGCAACACGGCCTTCGCGCTCGGGTTCGCCGCTCGCGACACGCGAGTCTGGGACCCTCGGCTCGACCTCGGCGGCCTCGAGGACGCCGAGGTCAAGGACGCGACCTTCCTGCTCTGGAAGGGCCACTGCTCGGTCCACCAGCGCTTTCGCACCGAGCATGTCGAGGCCTTCCGCGCCGAGCATCCTGGCGGCGCGGTCGTCGTCCACCCGGAATGCAGCCACGAGGTCGTCCAGCTCGCCGACGAGGTCGGGTCGACCGACGCGATCATCCGCTACGTCGAGCGTTCGGCTCCGGGTTCGACGATCGGCGTCGCGACGGAGATCCACCTCGTCCACCGCCTCGCGAACGAGCACCCCGACGTCACGGTCGTCTCGCTCGACCCACTCGTGTGCCCGTGCTCGACGATGTTCCGGATCGACGCGGCACATCTCGCGTGGATCCTCGAGGGCCTCGTCGAGGGCGAGGTGCGCAACCGGATCATCGTCGACCCCGCGACCGCGAGCGACGCGCGCGTCGCGCTCGAGAGGATGCTCGCGATCACCTGATCGCGCCGGCGCCTGCGAGTGCCCTCGCGGGCACGACCGATGCCTTCTCACGAAGCCGCCTGCGCGAGCGACCCCGCGAGAAGGCGCCCCTCACCTCGCTCGGCGGCCCCGTGGAGCCCGTCGCGGCGCGAGCAATGGCGCGAGGAACCTCCCGGTGTAGCTCGCCGCGACCTTCGCGACGTCCTCCGGCGTTCCTTCGGCGACGACACGGCCGCCGCCGCTCCCCCCCTCGGGGCCGAGGTCGACGATCCAGTCCGCGCACTTCACGACGTCGAGGTTGTGCTCGATCACGACGACGGAGTTGCCCTGGTCGACGAGGCGCTGGAGAACGCCGAGGAGCTTTCGGACGTCCTCGAAGTGCAGGCCCGTCGTAGGCTCGTCGAGGATGTAGAGCGTGTGACCGGTCGAGCGCTTCGAGAGCTCGGAGGCGAGCTTCACGCGCTGCGCCTCGCCGCCGGACAGGGTCGGGGCGCTCTGCCCGAGCCGCACGTAGCCGAGCCCGACGTCGACGAGTGTCCGCATGTGGCGCGCGATCGGCGGCTGCGCCGCGAAGAACTCGAGCGCCTCCTCGCAGGACATGTCGAGCACCTCGGCGATGCTCTTGCCGCGCCACAGCACCTCGAGCGTGTCGCGGTTGTAGCGGGCGCCCTTGCACACCTCGCACGGGACGTAGACGTCGGGGAGGAAGTGCATCTCGATCTTGATCGTTCCGTCGCCCGCGCACGCGTCGCACCGGCCGCCCGAGACGTTGAAGGAGAACCTGCCGGGCTGGTAGCCGCGCAGGCGCGCTTCTTGTGTCTCGCTGAACAGCCGGCGGATGTTGTCGAACACGCCCGTGTAGGTCGCCGGATTGGACCGCGGCGTGCGGCCGATGGGCGACTGGTCGATGTCGATGACCTTGTCGAGCAGCTCCGCGCCCTCGACGCTGTGGTGCCGGCCGGGCACCGTGCGCGACCGGTAGACGTGCGCCATGAGGGCACGGTGCAAGATGTCGTTCACGAGCGTCGACTTCCCCGAACCTGACACGCCCGTGACCGCGACGAAGCAGCCGAGCGGGAACTCGACGTCGATGTCGCGCAGATTGTGCTCGCGCGCCCCGCGCACGACGAGGCGGCCGGAGCCGATCGCGCGGCGCTTCGCGGGCACCTCGATGGAGAGGCGGCCTGAGAGGTACGCGCCCGTCACGGAGCGCTCCTCGCTCAGCAGGTCGGCGAGCGTGCCCGACGAGACGACCTCGCCGCCGTGCTCACCCGCGCCCGGGCCGATGTCGACGACGTGGTCGGCGACACGGATCGTCTCCTCGTCGTGCTCGACGACGATGACCGTGTTGCCGATGTCCCGCAGCCGGAGCAACGTCTCGATGAGCTTTCGATTGTCCCGCTGGTGGAGGCCGATCGACGGCTCGTCGAGCACGTACAGCACGCCGACGAGGCCGCTGCCGATCTGGCTCGCGAGCCGGATGCGCTGGGCCTCGCCACCTGCGAGCGTCGCGGCGGACCGGTCGAGGGCGAGATAGTCGAGGCCGACGTCGACGAGGAACTGCAGGCGCGCCCGGATCTCCTTCAGCACGCGCTCCGCGATGAGCGCATCGCGCTCTCCGAGCTCGAGGCGCGCGAGAAGATCGGTCGCACGCCCGATCGGCTCGGCCGCGAGCTGCGCGATATTGCGACCGTCGACCGTGACCGCGAGCGACTCGGCCTTGAGCCGGCTTCCACCGCACTGCGCGCACGGGACCTCCCGCATGTAGCCAGCGATCTGCTCACGCTGGAAGTCAGACTCCGCCTCGGCGTGGCGCCGTTCTAGCCACGGGACCACTCCCTCGAAGGCCGTGTCGTAGCTGCGCGCAGTCCCGTAGCGATTCTTGTACCGGACGTGCACGCGCCTGTCGGCCGAGCCGTAGAGGACGATCTTGCGATGGGCCTTCGTGAGCTTCTTCCACGGCGTGTCGACCGAGAACCCGTACGCGGTAGCGACCGCTGCGACGACTCGGCTGAAGTACTCCGTGCGCGCACCGGCCCACGGCGCGATCGCGCCGTGGGAGAGCGCGAGGTCGGCGTTCGGCACGACGAGCTCGGGGTCCACCTCGTAGCGCGTCCCGAGGCCGACGCACGCGGGGCACGCTCCGTACGGGGAGTTGAACGAGAAGCTGCGCGGCTCGAGCTCGTCGAAGGAGAGCCCGCAGTACGAGCACGCGAGATGCTGCGAGAACGTCACGACCTCGTCGTCGTCGATCATCTGGATCGACGCGACGCCCTCCGCGAGCCGCAGTGCCGTCTCGATCGAGTCCGTGAGGCGGCGCTCGATGCCGTCGCGGCGCACGAGGCGGTCCACGACGACCTCGATCGAGTGCTGTTCGTAACGGGCGAGGGACACCTCGCCACGGTTCGCGAGCTCGTGAACGACCCCGTCGACACGGGCGCGTGCGAAGCCCTGGCGGGCGAGGTCGTCGAGGAGCGAGTCGTACTCGCCCTTGCGGCCGCGGACGACCGGTGCGAGCACGTGGAAGCGCGTACCCTCCGCGAGCTCCATCACGCGGTCGACGATCTGCTGCGGGCTCTGGCGCGACACCTCGCGGCCGCAGCTCGGACAGTGCGGGACGCCGATGCGCGCGTAGAGCAGGCGGAGGTAGTCGTAGATCTCGGTGACCGTGCCGACCGTCGAGCGCGGATTGCGTGACGCGGACTTCTGGTCGATCGAGATCGCGGGCGAGAGCCCCTCGATGAAGTCGACGTCGGGCTTGTCCATCTGACCGAGGAACTGCCGCGCGTACGAGGAGAGCGACTCGACATACCGGCGCTGGCCCTCGGCGTAGATCGTGTCGAACGCGAGCGACGACTTCCCCGAGCCGGACAGTCCTGTGAAGACGATGAGCCTGTCGCGGGGCAGCTCGATCGAGACGTTCTTGAGATTGTGCTCGCGCGCGCCGCGAATGACGATCGAGCTCGACATCGGGTCGAGACTACCGGTGGTCAGCCGACCTCCCGGAGCTCGCGGCGCAACGAGCGGACCTCGTCGCGCAATCGGGCGGCGTATTCGAATCGCAGCTCGGCGGCGGCCTGGTGCATCTCGGACTCGAGAGTCGAGACCAAACGCTCGAGCTCCTCGGCGGGAAGCTCTCCCGGGTGCTCGGGCAATGGCGCGCCCGCGCGCTCCGCCGCCCGGCGACCGGCCCGGCGCGACCGGTCGGACCTGCTCGCGCTGCCCGTCGGGAGCGGCGCTCCGCCGGCCGCGACGAGATCTGCGGTACCTGCCGCCGTGCGAAACTGCGCGACGAGGTCGGTCACCGCCTTGCGGATCGTCTGCGGGTCGATCCCGTGCGCCGCGTTGTACGCGCGCTGGACCTCGCGGCGCCGTTCGGTCTCTCCGATCGCGCCACGCATCGAGTCTGTGATCACGTCCGCGTAGAGAACGACCCTCCCCGAGACGTTGCGCGCCGCGCGGCCCATCGTCTGGATTAGAGACGTCGTCGATCGCAGGAACCCCTCCTTGTCCGCGTCGAGGATCGCGACCAGCGAGACCTCCGGGAGGTCGAGCCCCTCTCGGAGGAGGTTGATCCCGACGAGGACGTCGAACTCGCCGAGGCGGAGGTCACGGATGATCTCGATCCGCTCGATCGTGTCGACGTTCGAGTGCAGGTAACGAACCTTGAGCCCGCACTCGAGCAGGTAGTCCGAGAGGTCCTCGGCCATCTTCTTCGTCAACGTCGTCACGAGCACCCGCTCGTGACGGGCGATCGTCGTCTCGATCTCGGCGATGAGATCGTCGATCTGGTGCTTCGTCGGCTTGATGACGACCTCGGGATCGACGAGTCCCGTGGGTCGGACGACCTGCTCGACGACGTTCGCCGACACCGAGAGCTCGTAGGGGGACGGTGTCGCGGACATGAAGATGCACTGGTTCACGCGTCCCTCGAGCTCTTCGAAGCGAAGTGGGCGATTGTCCATCGCGGACGGGAGACGGAACCCGTGCTCGACGAGCATCTCCTTGCGGGACCGGTCGCCCGAGTACTGGCCGTGGAGCTGAGGCACCGAGACGTGACTCTCGTCGAGGACGAGCAGCCAGTCGTCGGGGAAGTAGTCGAGGAGGGTGAATGGCGGATCCCCGGCAGCACGGCCGTCGAGGTGCCGGCTGTAGTTCTCGATCCCGTTGCAGTGGCCGACCTCGGCGAGCATCTCGAGGTCGTGCTCGGTGCGCATCCGCAGCCGCTGGGCCTCGAGGAGCTTGTCCTGCCCCTCGAGCTCGCGAAGGCGCTCCCCGAGCTCGACCTCGATCGAGGTGATCGCGGCGCGAAGGCGCGCGTCTCCCGCGACGTAGTGGGTCGCCGGGAAGACGACGAGCTCGTCGAGGTCGCCGACGATCTCCCCGGTGAGCGCGTCGAAGCGCGTGATTCGCTCGACCTCGTCGCCGAAGAGCTCGACGCGCACCGCGGTCTCCTCGTACGCGGGATGGAGCTCGATCGTGTCGCCGCGCACCCGGAACTTGCCACGCACGAGGTTCGCATCGTTGCGCTCGTACTGGAGGTCGACGAGCTGCTTCAAAAGCGCACGGTGGTCGTGCTGCTCGCCGGGATGCAGGACGACGATCCGGTCCTGGTACTCCTCGGGCGAGCCGAGACCGTAGATGCACGAGACCGACGCGACGACGATCACGTCACGGCGGGTGAGCAGGCTCGCAGTCGTCGAGTGGCGGAGCCGGTCGATCTCGTCGTTGATAGACGAGTCCTTCTCGATGTACGTGTCGGTCGTGGGGAGATAGGCCTCGGGCTGATAATAGTCGTAATACGATACGAAGTACTCGACACGGTTGTCCGGGAAGAACTCCCGGAACTCGCCCGCGAGCTGCGCGGCGAGAGACTTGTTCGGAGCAAGGACGAGCGTGGGACGCTGCGCGTGCTCGATGGTCCACGCGATCGTCGCGCTCTTGCCGCTCCCCGTGATGCCGAGCAGGGTCTGGTAGCGGTCCCCGCGCTCGAGTCCCTCGCACAGGGCCGCAATCGCCTTCGGCTGGTCCCCCGCAGGCTGGAACTCCGAGACGACGCGAAACGGGGGCACGGCCTCAATCGTAACGAGGGGGTGCGCGCTGGCCGTCGGCCGGCGATCCCGCGCGCCCGTCGCGTCGTCTCAGCCTGCTCGCTCGGCCCGCAGCCGCTCGACGAAGCGCCACGCCTCCTCGGCCATGAGCGCGAGCTCGTCGAGGGTCCCGACGTTCACGACGACGAAGTCAGCGGCGCGAATGCGCGACGCTGCGTCCGCCTGAGCTGCGACGCGCCGCCGGGCATCCGCGGCCTCGAGCCCGCGCCGGCGCACGAGACGCTCGACGGCGAGGTCCGCGGGCGCGTCGACGACGATCACCGCGTCGAGCCCGTACGCCTCGCGGCCTCCCGTCTCGACGAGCAGCGGGAGCTCGACGACGACGACCGCGTCCGAGCCGCGGCGGGCGTCGAGCTCGGCCGCGATGGCCGCGCTCACCACCGGATGGACGATCGCTTCGAGCGCGGCGCGTTCGGCGGCGTCGCCGAAGACGCGCCGCGCGAGCTCCGTGCGGTCGACCGACCCGTCTGGGGAGAGCACCGCCGTGCCGAAGCGCCCGACGACGGCGCCGTACGACGGCTCGCCCGGGTCGAGGGCGTGGCGGGCCAGCGCGTCGGCGTCGACGACGACCGCGCCGCGCTGCGCGAGAAGGCCCACGAGGCTCGACTTCCCCGAGCCGATGCCTCCGGTGCAGCCGACCGCGATCACTCGGCCGCGATCACTCGGCCGCGACGGGCAGGCGCGGCCCGCCGGTCAGGACTCGGCCGGCTCCACGGGCTCGGCAGGATCCTCGGGCTCGAGCGGCACCTCGACCTCGGCCGGCGCCGCGGACTCGGCCGGTGCTGGCTCGGCCGGTGCTGGCTCGGCCGCCGCCGGCTCGACGGGCGTGGCCGCCCCGGTGGGATCGGGCTCGACCGGCGTGGCCTCCGTTGCCTGCGACCCCGCTGGTGCCAGGTCGGGCTCTGCGGGCGTGAAGTCGGCCCACGCGGCTTGTGCCTCGGTCTCGGGCGTGAACTCCGTCGCGGCGTAGTCGAACGTGCCTATGTAGTTGCCCTCGGCGTCGTAGGCGTGCTCGCCGAACGCCTCGCGGTACTCCTCGGCGACCTCGCCGCCCTCGGCCGCCTGCTTGATCGACAGGCTGATCCTGCGCCGCTGGAGGTCGATGTCGATGATCTTCACCCACAGCTCCTCGCCGGGGGTGACCACCTGCTCGGGGAGGTCGACGTGGTGCGCCGCCATCTCCGAGATGTGCACGAGGCCTTCGATGCCATCGCCCACCTGGACGAACGCGCCGAAGGGTACGAGCTTCGTGATCCGGCCGTAGACGAGCTCGCCGACGCGGTGCGCACTCGCGAACTCCTGCCACGGGTCGGACTGCGTCGCCTTGAGCGAGAGGCTGATCCGCTCCTTGTCGAGGTCGACGTCGAGGACCTGGACCGTCACCTCGTCGCCCACCGCGACGACCGACGAGGGGTGGTCGACGTGCTTCCACGAGAGCTCGGAGACGTGGACGAGCCCGTCCATGCCGCCGAGGTCGACGAACGCCCCGAAGTTCACGACGGACGAGACGACGCCCTTTCGGATCTCGCCCGGCTTCAGGTTCACGAGGAACTCGCCGCGCTGCTCCTTCTGGGTCTCCTCGAGCCACGCCCGGCGGGAGAGCACGACGTTGTTGCGGTTCTTGTCGAGCTCGATGATCTTCGCCTCGAGCACGCGGCCGACGTATGGCTGGAGGTCGCGCACGCGCCGCAACTCGACGAGCGACGCGGGGAGGAAGCCGCGCAGGCCGATGTCGAGGATGAGCCCGCCCTTCACGACCTCGATGACCGGGCCGCGCACGACGCCGCTCGAGTCCTTGACCTTCTCGATCTCGCCCCACGCGCGCTCGTACTGAGCGCGCTTCTTCGACAGCACGAGCCGCCCCTCTTTGTCCTCCTTCTGGAGGACGAGCGCCTCGACCTCGTCGCCGATCGCGACGACCTCATGGGCGTCGACGTCGTGGCGGATGGAGAGCTCCCGTGACGGGATGACGCCCTCGGACTTGAAGCCGATGTCGAGGAGGACCTCGTCCTTGTCGACCTTCACGACCGTGCCCTTGACGATGTCGCCGTCCTCGAACTCGACGATCGTCTGGTTCACCGCGTCGTCGAAGGACAGTGCACCGAGATCGTCCTCGACGATCTGTCGGGGGGTGTAGACGCCGGCGGCGTCGAATGTCCCCATCGGCTCGGAGCGCGTCGCGGTCGCGACTGCTCCCGTCGGAGCGTGGTCGGGGGTGGTCGAGGGTGCGTCGTCGGACATAGGGTGCGGGTCGCCTTAGCAAGAAGGGCCGTCGGACGGTTCGAGCGAGTCTCGCCGCTGCACGCCGCCGGCCACGGACGTGGACGAGGCATGCTACACCGCGCCGCTAGCCGTGCTTCGCGTCCGCCCAGCTCGCACCCCATGCGCAGTGGACCTCGAGCGGGACGTCGAGGTGCTCGGCATTGCGCATCGCGTCGAGCGTGAGCGCCTCCGCCCGCTGCCTCTCCTCGACGGGTACCTCGACGAGCACTTCGTCGTGCACCTGCAGGACGATGCGCGCGCCGAGGCCCGCCGCCTCGAGCGCGGCGTCGAGCTGCACGAGCGCCTTCTTGAACAGGTCGGCGGCGAGGCCCTGGATTCCGGAGTTCATCGCCTGGCGCTCCGCGGCCTGGCGCACGCGGAAGTTGTCCGACGTGAGCTCGGGGAGGTAGCGGCGGCGCCCCGCGAGCGTCTCGGTGTAACCCCTTCGCCGCGCCTCCGCGACCGTCGCGTCCATGTAGGCGCGCACTGCGGGGAACGCGACGAAGTACTGGGCGAGGATCCCCGCCGCCTCGTCGACCGGCACCCCGAGCCGCTGCGCGAGGCCGTAGGCCTCCATGCCGTAGGCGAGGCCGTACGAGATCATCTTCGCCTTCGAGCGCTGCCCTGCAGTGACGGCGGACTGCTCGACGCCGAACACCCGGGCGGCCGTCGTCGCGTGGATGTCGCGGCCCGCGGCGAACGCCTCGACGAGGCCCGGATCGCCGGAGAGGTGCGCGATCACCCGCAGCTCGATCTGGTTGTAGTCGGCGACGATCAGCCCGCAACCGTCCGCCGGGACGAACGCCTCGCGAAAGCGCCGGCCCTCGTCGGTCCGGACCGGGATGTTGTGAAGGTTCGGCTGGTCGGACGAGAGCCGCCCGGTTCGTGCGACGGTCTGGTTGAAGCTCGCGTGGATCCGCCCGTCAGGGGCGACCTCGGCGAGCAGCCCCTCGCCGTAGGTGGAGCGGAGCTTCTCGACCTCGCGGTAGCGAAGGAGCCGCTCGACGATGCCCGTCGCGTCGTGCTCCCGCAGCTTCTCGAGCGTCGCCGCGTCGGTCGAGTAGCCCGTCTTCGTCTTGCGCCCCGGGGAGAGCCCGAGCTTGTCGTAGAGGATGTGACGCAGCTGCGGGGTCGAGTTCACGTTCAGCTCCTCGCCCGCGATCGCCTGGATCTCGGCCTCGAGGCTCCGCGCCTCGGTCGTGAGCTCGGCGCCGATCTCGCGGAGGCGCGCGACGTCCACCCCGATGCCGGCGACCTCCATCTTCGCGAGGACGCGCACGAGCGGTCGTTCGACGTCGTCGTAGAGCCGCTTCGCTCCCGCCTGCTCGAGCGCGTCGACGAGCGGGGCGCGCACCGCCGAGACGAGAGCGACCCGGCCGGCCGCGACCTCGGTGGGACCGGGCGCCGGCGTCCCGCCGAGGTCGAAGCCGAGCTGCCCCCCTGGCGCCCCCGCCGCGGCCGGGCCGCGCGCGACGCCGAGCCGCTGCGCGAGCTCCTCGAGCGACGGCTGACCGCCCGTCGAGTCGACGATGTACGCGGCGACGGACGCGTCGAGGTCGAGAGCCGTGAGGTCGATTCCCATCGGCAGCAGCGCGCGCATCAGCTCTTTCACCCGGTTGCCGCTCACGCGCGGCGCCCCCCCTGTGGGCGCCTCCGAGCGCTCGCCCGTGCCTGCGGCGCCGGTGCCGAACACCTCTCGCAGCACGTCGGTGACGGGGGGCTCGGCGATGACTTCGCCCGCGACCCACCCGACCTCGGACCGACCTTCCTCGAGGACCGCGATGCCGGCGAGGGCGGACCGGCCCGGCTGCCCGGCCCACGACGGCTCGACCGAGACCGCGCCGCGCCGCGCCGCGACCGGTCCGAGCCAGGCTGTCGCGCTCGCCACCTCCTCGAGGATCACGACCGGGAAGGAGACCGGCTCCTCGGCGTCGTCGGGAGTCATCTGGCCCGTTCCGCCATGAGCCGCGTCGAAGCGGTCGAGGACGGCGACGAGGCGATCGCGGGGCGTGCGCATCTCGAGGAACGCGAAGAGCGCGTCGAGAGCAGGCCGGTCGAAGCGCCCGAGGTCGAGCTCGTCGAGGTCGAGAGCGAGCGGGACGTCCCGGACGACGGGCGTGAGCCGGAGGTTCAGGCGGACGCGCACCTCGTGCGCGGAGAGCGACTCACGAAGCTTCGGCGTGCACTCGTCGAGGTGCGCGTAGATCGCTTCGAGGTCGCCGTAGGTGTTCACGAGCTTCGCGGCGGTCTTCTCCCCCACGCCCGGCACGCCCGGGAGGTTGTCCGACGGGTCGCCGCGCAACGCCGCGAGCAGCGGGTACTGCGCGGGCCGCACGCCGGTGCGCTCGAGGATCCCGGCCTCGTCGTACAGGACGTAGTCGGAGACACCACGCCTGTTGTAGAGGACCTTGACGTGCGGATCCTCGACGAGCTGGTACGCGTCACGGTCGCCGGTCACGACGACGACGTCGTCGCCACGGTCGCGAAGCGACGTCGCGAGGGTCGCGATCACGTCGTCGGCCTCGAAGCCCACCTTGTCGACCGCGGGGATGCCGAGAGCCTCCACGAGTGTGCGGATCAGCTCCACCTGAGCGACGAGCGGCTCGGGCGTGGGCGGGCGGCCGGCCTTGTAGTCGTCGACGATCTCGTCGCGAAACGTCGGCTCGTGCCGATCGAACGCGACGGCCATGCCCGCGGGGTCGAAGTCCGCGAGCAGCTTCGTCGTCATCGACACGAACCCGTACACGGCCTGGGTCTCCTGGCCGGACGACGTGCTCATGCCCGCCTCCTTCAGGGCGAACCAGGCGCGGAATGCGAGTGAGTGCCCGTCGAGGAGGAAGTAGGTGGCCACGGGCCGATGGTAAGTCCTCGACACGCGTGGTCGCGGCCCGATCTCGACCCGACCTCGGCACGGCACCGGAGCGCGGGCGCCGGACGCGGGTACGCTCGACGGTGATGGCGGACGGATTCCACCCGCCGCTCGAGGAGTACCTCGAGGCAATCCACTCTCTCGCCGAGGAGGGCGTGGACGTCATCCAGGCCCGACTCGTCGAGCGGCTCGGGCACAGCCCCCAAGCGGTCTCCGAGATGGTGCGCCGCCTGGCCGACGACGGTTACCTCGCACGGTCCGGCCGGGGCGTCACCTTGACCGTTCGGGGCCAGGCGCGGGCGGAGAGCGTCGTCCGGCGCCACCGGCTCGCCGAGCGCTTCCTCGTCGACGTGGTCGGGCTCCCCTGGTCGCGAGCGCATCTCGAGGCGGGCCGGTGGGAGCACGTGATCTCGGACGAGGTCGAGGCGCGCTTCGTCGAGATCCTCGGCCACCCGACGACCTGCCCGCACGGCAACCCGATCCCCGGCGCGCCGGTCGACCCGGTTCCGCAGCGCTCGATGGCCGACGCCTCACCCGGCGAGCACGTGCGCCTGGCCCGAATCACGGAGCGGATCGAGATCGACGGGGATGCCCTCGCCTACCTCGACGAGCACGGGCTCGTGCCCGGACGCGGAGCGGTCGTGCGGTCGAAGGCACCCGACGGCACGCTCACGCTCGACCTCGACGAGATCGACCGCGACGACGGCTCGAGCCGCACGGTCGCGATCGGCGCCGCGATGTGCCGCCAGCTCTACGTGACAGCGGTGTGAGGGCCGCGCTCCCGCGGGGTCGCTGGTCCGAGAGGACTGTGGCGCGCCGAGCCGTCAGGGAGCCTCGGGCACGATCGTCCCGTCGACGATCTCCCGCGCGACCTCGCGCATCGTGAGCCGGCGGTTCATCGCGCTCTGCTGGATGAAGGAGAACGCCTTCGCCTCGCTGAGCGAGTGGTCGTCCATGAGGCGACCCTTCGCCCGATCGACCCACCGGCGCGTCTCGAGCTGGTCCTCGAGTCCACGCTTGTCGTCAGAGAGAGTCGCATTCTCCGCGGCGAGCGCCTGCAGCTCCGCGAATCGCCCGAGCGCGACCTCGATCGCAGGGAGGAGCTCCTCCTTCTGGAACGGCTTCACGAGATAGGCGAGAGCGCCCGCGTCCCGCGCCTGCTCGATGAGATCCCGCTGGCTGAACGCGGTAAGGATGAGCACCGCGCTGCGCCGCTCCGAGTTGATCGCGTGCGCGGCCGCGAGTCCGTCCATCCCGGGCATCTTCACGTCGAGGATGACGAGGTCGGGACGGTGCGTGCGCACGAGCTCGACCGCCTCGTCGCCGCGGCCCGTCTCGCCGACGACGTCGTAACCCTCCTCCTCGAGGATCTCCCGGAGGTCGAGGCGAACGATGGCCTCGTCCTCGGCGATCACGACGCTCTTCGCCAACGCGCTCTCCTCGCTGCTCGGTTGGTGGGCCCTGCTCGGTAGGTCAGCGCTTCCCGGTACGACCGTCGTGCCGCCTCCCACCCCCCGGCACGTCGGCGCGGCCGAGCCGCTCCGCCGACGGCGGGGGTCGCGGGGACCGAGGCCTCCGGACCGTCCGCCCTCAGAGGACGAGCTGGGACAGCAGCTCGTCCTGGGCGCGCTCGAGCTCCGCGACCGCGGCTCTCGCCGAGTCGCGGCTGCGCTCCATGACCTCGGCATGGCGGCGAGCCTCGCCCCACTCTCGGTTCGCGAGCGCGGTCTCGGACACGAGCATGCGCGTCCGAGCGTCGTCCGCCGCGTCGGCGAGAGCGGCGAGCTGCTCGTCCGCGAGCGCGAGCTCGGCCCGGGCACGCTCGAGCCGGGCGTGCACGTCGAAAAGGCGCCGCTCGACGCGCTGGCGGCGGTCTGTGAGTCCCGGTCGCATCCCCCACAGTCTACGCAGGCGAGCGAGATGCGACGAACCGCTGGTCGGGGGTTCGGCGGGACGGGAACGTCACGGTCCTCACGGTCAGTGACTCGACCACGTCGAGGCGCACGGTCGCGCCGATCCCCGGTACGTCCGGCACCGCGATCCGACCGTCTCGCAGGACGTGGGGCGCGGTCAGGTCCGGTGAGAAGTAGCGCTCGCTCGGACCGAGGTCGCCCGGCAGGTCGACGCCGTCGAGCGCCGCGACGGCAAGCGCGGTCGCGCGGCCGAGGCCGGCTTCGAGCATCCCCCCCGCGAGCAGCCGGACGCCGGCCGCCGCGCACCGGTCTCGCAACGCGACGGCCGCGAGCACTCCTCCGAGCCGCGCGGCCTTCACGGACACGCCGCCGCACGCTCGAAGCGCGAGGGCGGTGTCGAGCTGGCCGAGAGTGCAGATCGACTCGTCGAGCACGACGCACGTCTCGAGCTCGGACACGAGCACGGCATGACCGACGAGGTCGTCGGGCGCGAGCGGTTGCTCGATCGCCGAGAGGGCGAGGCCGTCGAGCACCTGGAGCGCGGCTCGATCGGCCTCGCGCTCCAAACGGTAGGAGCCGTTCGCGTCGACCGACATGGAGAGGTCGGGAAAGCTCGAGCGCACCTCACGGACGTGCGCGATCCCGCGCCCCGACGCGACCTTGCACTTCACGTGGCCGATGCCGTCGTCGAGCGCGGCCGCTACCTCGCGGACGGCCGCGGCCGGAGGTCCGTCGCCGACGGTCGCCCCCGCGACCACGGTCGGGCGCGTCGCGCCGATCCGGTGCGCGAGCGACTGACCCGCGGCGCGCAGCTCCGCGTCGAGCAGCGCCATCTCGATCGCCGCCTTTGCCATCTGGTGGCCGCGCACCGCGTCGAGCATCCCGAGCGCGTCTGCCGCGCCGGCGAAAGGGTGCGGTGCCGCGAGCAGCATCGGCACGAGGTGGTCCGCGAGGACCGCCTCCGCGGCGTCGGCATGCTCCTCGGTGTAGGTCGGCGCGGCGAGCGCCTCGCACTCGCCCCAGCCCACCCCGAGATCGGTGTCGAGGCGGACGAGGACGACGGGGCGGCGACCGTGCACGCCCCTGCTCGTCGCGAGGGGGCGCACGAGGTCGAGCTCGAGCCTGCGCAGCTCGACTGCGACCACCTCCACGAGCGCGACCCTACCGGTGCCCCGCCACCTGGCGGTAACGTCTCTCGACCGGCGGTGCGCGGGACGCGCACGCCGCCAGCCCGGATGGCGGAATGGCAGACGCGGCGGCCTCAAAAGCCGCTGTCCGAAAGGGCGTGCGGGTTCGAGTCCCGCTCCGGGCACCACCCGCGGCCGAGGAAGGCCGCGCGCCGCGGATCAGCCGCGGCCGCGACGTGCGAGGTGGTCCCTCACCAACCGAACGAGGCGACTGTGCTTCGCTGTGTCGTGCTCCATGAGCTCGGCGAGCACGCTCCACATGGCCGTCTCGCGAAACGGGCTGGGCGCCGTGCGAAGCGCTCGCAGCTCCTTTGCGCCGGCGCACCCGGCGGCGAGGAAGTGCAGCGTGGGCGACGCGAACGTCGAGATGCGGCCCGATCCCCTCTTCGAGCACGCTGCGCCCCAACTGCGGGATTGCCGGAGGCTCGGCGTGCGTCGTCGCGGCTGTGGCTCCCATCGCTGCGGTGAGCTCCGATCCGTGCGGTCGACCGTCGCCTCACCGGTGTCTCGACGGCTAGGGCCGAACTGCCCCGATCGCCCGCGCGTCCGGCGCCGCGCCTCCGGTCTGCGAGGCGTGCTGCTGATCAGGCGACGCGCTCGCGCCCGAGTACACGGCGAGCGGGCGGGCGTCAGGTGCCGCCGATGGTCGGGCGCGAAGTGCCGTCGGCGTCGAGATGGGCAGTGCAGCGCGCGCCTGAGTGCGCAGGCGCGCGCTCGGGTACGCCACGTAGCAGTATCGGACGAGGCTCTCGTGCGAGCCCTCGTCGATCCCGACGATCTCGGTGCCGAGCCTCCAGCCACCTTCGGGGTCCGGGCGCGCCGAGCGAACGCGAACCGACGCGGCGACGGGCAGCGGTGCGCCGTCGTGCCCCGCGAGTGTGAACTCGAGGCTGATCGTGCTCCCGATCTCGGTCTCGTGCGCGGCCACGATACCCACGCCGCACACCGCGACGTCGGTGACCCGCACGACGTCGCGCTCGCTGTCCTCCCCGACCATCGTCGCCGATGCCTGGCACTCGAACCTCACGTGCTCTCGCCGTTGGCTACGCCGCGCGACGACGCGCGCGGAGCGCGCGATGCGCACGAGCTCCCAGGCGCCGAGGACCATCGCGAACGCCGCTGCCCACGTCGGCAGGGGTCGCGCCGCGACCCAGCCGAGCAGCGACGCGGCGCGCCACGCGAGCGAGAGAGCGAGCGCCGCGCCGAGGACGAGGACGACTCGCAGTCGGGCGAGCGCGCGGAGCCCCGCTGTGTCCGATCCAGATTTCGGGGTGACCTTGAACTTCGCCCGCGACGGCAGCACGGCGCACCGCAGCGCCCGCGTGAAGATCTCGGCCGTGAGGAGCGTGTAGTGCGAGGACTCGCGAAGTCTCAGGTGGCCGCGGCACAGCGCAGCCGACGCGGTGATCGCGAGCACCGTCCACGGCACCCACAGCGTGAGAATGCCGGTCAGGCTCATCCGCGCGGGGAGCACGCCACCCGCGAGAGTCGCGACCAGCAAGGCGATGAGGGCGAGGCGCGCTGCCCCGGCCCCGTACGCGTAGAGGTTGCCCGCGTAGGAGATTCGCTGCCGCAGGCTGAGGCCGGCGCGGCGGCTGAGCGGCGACTCGGGGAGCCGGAGGACGGCGAGGTTGCCGCGCGCCCACCGGTCTCGCTGGAGCAGGTAGCCGTCGAGGTCGAGGGGCGCGAGGCCCTGCACGAGCACCTCGTCGTGGTAGCGCGTCACCCAGCCGAGGCGGTGCATCTTGACGGTCGAGTGGAAGTCCTCGGCGATCGTCTCGGTGCTGACCCCGCCGGCCGCGACGAGCGCCGCCCGGCGCAGAAGGGCGGCCGACCCGCACCAGAAGACGCCGTTGTGGCGGTCCTTTCCCGGGCAGACGACCTCGAAGAACAGGCTCTGCTCGTGCCGCCCGACCTCGTAGTGCTGGACGGAGTCCTGGTTGTAGAAGTCGTGCGGGCTCTGGACGAGGCCGACGGCGTCGTCGTCGAAGTAGCCGACGATCGCATCGAGCGCGTCGGGGAGCGGCACATGATCGGCGTCGAGGCAGAAGATGAGATCGCCCGCGGTCTCGTCGAGCGCGTGGTTGATGTTCCCGGCCTTCGCGTGGTCGTTGTCCGGCCGCGTGATCCACCGCGCGCCCCACCGGCGGGCGAGCACCGCCATCTCCGGTCGGCGGCCGTCGTCGAGGAGGTAGGTCTCGTGCGGGTAACGCACCGCCGCACAGCCGGCGAGCGTGGCTTCGACAATCTGGACCGGCTCGTCGTAGGTCGTGACGAAGATGTCGGCCGAGTGCCCCGCGGTCGCCGCAGGCCGCGACGGCTCGCTCCACCGCCAGCCGAAGAACGCGAGGAACGCGAGCGAGAGGAAGTTGTAGATCTCGACGAGGCAGAGCAGGGCGAAGGCGACGGGGTCGACGCGCCGGCCCGACTCGAGGAGCCGGTAGCCGAGGTAGGCGCCGCCAGAAGCGAGTGCCGCGACGGCGACGAGCCGGATCGCGGTCGGGTGGCGCTCCCACCAGCGCCCGGCGCGGGTCTGTGGTGCCTTCGTCGCGAGTGATGCGGGGAGATGCCCGTCGCGGTCGTGCCCCGCGGTCACCGGCGAGCTCTCGATCATGGCCACGAGGTACACAACGACCACGCCGCGTGAGCGATTTAGTCACCACACGTGCCGTATTTGGATGAGCGAAGCATCGCCATCCTGTTCGAGGGCACTGCGGGCACCCGCGTGTGCGACGCAGTGACGCGGTGCAGCGGTTCGACGCAGCGATGCAGTCGCGTCAGAGATCGTCCGGCGGTCGCCTGTCCCTCTTGCGCTCTGAGCGCGCACGTTTCGCGTGCAGGCGCCGCTCGGTCGAGCCCCGAGTCGGCGCCGTCGGCCGGCGCACCCGCTCGACGCGCAGCGCGTCCGCGAGGCGCTCCTCGAGCCTGCGGAGCGCGAGATCGCGGTTCCTGAGCTGCGATCGCTCGTCGGACACGACGACCCGCACGACCGGACCGAGTCGCTCGAGAAGCCGAGCGCGTTGGCGCGGCCCGAGATGCGCGGATCTCGCGATGTCGAAGCGCAGCTCGACGCGAGTGTTCGCGGTGTTCGCATGCTGACCGCCGGGGCCGCCGCTTCCGCTGAAGCGCCACTCGAGCTCCTCCGAGGGGACGACCGAGCGCCCGACGCGCAGGGGCCGCCCTGCCGGGTCTCTCACGGGTCCGCCTGGCCGGCAGGCGCCGCGGCGCCGCCGAACGCGTCGAGCGCGAACCTCACGAGCACCTCAGGGAGCGCGAAGCCCGGGTCGAGGAGCGCCGCGAGGCCCTCGCACATCACGACGGTCTTCACGAGGAGCGCGAGCTCCCGTGGGAAGGCGAGCCGGTGACGCCGGCTCACGGTCATGAGATCCGCGACGAGCGGGGCGAGGCGGAGCTCGCCGACCGGGATCTCGATCGACGCGGCGGTGAGACGGTCGAGCTCGGTGACGAACGTCTCCTCGTCGACGCCCGCGGGGGCGACACCGAGGCCGCGCATCGCCGCGACCGTACGTCGCGTGTCGTGGCTCACGAGCGCGAGCACGATCTCGACGAGGGCGTGACGCACACCCGCGCCGACGGTGCCGACCATGCCGAAGTCCACGAGAGCGATGCGCCCTCCCGGCTCGACGAACAGGTTCCCCGGGTGGGGGTCGGCGTGGAAGAAGCCGTGCGAGAACACCATCGACAAGTAGAGGTACGCGAGCGTCCGCGCGAGAGCCGGCCGGTCCGCGCCGATTCGGGCGAGGCCGTCGAGGTCGTCGATCTTCACGCCGTCGATGCGCTCGAGCGTCAGAGCGCCGTGGCTCGTCGCCTCCCACACGACGGCGGGTACGTGGACCGGCAGGTCGGACAGGTCCTGCCTTGCCCGGTCGGCGTTGTGCCCCTCCGCTACGTAGTCGAGCTCACCGCGAATCGTCTCGGCGAACTGCTCGACGAACCCGACGACGTCGACGCGGCGGAGCGAGCCCGGTACCCGGGCGACAAGTGACGCACCGAGCCGGAGCACGGCGAGGTCCTCCTCGACCGCGGCTGTCACCCCGGGTCGGCGTACCTTCACGACGACCCGGCGCCCGTCGTGCAGCGTCGCGGCGTGGACCTGACCGATCGAGGCCGCGGCGAGGGGCGCGTCGTCGAGCTCGGCGAACACCGACGCAGGGTCGCGCCCGAGCTCGCGGCGGAGCGCGAGGCGCACTGCTCCCGCCGCGAGGGCCGGTGCGTCGTCCTGGAGCGTCGCGAGCGCGACCTCGAGGCGAGGCGGGACGAGGTCGGCACGGG
>Ga0307374_10006048_pt1 | contig 19253 bp, 13 predicted proteins | sample OX3MG_FD_202532 | JGI IMG/M metagenome (GOLD analysis project Ga0307374, IMG submission 202532) | Soil microbial communities from Risofladan, Vaasa, Finland - OX-3 | ecosystem: Environmental > Terrestrial > Soil > Coastal area > Acid sulfate soil | place: Finland: Risofladan, Vaasa | collected...
ATCTGGCGGCGCTCCTCGATTGACGATGCCGGCGGCTGGCAGCACGATACGCTTACCGAGGATACCGATCTTTCTTATCGCGCCCAGATCCGCGGCTGGCAATTTCTGTACTTGCCCGAAATCGACTGCCCCTCGGAACTTCCCGTCGAAATGAACGCTTTCAAATCGCAGCAGGCGCGCTGGGCGAAGGGCCTGATGCAAACGGCCAAGAAAGTCCTTCCTCGAGTGATGAAGGCGGATGTGCCCGCCACGGTCAAGGCCGAGGCGTTTTTTCACCTGACCGCAAACATCAGTTATCCTTTGATGGTCTTCCTATCCATCATCTTGCTTCCCGCCATGATCGTCCGGTTTTATCAAGGATGGTTTCAGGTGCTGTTGATCGATTTCCCCCTGTTCATGGCCTCCACGTGCTCGATTTCGTCGTTTTATCTCGCCGCGGAGCGCGCTTTCTATCCAAAGACGTGGAAGCGAACCTTCCTCTATCTGCCGTTTGTGATGGCTGTCGGGATCGGTCTGGCGGTGCGCAATTCGCTGGCCGTGCTTGAGGCAATCGGGGGAGTGAAATCCGAATTTGTCCGCACGCCGAAATATCGCGTGGAAGCCGGGGCCAGCCAAAGCTCCACTTGGACGAAAAAGAGCTATCGCAAAGGCGCTGGTTGGATGCCCTTTGTCGAGGTTTTTCTGGGGCTTTACTTTGCCGCCGGTGTGACCTACTCCATCCAAATGCAAAACTACGCGACCACGCCCTTCTTGCTCTTGTTCGTCTGGGGCTATCTCTACACCGGCTTGATGTCGCTCGGGCAGACCTATCTGGGGCGGCTGCGCTTTGGCATCCAAAGCAGCGCGGGAGTTCCCGCCGCTTCCACCGAGATTCCCGGGGTTTAGCTGCCAGGGTTTGGTCGCCAGAGCCGCAGGAACTCCCGCTTCGCGGAGTTCCCTAGGAGCAACGGGTGAAACTCAGAGCGATTCGAAGCATTCTCCTGCTGCTGGCGTTCTCGTCCGTTTCGTGTATTGCGCAGGCGCGATTCCGGCAGCCAAACGCCGAATATCAGGCGCGCCGGGCCGTGCTTCGGAATGCCATCGATGAGCCGGTTGTGATTTTCGGCTATACCGGCCACGAAGACGCGTCCGAAGTCGCCGTCTTTTTTCAGGCACCCTACTTCTATTACCTCACCGGATACGACGAACCGGGCGCCGCGCTGCTTCTCATTCCTCGCCCGCCAAACGGCCAGCCGAGCAGCGGTCCCAGCGAAATTCTGTATCTCCCGCCGCGCGATTTGGATCAGGAAAGGTGGGAGGGCCCAAAGATGGGCCCCGACGATCCGAATGTGGCCGAAAAGACCGGCTTTCAGGCCGTGGAGCCCTTCGCGAGCCTGCGCGGAGATCTGGGCAAGCTTACCAAGTCGTATTCGAATTTCTACACGCTATTGCCTCCGAAGCAGGAAGACGGCTACCCGCACCTGACGATTTGGAGCAAATGGGTGCGCGATGCTTTGCCGCAAGCGAACGTGAAAGACATCACTCCCGAAATCGCCGCGATGCGCCAGGTGAAATCTCCCGGGGAACTCGCTCTGATTCAAAAGGCCATCGACGCGTCCGTGGACGCCCAGTTGGACGCGATGAAGCGGATGCGCCCGGGCCTTTTTGAATACCAGGTGGCCGCGCGCTTGAAGGAAATTCAGGAAATGGCGGGCTGCGCGCGCGAAGCCTACGCTCCCATCGTTGGCACCGGCTTCAATTCGACCATCCTGCACTACAGCGGCTTGAACGATGAAATCAAAAACGGCGATGTGGTGGTGATCGATGTCGGAGGTGAATATGGGGGCTATGCCGCGGACATCACGCGCACGCTGCCCGCCAACGGCACGTTTACGCCGCGTCAGCGCGAGATTTACGAAATTGTGCTCGGCGCGCAGAACGCCGCTTTGGCGGCCGTGAAGCCCGGCGCCGTGCTTTACGGCGGACCGGGGAGCCTGCAGCAGATCGTCACGGACTACTTCAATACGCATGGCCGCGACAAAGAAGGTCGCACGCTCGGCCGGTATTACATTCACGGCGTGAGCCACCATCTTGGCTTGGACGTGCACGATCCGGGCGACCGCACGCGTCCGCTGGAGCCAGGCATGGTCGTCACAGTCGAGCCTGGGCTTTACATCCCGGAGGAAAATCTTGGCGTGCGCATCGAGGACGACGTTCTGGTTACGAAGGGCGGCTACAAGCTCCTCACCGCGCGCTTACCCCGTGCGCCAGACGATGTCGAGAAAGTGATGGCCGAGGGCCGCGCCCAATCGCAGCCTTGAAACGCGCCGCAGGCAATTCTCAATCTTCAAAAATCGGCAGGCAAAGAGGCGCCTGAACGTGAAAGTCCAGGCGCCCAATCTCTTCGAGTGCCCGGTCCACCAAGGAACTGCTGCACGCTTCTAGCGTCACCACGAACGGCAGACGCGCATGCGGGTAGCCCGGCTTCTGGATCACGGCGTCCAGGCTGATTCCATGCTTCGCTAGCACCGCCGCGATTGCCGCCACGATCCCGGGGCGGTCCTTCACCACGAAGCGGATATAGTGCGGCACGGTGAAATCCCCGCTGACCGTGTCCGGCGTCTCCGTGGCTGTTTGGATATAAGTCTGCGGTGAATTCCCGCTGCGTGCAATCGAGTACAGGTCGGAGACCACCGCCACCGCCGTCGGATCGCCGCCTGCGCCGTAGCCCGAAAAGATCATCTTTCCCGAAAACTCTCCTGTGGTCGTCACCAGGTTTTTGCTTCCTTCGACATGGGAGGTCAGCGAGGAAAGCGGCACCAGCGCGGGCTGCACGGTCGCAAACAGGCGCAATCCGTTCGAAGGTTCCTTCTGCGCGCACGAAATCTGCCGGATTGTGCAGCTCAACTCTCTCACATACGCAAAATCCACGGCCTCGATCAGTGAAATCGGCCGGCAGGAAATTTGCCGGTTCTCCACTTGAACGCGCAAGGCCGCCTCTGTGAGGATCACCAATTTTGCCCGCGCGTCGTAACCCTCGATGTCGCTGCTCGGATCGGCCTCGGCATAGCCCAGCTTTTGCGCTTCCTTCAGAGCCGTTTCGAAGCTGGCGCCATGCGTTTCCATCTGAGTGAGGATGTAATTGCACGTGCCGTTCAAAATGCCCGAGATTTTGTAAAGGTGGTCGCCCGCCAACCCTTCTTGGATTCCGATGATCGCGGGTATCCCTCCAGCCACCGACGCTCCGAACTCGATCCGTCTGCCCATCTTGCGGGCCAGTTCCGCCAGCGAGGCGCCCCGCTCCGAAATCAGCAGCTTGTTCGCCGTCACCACCGATTTGCCTGCCTCCAACGCTCTTCGGATCCATTCTCCCGCCGGCTCCATGCCTCCGATCAATTCGACGATTACATCCACGTTGGATGAAAGCACCTCGCCCGCGCTCGCCGTCCAGCGGATATCGCCCGGCAAGCCGTCCGTTTTCTTTTTTTCGATATCGCGGTTGCAGATATGCGTGAGGACCAGCGGGCCCTTGGTGTCCTTGCACAAAATCTTGGCCACCGAACGCCCCACCGTGCCGAAGCCGATGAGTCCGACTTTCAGCCTCTTTGCATCGATGGACTGGCCCGGCGCGGCGATTCGATCTTTTGTGTTACTGGCCGAAGTGGAATTTTGCATCCCTTACCTCGTTTCCATTTGGGTCGCGTATTTCACTTGCTCGCGGAAACTTGCGCCCGGCGCCGGGACGAAAACCACGATCGCGGAGCAGTGCGCCCATCTGGCTGGCGCTAAAATGCTGTCTCGTTCCAGAAAGTCACCGAGAAATGCGTCATTGTACCAAAGGCTGGACGATTTCGAGTGCGCAACGCCACCGCAAACGCCGCCATGCCTGCGCAAAAGATTTGGCCGCATCGAAACAAAACGCCCGTCACGCGCTCAGATACATGCGCCGCCCCAACCTGATCGCCGCCTTCCGGAAGCACCTTCCTCATGCCTTAGGTTGGATCACTCCATATTGCGAGGAATTTAGCGGTGAGTCTTCACGGGTGTTTTCTTCCGCCGGATGCGACGCGAATAATTCGCCATGTCTTCCAGAACTGCGCACACCGCGGCTGTGTCTTCTGCGTGGCGGCCCATGGCCATTGCAGCCGTATAAATGGGCGCAGTCGCCGAAAATAGGGGCGTGGGACATTCGAGCTTTCGGGCAAAATCGCCTATGATTGTTACGTCCTTCTGCCAAATTTGCAGTTTCATCAGTGCATCGGAGTAGTCGCCCTTCACCATCATGGGCCCTCGAACTTCCAGCATGCGCGAATTGCCGGCGCCGTCGGAAATAACCTTCAAAACCAACGCGGGGTCAAGGCCAGACTTCATGGCGAGCACCATCGCCTCCGCCGCGGCAACGTTGTGGATCGCGACCAGCAGATTGGCCACAAATTTCATTTTTGAACCGGCGCCGAACGGCCCCACATAATAGGGGGCGCGCGCGAAACCGTTCATAACCGGTACCGCCCGCAGGTAGGCTTTGCGGTCGCCGCTGGCATAAATCACCAAATCCTTCACGCGGGCCTGTGCTCCGGTTCCGCTCAAAGGGCAATCGAGCAGCGTTACGCCGCGTCGCGACAGGCGTTTGCGAGCCTCCTCCTTCACCGGGATCGGCAGCGTGCTGGTCTCAATGATCACCTGCTTGGGGCGCGCCGCTTCCGTGAGCTCCGTCGCCGTTTCAAGAAGCGCCTCTGCCGACGGAAGAGACGTAATGATCACACCGCTACTTTTCGACACCTCGCGGCAACTCCGCGCTGCGCTCCCGCCGGCCTTTCGATGGTCCTTGAGCCGTTGCGGCAGCACGTCGTAGCCAATCACATGGAATCCCTCTCGCAGTAGATTGCCGGACATCGCCGAACCCATGATCCCAAGGCCAATCATCCCCACCGTTTCTGACGACATAACCCTCCTTTTCACTCGGATTCCATTTTACCGGCGTGGCGGAAGGAGTCCGCCATGGAATTGGACGCACGCTTCGAAGAAACCAAAGCGCAGGTTGCGTGGATAAGATCGATAAATTGAACAAAGTAGATGGATCGGGCGTTGCATCGCACGGAGTGCAATAACGTTTCAGGCCACTATTCTTTCGAGTGCGGACTGTGTGCATGTTCTGCCAGCCATCCGTTGCGAAAGCCGGCCCGGTGCAGTCCTTTTACCAAATAGGAGCACCGCTGCATTAGCTTCCACAGTAGGCCGGTTCGGTAATTCTCTATCATCATGACGATCGGCCCCTGATTCAGCCCATAGTGCCAAGGCGTGACCCACCCGTAGGGCCTTCCCCCTTTTTCCGGATACGTCGGATTGAAAGTAGCTTTGAAGCCGTATGGATTCGTCTCGCGCAGGCGCAATTCATTCAGGCGATGGATCGTGGGCAGCACGATCTCCGGAGCGAACGGCAGTGATGCCACAACGGCCCAGGGCGCAATCGTTCCATCGTCGGGTCCATAGGGCGCACCCCGCGCCACATAACCGAAAAATTCCCGCTCGATCCCGTGGACGCGGCGCGTCACCGGCCCGGGACCGTCGCTCGCGGTGATTCCCCAGCAGCATTCGCCGTAATGCGCGAATTGATGGGGATTCTGAATGGCATATTGTTGCTGTATCAGTGTCGCTCGGCGGCTATTCTCAAAATAATCGATGCCCTTCTCTCGCATGAAAGCGTCTTGGATGCCGCGGAAATCCAGCCACAAGTGCGAGAACTGATGAATGAAGAGCGGTCCCGCATACAGAAATTCAATATCGTATATCTTCTTCCACTCGTACGAGGAACTCCAAGCCGGATAGCTCTCGCCCGCCAGCGGGTATGTCGGCGAACCGAGGCCTAACACGTACAGCAACAAAGCCTCGTTATATCCTTGCCAGCGGTATTCTAAAAATCCGGTTTCCGGTTTCCAGCCATGGCTGACCGTCAGGCCTTCGTCCTGGGCCCACTGCCAATCCGCGCGCCGGTAGAGCGCATCGCCAAGCTCGCGAACTTCATGCTCGTCCGGCGTATCGCGGTCGAAATACATGGCCGCTGTCAGCGCCCCGGCGAGGAGAAGGGTGGAATCAATCGTGGAAAGTTCGCATTTCCACGCGCGCCGGCCCGTCTCCATGTCGAGAAAGTGATAATAAAATCCCCGGTATCCGGTCGCGTCCGTCTCTGTACTTTGCCGGCTGTTCGAAAAAAATCGGAGAGTCGCAAGAGTCCGCTTGATCGCTTCCTCGCGGGTAAGAAATGAGCGTTCGACTCCGATGGGATACGCGGCCAGCGCGAATCCGGTGGCGGCGATACTCGCGGGCCAATCTTTCTTCGTCTTATCTAATACAAGCCCATTCTCGGAGTTCGATTCGTGCAGAAAATAGGCGAAGGTCTCTTTCTGAAGCTGATCCAGCATGGCGCCATCGCGTGGATTTTGAGTGTTCATTGCCAGGCGTTGCGGCATTCCGTGATCCATTCAAGCAAATTCGATCGTGATTGCCGCGACGGCATGAGGTGGCAGTGCGAGGGACAAATGGATAGCATTCTTTTCATACGTCCACGGTTGCGATTGTTTCACCAGGCAGGAAGTGGCCTTCAATTCTTCCACTTGCACCGCGCTCAGGTAATTTGGCTCGCCCATGGCCTGCCACAGCCGCCGCGCGTTCGCATGATCCTGGTCGATTCTCTCGATGTAGACGCCGCGCGGTCGCGGGGCGCCCGCAATATGTACATTTGATAATTCCGTATGAATGGGATGCCGAGGCATGGCGTGGTTCGTCAGCAGGATCGTCGCGGTGTTTTCTTTTCGAATGGCCCATGCGTCCACGGTTTCATGGCTTCCCACGACGTCCAGCATTTCAGTCCCCAGATGATGCAATAATTCGAACCCTCGGTATGCAGGCTTTGCGATCCCATGAATATTCAGCAGTCCAAAGCCACCCTGAAACGGAAGGGACGGAAAGTAGTTCTCCGAAAATATATCACTGAACGTCCAGAAGCTGTACCCCGCCACGAGGCCGGATGCTTCCATCACGATCTTGGTGGCAAATGCCGCGGTAAAGGGTTCGTCGTGCAGCGGGTCGCGCGGATTCGATGAGATATTCCATTCCGTGTAGTAAACAGGCAAACCGCGCGCCTGATCTCGGGTCTTTACCGCGTCTTCGCGCATGACTCCGCGGGGCGCGTGCTCCAATTGGGTGACCGTATCCGCCCCTATTTTTCCGAAAGCGTCCGTCGGGTAATGATGTGTCGTAATGAAATCGACGGGCACTTTGTTCTGGTCGCAGAAATCGAGGAATTCCGAAATCCATTCATTCCTTGCCGTGGCGGGGCCGCCCACTTTGAGCAAAGGATCGATGCTCTTAACCGCCTCGACGGTCGAGCGGTAAAGCTTGAAATAATCCTGCTGAGTTCCCGTCCAGAACGCCTTAAGGTTCGGCTCGTTCCATGCCTCGAAGAACCACTCGCGCACCTCGTTCGCGCCGTAGCGTTCAACCCAATGCGCCGTTAGTTTGCCGATAAGCGTGGCCCAGTGGCCGTAATCCTTTGGCGGCGTTACATTCGCTTGGTAGCGGAACACGGTTGTGTTGCCTGAAGCGAGGGTTCTGGGCATGAAGCTCAGTTCCACGAAGGGCCTCATCCCGATAGAGAGAAGAAAATCGATAATTTGATCGGCGTTAAAAAATGAGTAGATCAGCTTATTTTCTTCGCAAATAAGCGTTTCCATTTGCTCTGAGAGCAGCGCATGAAAGCGAACATGCTGAAAGCCCAACTCGTTGTGACAAAGAAGCAGCTGAGCCTGCCAGTCGGCTCGCAAAGCGAGAGGCGCATGCCCGCTCCCGACGGTATGTTCCCAAAAATGCACGAAGGGCTTCCCCGGCTGCGAAAAATTGCATGTGAAATCGGGCATTCCGCCTCTTAATAGCGTGGATTCATTTGATCTCAGGCTTGCTTTACCGGCGTCGCCCACTCGATCACTTCCTTGATGGTGTTGGCCCCGTGGTGCCCCGCCAACTCCGCGAACTGGCTCGCGGGATGGCGGTCGGTGATCAGGCCCTTCATGTGATTTGGCCAGCGCAAATGGGCTTGCGCTAAATCGTCCGCAGCCATTTGAAAATGCCCGCGAGCGGCATTCACGCTTCCAAGCATGATCTGATTGCCAAGGACCAAGTGGCGCACCAGCTCCGCCCCTGCGATTTGCAGAGGACGGTCTCCTCCGGGAATGCCCGTAAGAACGTAAACACCGTTCAGAGACAGCGCATCCAAAAGGCTGAACTCCAGTTTGGCGATCCCGCTGGCATCGAGGATCAAATCCATTGATCCGATTTTAGTCTCGACCTTGTCTGCCGATACCTCGCGCCCATCCACGTAATGCCCTCCGATGCCATTCAGCCATTTGGGGCGTGCGCTCGCGGAATCCACCACATCTAATCCGTAAACCTCGCCTCCTCGCAACGACAGTGCCATTGCAGCGAGCAGCCCCACGGGCCCTAATCCGGCCACCAGGCACTTGCGCCCGAAGAGCCAGTCGGGAGTCGTGGCGGCTTCCGGGCTGCGCGCGATCTGCAACCGCAGCGCTTCGTCGATTGCTTTCTCGACGATGGAGAGCGGTTCGAGCAAGACTCCGACCGCCTCCAGCTCGGGCGCCACGCGCACAACGTACTCCTCTTTATCCACGACGTATTCCGTTTGGTAGCCGTCTAATCCTCGAATGCCTCTCTCTCGATATTTCCCGGTCTGGCACATGTCCGATCGCCCAATCCGGCACGAAAGGCATTCGTCGCAACCCCGCCTCACCGTGAACACCGCGAAATCTCCCGCCCTCACGCGAGTGACGGAAGCACCCACGCTCGCTACCTGGCCCAGCATTTCGTGGCCGATGACAAGTTCCTTCTGGCCATCGGGCTCCTGCGCGCGGCCTCCCGACACTTCCTCTCGATCCGTGCCACAGATGCCCACGCGGATCACTCGAAGCTTGATTTCATCCGGCCGGGTGATGGAAGGCTCGGGCCGTTCCACTATTCGTGAACCGCTGGTGCCAGGTACGATCGCAATGGCTTTCATGAATGCTTCCTTTTATGAATGCCGGCGGCAACATCGGAGCTGTGCCTACCGGTACTGCTGGCTTTGTTGCCAGCTGCGGAAGGAGAGTTGCCAGCCGTTGACGCACAGTCGAACGCATAGTTGCTCTACAATATCGATGATCGGTCGAACGCGAGAATCTGCTTCCGTCCACTTCCACGTGTCTGCTGGAATTCGGTCAACGAGCGGTTTGAGTCCGAATGGCGGCAACGTAACTGGTTATTATATCTTACATCCCCCTCCGGTTTGCCGCCCTCGGTTAAAAAGCAAAAGCCTGCGGAAGCTCAAACTGCGCCAAATTTTCCAAGAAATCAACGTGGAAAGTTCTAAAATAATTCTCACGCAGCGGCATGGGCAGGGAGTGCGCCTTTGAGATAATAGAAACCCGGCGAGTCGCATCGAACCCTGGACGGAACTATCCGATTCCGATACGAGTACATGTACATCATGAGGAGGCGCATTCCCACGCCGTCTAACTAACAACAATGTCCACAACCCTTCCAGCTCGGCAATCTCCCGATTGCCAGGATTTCAAGGTGCTCGGCGTGCGGGTGGACGCAATACAGATCCCGGGTGCCGTGGAAAGGCTCGAAGATTGGATTAGCCGGCGAGAGCGTTGCCACTACGTCGCGGTCACGGGTATGCACGGCGTGATGGAGGCATTGCACGACTCCAGCTTCCACGCCATCCTGAACTCAGCGGATATGGTCGTGCCCGACGGTATGCCGTTGGTTTGGCTGGGGCGGCTGGCTGGTCATAAGCTGGCTCGGCGTGTCTATGGCCCGGAGTTTATGATGACATTCTGCGAGACAACGGAAGGCCGCGGCTATCGGCACTTTTTCTACGGCGGGAAGCCTGGCGTCGCGGAGAAACTCGCTGCCACTTTAACGAGCCGCTTTCCCCGGATTCAGGTGGCTGGTGTCTGTGTTCCTCCGTTTCGTCCGCTCACCCCGGAAGAAGACGAGGAGGTCGTGAGCCAAATCGAGCGCGCAGCTCCGGACGTGCTCTGGGTCGGTTTGAGCACTCCCAAGCAGGAGCGTTGGATGAATGCACACCGGGATCGTTTGAAAGTTCCCGTGCTGGTGGGAATAGGCGCTGCTTTCGATATCCATGCGGGCGAAGCTCGCCAAGCTCCGCGTTGGATGCGCGAGCACGGCCTCGAATGGCTATTTCGCCTCTGTTCGGAGCCGCGGCGCCTTTGGCGTCGTTACATCGTCTACGGATCGGAATTCCTTTTCTGGGTGGCCTTGGAACAATTGGGCATTCGCAAGTTTGAATAGTCGTCATCCCCAAGTTAGCCCATCGTATCCAACGTCATCCCAGAAGTCCGGTCACGGAAGGAGCGCTCGCGAAGATCCGCATAGGACGGCCATGGTGCATGCCGGCCACGGCAAAATCCCAGCAGGCGATCGCCGGCAAAACCTAGAGTTGCGATCCGCAGCGAAAGCATTTGCGGCGTCGCGGCATTGAGCGAATCGCAAATCATTCTGTACAATCAGAGACCCGTATGATGGGCTGACCTGGGAATCAAGCGCCACCCGTAGCCATCCAGCCAATAGACGCCGTGCCAGCTTCCTTGCGTGGTCGTATCGGTTTGGCGCCGACACGCGTTTACCAGAAGTTTGACAAAACGAGGAACAGATCGCAGGATTGCGGTATCTGCTTACAGCCAGACAGGGATTTGCTTATGCTCAGGGCGGCCCAATACTCAGCCGGATTGTTATCGCTGCTAGTTTCCTTCCCCGCCAGCGCACAGCAGGTCGCTTCAGTCGACCTCACGAAGACTCCGGGTTCTCACAAGGTCGAGGCAGCATTGCCCAAAGGTTGTGATGGACTGTCATCAGGTAGCGTGGCTGATGGATACGTTATTTCACAAAATGGGCAACCAGAAATCGTGGTGGAAATAATTCGTGTGAGTAATGTAATGCCAACCGTGGGTCAAGAAGTAAATGCAGTAGTTCGCCTTCAAAATAGCGGCAAAGAGCCGTTCCAAATTCCTTGGAGTACCGACCCAAAGACCCTGGAGAACGGTCAAAATCCCGGTCGTCTCGAATGGGAGGTGGGAAGCTTTTGGGTTGTCCTGAATGGCGCGTTCCTAAAGAGCCTTACGTTTCCGCTGTACGGTTCCGAATCCTCCCCGGCAAGCCAACTTAGGATCGGACCAGGCGAATGGATAACGGCTACAATCAAGTTCAAACTGGAAAATGAATTTCCTGCCCACCAAGCAGTAAGCACTGGGGATGCACAACTGTCTGTCGAGTGGGAACAGGCTAAACAGACGCAGTCATTCGTGGATTGTGAGGCGATGCATGGAAATTATGAGTACCGTTACAAACAGAAAAATCCGACAGTACTCCTCCGAATCGGGGAAAGTGCTTCGCGCGCGAAAGAGCGAGACGAAAAGTAAAAGTAGAGGTAATTGGCCATACAATCGGAGGGATTTCGACGAAGGAAAAACGAGGGGTCGGGGGCGGGTAGCCCGGCCTTTGGAGCGGTTTTGAAGGGAAGGGTGCCCCGTCCTTCGTTGTTGGAAGGGCGGGGCTTTTGACGTGAACCTAGCCGCCATGAACGGAACATGTTATTGAGGCGAAATGCGTGACCTCCTGCTGTATGTGATAATCGCAGTTGGAGCTGTCGCCGTAATTATAGGCTTGGCTATGTACGTTCCAAACATCAGCCACGTCTGGTTTTCCTTCGTTGGTTTCACCAGCCTTCTCGCGGTTGTTCTCGCCAAGTTATATTGGCACGTGCGAAAATCTGCGAAGGTCTGGTTGCTACTTGCATTTTTGCTGACAGTCCACTGCTTGTGTTACGTGGAGATTCTGCGCCACCTGAGCAACTGGCCAGCATTTTGGTACGTTCTGACAATGCCCGTCGAGGTTATTGCTGTCGCGGCTGCGATGAAGATATGCCTGAACGTATTACCGCGACAAGTGAGGCTATAAGTGGGCAGGCGGATGGGCCAGCCTTTGGAGCTGTTTTGAAGTGAAGGGTGCCCCAGTCTTCGGCTTTTTGAAGGCTGGGGCTTTTGACGTGAACCCTGTGACGAGATCGACTCGCGGGATCGATGAGGACTGCGGGAGCTAGGCACGACCTGTCCACGGACATGAAAACCGCGACTGCAAACAGTGACGCACCGTCTTATCGTCCCAGCCCCCGCTTCCGACTGCCTATTTCTCGAAACTCATAAAGTCCAGGTTGTCCGTGCAGACCTGCTCCATGATGTTCCAGTTAGGCCTCAGCTGGTAATAGAGCGTTGACTTCCAGGGCTGTTCGAGAGCCTTCGGATCCTCCATGGTGATATCGATCTGCATGTTGTCGAGATCCACTCGCCGGAAACGCTCGATAACGTGCAGTTGATCGCTGTGAACATGGCCGTCGCGGTCGAGCCAAGTCTTATCGTTGAAGCCGATCGTGTCGACCACCAGCGTGTTGTCCTCCCAGTGGCCAATCGAATCACCCATGTACGTGGGAGTCAGATCGGGCGTATGCGGGCGCCCATCGGTGTAGATATGCCGCACCGTGTGATCGTACTCATAGAGGATGATCACTTCCTTGGGAGTCTGAACGATCTGCATCGGAAAGGGCTGCAGATAGATGCGAGGCGTACCCGGAGGATAGCAATACTTTAGAACCGGGTCGTCCGTTTGCTGCAGAGTGTGCGTGCGCGGGCCATTCGATGGTTTCGTGGCCTCGAACTTCGCCTTGGCCCACGGTGTCATTGCGGGCTCATCCTGCGTATACGTGGAGCCGATAAAGTGGCGCTGGGTCGCGGGTGCGTGCATGTTCCACACCCCTTGCAAATTGTGTTCGGGAGCCGGGGCGGTCTGAGTATTTGACGCTCCGGCCTGCTGAGCAGCCTCGGCGGTCGGGCCGAACGAAAAGGCCATTATTACCGCGACCGCGAGAATTGAAACCGACAGATGATTCCGCATCGTGACACTCCTCCTCAATAAGAGTGATTCGCCCGGGAGAATATTGCTGGAGCGAAACGTTAGTTCCCGCCGCCCGTTTGGAGTTCTTCGCCGCCGGCCAGCGTGACTTTCTGAATCCAGATTTCCGGAGCGCCGCTCTTGGCGGGAAATCCGCTGATCGTGATCACGTCCCCGTCCTTGACGGAGTCCTTGTGCCATCCCACGCGGGACAAACGGTTCGGACTGGTCAACTCTCCCTGCCACTTCGTAACCTTTCCTCCATCGTCCTTCACATCCATGTAAATCAGAACGTGGGGATTCACGAACTGAAAATCGGTGACCGTTCCTTTCACCGTGACTGACTTCGTGGTCGCATAGTTCGCCGTTCCGTGGTGCGCGAAAGCCGCTCCTGCAATCGTCAAAAAGCCAACCGCCAAAGCGAGAAAAACCATTCTTTTGCTCTTCAAAACAACACCTCCAAATTATTTGATTCACAAATGATAATAAAAAAATGCGAGTTTCACCACAGATTTCGGCAATTAAACGCGCTTGCGCAAAAAGCGCGATCGAAAAACCGCAAGACAATCATTCTATCGGCAGTCAAAATGCGAGCAAATATGCGCGCGGAATTCAAGACTCCAAAATTCCCGGTTAACTCCCGGCTACCAGCCGCATCATCCATATAAAATATGAACATCGAAGCGCCACGCCACATGGATGCGCGCGGCCAAGAAGCGCCGCAGGATCAACAGGATCAAGCTATTCGGCGCATTAAAAAACTCCGAGTCAGCACTGCGACTATCCCCGTCGCATCGCATAGCCGCCTCATCGCGTGCTTGCACTGCCCGCTTTTTGAGATGCTCCAGGCCAGTAGAGAGAGTTGGCTGCACCGTCCGCGGCGGCCATATTTGACCAGTTTTGGCTCGTTTTGGCGCCCTTTGGGGCCTCTAAACACGCTTATAGCGCCAAGAAAGAGCCAGTTTTGGCATGTTTTGCACAATTCGGCGTGAAAAAAAAGGGATCGTTAGAACTTCAACACAAAACCCAACTGGATGGTGCGTGCCGCGCCCGATCCAATGGAGGGGTTGCTGTTGGCTACGTCCGGCGTCTGAGTGGACGAACCCAACAGAGAGGGATCATCGAAGGGCAGGTTGCTGCCCGCGCCATTAAACTCCGGGTTCCCGTATTGAGTGTGGTTCAGCAGGTTGAAAACCTCGAACCGGAACTCGCCGGTGAGATTCTCCTTGAAACGCCAGTCCTTCATCACCGAAGCATCCCACAAATGGATGCCGTTCCCGCGGAACGTGTTGCGGGTCATATCGCCGTAGCTTCCAATGGCCGGAGGAGTCATTACGGAGTTGCCCATCTGGAAGCATCCATATTGTTGAAGCGATAGATACCCGAGGGTTCCCGGGCCTCCCGCAGCCGCCACGCACGCTGCGTTGCCAACGGCCTGCGCACCCACTAAATATGGAACGGAATTGGCACCGAGGCCATTGAAGGGCTTATAGCTGCCCACGAAATTCCAACGGTCCTGAAATTCACCCGTTCCACTCGGATCGGCGCCGGACGATTTGCTGTTTTGTACGCCCCAAGGAAGGGCGCTCTCCAAGGTTACGATGGAAGTGACCTTCCATCCTTCGAGCATCTGCCCGAATCCGCTTCTTCCGGGAAGCGCGTAAGTAATCGTTGCCGTGAAGCGGTGAGTGATGTCGAAGGTGCTGTTGGAGTATTCGGCTCCAGTGTCGAACGGATTCTGAGGGATTTGGCCAGTCCCACTCCAGTCGTTGGACGCATCGTCCAAGGCATGGGAGTACGTGTAGCCTATTGTTGCGCTGAGGCCGTGGGTTACGCGCTGGGTCAAAGTCGCCTGCAGGCCATCGTAGTTAGATTCGAAATAGTTCCCGATGCTGTAGATGTACCCATAATACGGGAACTTCGAGAAGAAAGGCCTCGATGCCTGTTCGGCGGAGGAACTTACCTTTGGAAAGACTCCGCCAGCCACAATGCTAGCGGGCGTGGCTACTCCGGATGGGCACGAACCAGGCTTCAACGCATTCGCCGACGCAGCCTGCGCCGCCGTGATGTTCATGCAGTAGCCGGAACCGAGAACAGGGTTGTTCTGGTCGATGATGCCCAGCAATTTGGTGCCGTGATTGCCGACGTAACCCAAGTCCAACGACAGGTTATTGGTAAAGGCATGCTCCACGCCCAAAGACCAGAACGTCACGTATGGGGTTACCATATTCTGCTGCACAGATGTGATATTGCACGGCGCCGTGGGCTGGCAAACAAGCTTCGACGTATTGGAACCCGGGAAAATCGTACCGCCATTAAACGCGGGATTCTGGTTCCAGTTGTTGCCAAACCCGCTAGGGGCGCTTGCCGCCGAACCAATATTGAAAGCGGTTGAGACGATGTTGCCTGGCCCAGGAGTGCAGCTTGGATCGCCGGGAGCAGCCCCTGGTGAGGTGCATACAGGCAGGCCGGTCGGATTGGTGTTGAGTCCGGAGGTCGGGTTAACCGAACTCTGCTGGGAGACGAAGATGTTGAAGCCTTCCAGCACGTAAGAGATGCCCGCTCCGCCACGCACCACCCACTTTCCGTTACCCATCACATCCCACGCGAAACCGACACGGGGAGCAAAGTTGTTCTTATCGGGAAGATACGGGTTGCTGCGCAAATTGATATTGGCGATCGAGCCTACCTGGAACAAGCCAACGTTCGGATCAAAATTGGCCAAGCGATTATCCGATTCCTTGAGCGGGGTCACATACTCATAACGCAACCCGAGGTTCAGGGTGAGCTTTGGCGTGATGCGCCAGTCGTCCTGCCCAAAGCCCGCAAACGCCCACTGGGAGATGTGCCTGAGCGGCGATCCAACGAAGATCGTGCTGCTATTCAAGCAGCCCGCCATGAAGTCCTCGAGTGAATTGGCATACCCTCCAAGGCTTCCGTCTGGGCACTGAGCGCTCGAATTGGGCGTGAACGCCGTGACGCCCCGGCTGTTGCTGAAGGTGCCGCCGTTGTAGATGTCGTCGCGAAGCTCGACACCGAACTTGAAGGCATGGTTTCCGTGGTTGACCGAGACGTGGTCGATGACTTCCGGCGTCGAGTCAGGCCCCTGATATTTCGGGAAGCTGCTGCAGCACCCGGTGGATCCGGAGAAGCCCGAAATGCTGATGTTCGTAAAGCCGCAGATCCCCGTGCCCTGATTGAGAGTCGGATTCAAGGGCGAATCGCAGTCGCCGTTGATGAAAGCCTGCGTGAAACGCGAGAGGCCGAATCGAACCTCGTTCACCACGTTCGAGGATGCGATCCAGGTTTCGTTCGCCCCCAGAGTGTAGTCCCTGGAAAAGGGATTCGGCCGCCATTGGGGCTGCTGGATCGAGGGGCTGTTCACCTGAGGCCCGCTGCTATTCCCGATAAACATGCGGAGAGTCAGGCTGTGCTTATCGGTCAGATGCCAATCGACCTTTGCGAGGCCATTGTCCGAGCGTATGGTGGTGTTGAGATCCTGAAGATAGCTGGAAGTCGCCGACACGTTCTGGAACACGGTGGGGCCGGTTGAACGCGTGCAGTCCGGATTCAGGCCCGCAACAGTGAGGCTCGTCAAGCTTAGAGGAGCGCCACCAGCAGTGCGTACCGCATTGCACGCCGCGATCACACCACCCTGGGCGACGGTCGCACCCGGATTCAAGGTAGGCCATTTTAACTGGCTTGGGTTTCCGAGCGAGTAGCGCTGCCCCGCGTAACCGACGAAGAAAAACGCTTTGTCCTTCTTGATCGGACCGCCTATGTCCGCGCCAAAGTTGATCACGTCCACGGTCTGCCTGGGCAGCGTGGGATCCACGAATGGGTTCGTTGCATCGAGGGCATCGGTGCGGCCAAAGGCGTCGCCCGAACCATGGAAAGCGTTCGTGCCAGACCGCAGGGCGATATTCACGATGGCACCGGGCTTCCAGCCGTATTCCGCCTTCGGATTTTCCTCGACGTTGAATTCCTGAATGGCATCCAGCGGCAGCAACGTCGCCGTGTCGCCCGAGAGGCTTACCGAATTGAAGGTGCTCTGAGCGCTGAATGGCTCAAAGCCGCTGACGCCGTCCAGCATATAGAAATTCTGCTCCGGGCGCATGCCATTGGTGCTCTGTGTCCAGGCGCCGCCGCCGGGATAGATCGTGACACCGGGGCGCAGCGCCAACAGGTTCATGAAATTGCGGCCATTCAGAGGAAGATCTTGAATCGTGCCGGGCTGCAACGTCCCGCCCAGAGTGGAATCGGTTACGTTCACTACCGGCGCTTGCTCGGTGACAGTGACCGTTTGCGTTTGCTCGCCAGGCTGGAGCGACATGTCAGCGCGAAGGGATTGGGCGACTTCCAACGTGAGGTTGGTTCGCTCGGCAACTTTGAAGCCCTTGAACTCAGCGCGGACGGAGTACTTTCCCGGCGTCAGGTTCGGGGCGGAGTATGCTCCCGTGGAGTCCGTAGTCAGAGTTCGAGCGACACCCCGGTCCACGTCGGTAATCGTCACCGTTGCGCCGGCGATGGCGCCGCCGCTCTGGTCGGTGACACTTCCACTGATCGTGCCCGAATAAGCTTGGGAAAATACAGGGAGACAAAGTAGAACCACCCCGAGGCCCACGAGCAGCAACTGTAAACTTGATCGTACAGACTTCATAAACACCCCCAAAGAACAATGGTTTACCCAGGAAACCATTTAGTGGGGGACTGTTTACTCCATCAAGTATTCGTGTGTCAAGAAAATTGTTCAGTTTTTTTGACAAGCTGAAACCGTTGTGCTATATCGCAGCAAGTTCGCAACAAAAGCCGGGAGCGGAGAGCAGCTTTGCGCGCGCCCAGAACAGCGAATCCAGGACAAGGAGATATTACATAATTATGATGCGGAACAATTCGGGATCATCCAAAGACGATCAGCAGAACCCCACGGAAAAGCGTAAGTCATTCAGCCGACGAACCTTGTTGAAGAGCGCGGCGGGCGCGGCACTTGGCGCAGCCGGCGCAACGCTGGCAGGCGCCTTTGCCACGCGGGCGCAGGTGCAGGGCCTCTACTCGGGACCGGAGGTGCCGGAGTTTCGCCTGCCCATGGGATCGCTGACTTATCTCGACAAGAAGCAGTACATCCACAACATGGAAATACACAGCCACATCTCGGGCCATCCGGTTACCGGAGGCGAGCCGCTGATGTCGCTGTGGGCGAGGGGCAAGCAGCGATTGCTTCCGTCGCGCGGAACTTTCGTGGACATCAGCGATCCCAAAAATCCGGTTGCACTGGAGAGCAATCTAGTAAAAGGCAATGGGCCGGTGGTGTACAACACGCAGCTCAAAAAGTGGATCATGATGTGCACGGCCGCCGCGCCTCTCACTTCCGCTACCCCCACGTACCCCGAGGGGCAATACGATCAACCGTTGCGCGACAAGTCCACCGGTTATAAAGGACTGCGAGGCATCCGGAACTACGACATCACCGACCCTCACAAACCGATCCTGCTGCAGGAATACAACACCGGGACGACGGGCAACGGCACGCACATGAATTTTTACGACGGAGGAAAATACGCGTATCTCGATTGCGGCTGGGACAATCAACTGCGCATGGAGAATCACCAGCGGCCGTTCAGCAACGCGATCATGATCGTGGATATGTCGGACCCGTCGAACGTGCAGGAAGTCTCGAAGTGGTGGGTTCCCGGGCAGCGTCTGGGAGAGGAAGAAGAATATAAGAAGTATATTTTCGCCGGCGATCACTCATCGTGGACGGGAGACCACGGCGCGGTGACCGTTCCGAAACGCGTGGAGGACGGCGGCACGATCGGCTATGCCGGGTTCGGCGCTTTCGGGATGTACGTGATGGATTTGAGCGACATCAAACATCCGAAACCGTACGGACACGTGCAGTATCCATTCAACGCGATCGGGACGATTCCCTTCCACACATGCTACCCCGTGGTTTCCGACGCGGCCCATCCGCGTCTGCAGAACCTGATTGTTGCGACGAACGAAGCGCTCGAAGCGGACTGCCGCGAGGTGTATCACTCGCCGGGCATCTTCGACGTGAAGGACCCGCGCAATCCGAGGTTCATCACGTACCTTCCCCGGCCAGAGGCGCCGCCCGACGCTCCGTATTCGGATTTCTGCTTCGCGCGCGGACGATTCGGATCGCACAACACGCAATGCTGGCTGGCGCCGGGCGCGTCGCACCCGGAAATCATGGCGATCGCCTGGTTCAACGCGGGTGTGCGGATCTTCGATATCTC
>Ga0307374_10006049_pt1 | contig 19252 bp, 14 predicted proteins | sample OX3MG_FD_202532 | JGI IMG/M metagenome (GOLD analysis project Ga0307374, IMG submission 202532) | Soil microbial communities from Risofladan, Vaasa, Finland - OX-3 | ecosystem: Environmental > Terrestrial > Soil > Coastal area > Acid sulfate soil | place: Finland: Risofladan, Vaasa | collected...
ACCGGGCGACTCAATCAATGCACCGCCTTTCAGGCAATCTCAAAGGCCCTCGAAGGCCAGCCAATCTTCGCCTCCTGACCAACACCCTGAGCAATTACGGGTGGTCGAACCAAAAGCGCATATATTTGATTAGCGATTTAATGGAGTTGGTTCGGGATTATTTGACGGAAGGTATCACTATTCACTTGGAACACGAACGGTATATGAATGAATACAAAAAAGGTCCCATACCAAAAAAGATGAGCCTCGATACGCACTATGGTGTATGTTTTCGCGGATGCGTCGCCCATCTTTTTCATCTGCTATTCAACGAAACTGAAAACCATACCCTGGACATCGTGCTTGAATATGGCCATAAAGATGCCGGTGACTGCAAAACGATATTTACTGATGCCAAGAAGCGGATGGAGCGCCGTCGAGGCATAAACTTCCTGGGACGCTTCGAGCGCAAAACGAAGAAAGAGGAACCCAGGTTGATGCTTGCCGACTTCCTCGCGTACACGTATTCAGATATGCGAGCCTCTGCTGCTGCCGGAGGATTAGACTACAAAGCAGAGGCCCCTGAACCAAGCGAGGGGCAAGCGGGGCTTACGTTCCTCGAATTATTGCCCGACGCATTAGAAGGCTTGAAGCGCGATTTCGAGCAGGACCGACAAGACCTAGCAAGAGCGTGGGCTACTCGGCAAACTGCGCGAAAGTCGAAGGAATGATTTTGCGCGGTCCCACGCCTATCGACTGCGCAAGCGCTTTTGCTTAAGCCTCCAGGAGAGGGTGGTGGCGGTCGCAGACCGCCACCGGGTGAGGGTAAGCGATCTATTTCAAATGCTTGGCGAAAAACGCGGTCGCGTCGTTCCACATTTCGTGCGCCGGGCCTTCGCGGTAGGTCGGGCGATAGTCGGCGAGGAAGGCGTGGCCGGCGTTCTGGTACACCTTGGTCGTGATGTCCTTGCCGGCGCCGCGTTTCTTGAGTTCGTCGGCCATCGCGACCGGCGGGTTCTGGTCCTCGACCCCGAACACGCCGAACAGCGGGCAGTGCAGGTTGCCCACCATATCGAGCACCGGCTTTGGCCGCGACGGCGTGGTTTCGGCGTCGGGGGTCGCGCGGTGGATGAACCCGCCCCAGCAATCGACCGCGGCATCGACCTTGCCGCTGCTGCACGCGAACAAGAGCGTGTGCCGCCCGCCCGAGCAGAAGCCGATCGCACCGACCTTGCCGGTGGCGCCCGGAAGTCCGCGCAGGTAATCCGCCGCCGCTTCGAGGTCGCCGACCGCCTGGCTGTCCTTGAGCCCGAACATCACCGGAAACACGCTCGGCATGTCGCCCGGGTCTTTCGGTGCACCGTCGCGCCAGTAGAGGTCGGGGGCGAGCGCGTTGTAGCCGATATTGGCGAAACGCCGCGCCAGGTCGCAGATGTGGTCGGCGAGACCGAACGCCTCGTGGATCACGACGATGCCGGGATAGTTGCCCGGCTGGTTGGGCTGGGCCAGATAGCCGGGTATTCGCGTGCCGCCGCTCGGGATGTGAACGATGCCGCCCTTGATCTTGCTGGGGTCGGTAACCAGCCCCGGTACGTTCGCCATAGGCACCTCCTGTTGTTATGAGGCAAGATTAGGGGTGCCGGGATTGTCCCGCAACACCGAGGACCCGTTGATGACGCTCGCCCCGCCACGCCCGCTGATCGAGGGCAAATCCGCCTGGCTTGGCGCCGATCTGCGCCGCCACCCCGAGCAGTGGATCTACACGCTGTCACCCGCCGAACTGGCCGAGATTGCGGCGGCGACCGCTTCGGTGCGCTCCCGCGGGCTCGACATCGCCGAGATCACCCGCGCCGATTTCCCGCTGCCGACGCTCGGCCCCGCGCTCGACCGGCTGCGCGACGAAATCCTCAACGGCCGCGGGTTTGCGCTGCTGCGCGGCATCCCGGTCGAGGGCCGGCCGATCGCCGACAGCGCCGCCGCCTATTGGGGCGTCGGCACCTATCTCGGCAATGCCCGCTCGCAGAACGCGATGGGGCACTTGCTCGGCCATGTGCAGGATCTCGGGGTCGCTACGACCGACCCCAACGTGCGCACCTATCAGACCACCGAGCGCCAGCATTTCCACACCGATTCCTGCGACATCGTCGGGCTTCTCTGCCTGAAGACCGCGAAATCGGGCGGGCTGTCGTCGATCGTCAGCTCGATGGCGATCTACAACGCGATGGCGACGCGTCGCCCCGACCTCGTACGCCGCCTTTTCGAGCCGTTCCCGACCGACCGCCGCGGCGAAGTGCCGGCCGGCAAGAAGCCCTATTTCGACCTGCCGGTGTTCAACGACCATGCCGGCTACCTGTCGGTGATTTATTCCGGCACCTACATTCGCTCGGGCCAGCGCTTCCCGGACGCGCGGCGCCTGACGCCCGAGGATTACGCGGCGCTCGAAATGTTCGACGATCTCGCCAACGACGCCGAATTGCGGCTCGACATGGAGTTTCGCCCCGGCGACATGCAGTTCGTGCACAATCATACTTGCCTGCACGACCGCACCGCCTTTGTCGATTGGCCCGAGCCCGAGCGCAAGCGGCACCTGCTGCGGCTGTGGCTTGCCGCACCCGGCGCCCGGCCGCTGCCGCCGGCCTATGCCGAACGCTACGGCGGCGTCACGATCGGCGACCGCGGCGGTATCATTTGCCCCAACACGCTGCTGCACGCGCCGCTGGAGCCGGTGTAGCCGGGCTATTAGCCGGGGCTAGTGCCGCGCCGATTTGAGCCGCAACCCCAATAGCGGCGCGACCGCCTCGGCCGGCAGGCGGCTGTAGCCGTGCGGCGGCACGAACAGCGCCGCCGGCTGCGGCCCGATGCGCACATGGCTCAATTCCCAGCGCACAGACGAGACGTGGCCGTGCGGCGCGGTAAACGTGCCGGCTACCCGCATCGGGATGCCCTCGCGGCTGAGCCACAGCGTGCCGACGGCGTGCCCCTCGGGCGTGGTCTCGTCGACCGCGTATTTGGTCGTGGGGATGCCTTCGATCACCGCGTGGCTGACCGGGTGGCGGGTCAGCCGCTTGTCGTCAAGGACGCGCAGCGCCCGCGGAAAGACGAATTCCACCGTCGTATGCAACTGCGGCAGGACGATCTCGCCGAGCGGGCTGCCGGCGTGCAGGATAAAGATCGGCTCGAACCCCTTGATGACCTGTTCGTGCCGCTCCATGCCCGGCATGGTCCAGATCTTGCCTTGGTAGACATGGCCGTCGAGCACCAGCGTGCGATCGGCGCTGAACCCGACCCGCGCGTCGGTCAGCGTACCGGCCCGGGCGGCGACCGTTACGCCCGCGACCAGCGCGGCGGCAAGGGCAAGGCGAAGCAGGCGCATGGATCCTCTGGGGTTGGCGAGACGGCTGGTAAGGGTCGAATGCGGCGGTTTCGCGGCACGCTGGACAGAGGCCGCGCAACCCCTATCCTGCTTGCCCAGCGGTATTGATGGGGAGTGGCGGCGATGAGCGGATCGGTCGAGGCGCGGCTCAAGGAGCTGGGGGTCGAATTGCCGGTGCCGGCGGCGCCGATCGCCAACTACGTACCGTACACGATCTCCGGCGCGATCGTCGTGGTTTCCGGGCAGATCTGCGTGTGGAACGGCGAGCGGCGCCATGTCGGCAAGCTCGGCCGCGAGATCGCGATCCCCGAGGGGCAGAAAGCGGCAAGGCTGTGCGCACTCAACATCTTGGCGCAGCTCAAGGTTGCTGCCGGCGGCGATCTCGACCGGGTGCGGCGCTGCCTGCGGCTCGGCGGCTTCGTCAACTGCACCGACGATTTCACCGACATGCCGCAGGTCGTGAACGGCGCCTCCGACCTGATGGTCGCGGTGTTCGACGAAGCGGGCAAGCATGCCCGCACCGCGGTCGGCGTCGGCTCGCTCCCGGGCGGTGTCGCGGTCGAGGTCGACGCGATGTTTGAATTGAGCTGAATGGACGGACCGGGATGAACGACGGCGGCGGCACGATCACGGTGCAGGTCCACGGCGGGATCGGCGAAATCCCGGCCGAGGAATGGGATGCCTGCGCCGGCGACCTCAACCCGACCGTCTCGCACACGTTTCTCAAGGCGCTCGAAGAGAGCGGCTCGGCCACCGCGCGCACCGGCTGGGCGCCGCAGCACCTGACGCTGCGCGGTCCCGGCGGCCGCCTCGTCGGCGCCGTGCCGATGTATGCCAAAAGCCACTCCTACGGCGAATACATCTTCGATTATGGCTGGGCCGACGCGTATGAGCGCGCCGGCGGGCACTATTACCCGAAGCTCTTATGCGCGGTGCCGTTTACCCCGGTGCCGGGGCCGCGCCTGCTGGTCGCGCCCGACGCGCCGGCGGACACCACAACGCATCTGATCGCCGGCATGGTCGAGCTGACCCGGCAGCGCAACATCTCGTCGCTGCACATCAATTTTGCCGAAATGGGCGACGAGGCGGCGCTCGAGGAGGCCGGGTTTCTGCGGCGGATGGGCCAGCAGTTTCACTGGGTCAATGACGGCTACCGCGATTTCGACGACTACCTCGCCGCGTTGAATTCGCGCAAGCGCAAGGCGGTGAAGAAAGAGCGGCGCGAGGCGCTGGCGCCGGGGCTAGACATCGACGTGCTGACCGGCGCCGACCTGACCCCGAAAGTGTGGGACGCGTTCTATCAATTCTATCTCGCGACCTCAGACCGCAAATGGGGTTCGGCCTATCTGAACCGCAAGTTCTTTGCCATGCTCGGCGAGCGCATGGCCGACAAGGTGGTGCTGGTGATGGCGCGGAGCGGCGGCGAATACGTCGCCGGCGCGTTCAACATCCTCGGCCGCGAGACGATCTATGGCCGCAACTGGGGCAGCCACGGCGAGTTCAAGTTTCTGCATTTCGAATGCTGCTACTACCGGGCGATCGAGTTCGCGATCACCCACGGGCTGAAACGGGTCGAGGCCGGGGCACAGGGCCCGCATAAATTGCAGCGCGGCTATCTGCCGGTGCCGATCTTCAGCGCCCACTGGATCCCCGATCCCGGCTTCCGCCGCGCGGTCGCCCAGTTCCTCGCCCGCGAGCGCGAGATGGTCGCCGAAAAGATCGAGCACCTCGCCGAATACTCGCCGTTCCGTCACGAAGACTGAGAACCCTCCGCATCGCGAGGAGCGGCGTGCAGCGTCGCGTCTCGAACGACGCAATGAGCAGAGTCTTTAATGTCCAGAGTCTTTATGGTTCCGCTGCGGTGGCCTCGCGCGGGGTGCCGGTCATATGCCGGCGGGTTTTGGCGATCTGCGTGATCTTTTCGCCAGCGTCCGGGTTGTCGGCGAGAAAGCGCTCGAAATCGGCCTTGCGCAGCACCAGCAGCCGGCAATAGGTCAGCGAGATCACGTCGGCCTGTTGAGACCCGCCGTCGAGCAGCGCCGATCCGCCGAAGAAATCACCGCTGCCGAGCTGCACCTTGAGCTCCGGCAAGCGCACCTCGACCGCGCCCGAGGCGATGAAATACACTGCGTCGCCGCGCACGCCGGCGCGCACGATTGCTTCGTCGGGCACCGTGAATCGTGGCCGCAGCAGGCGCTGCAATCGGCCGAGCTGGCGATCGTCGAGCCCGGCGATCAGGTCGAGCCGCTCGATCAGCCGGCGCGAGTCGAGGCCGAGGTCGAAGCGCGGCAGGCGCTCGGCGTCGCGCGCCTCATCGACGGTGCGGCGCAGATCGTCATACACCTCGCGTGCGATCAGCCCCTCTTCGTACATCGAACTATAGCGCCCCATCTCGCGCCGCAGCGCCGATTGGCGCAGAAACCGGGTTTCGAGCGCCGCGGCGTATTCCGGATACTGGTGGCGCAGCGCGTCGACCGCCGTGGTGGCAGAGGCCAGGCGCCGCGCCAGGATCAGGCCGGCCAGCCGGCCCACCCGCTCGCCGAAAATCGGCTGCAGCCGACGCTTGTTGAATGCCACCAGGTCCGAGATCAAGAGCTGCGTCGACAGCAGCACCTCGAAGCGGGCGCCGAGCCGGTCGGCGAGCAGCTTGGCGATGCCGAGGCGGCGATACAGGAAATAGGCAAAGCGGAGGCCGCGGCGCAACGACAGCGCGTCGTGCGCTGCCCGCATATAGCCGAGCCGCCCGTCGCTGCGCGCCCCCTCGATCAGCGCATCGGCGTTGTCGAGCAGCGTCTGCACTGTGCCGGCCGCCGTGGCGCGCTGCGCCAGCATCTCCAAGGCCAGCGCCCGCTCCTGGTTGCCCAGCGCAACGAGCGCGATATCCACCCGCTCGCGCCCGCTCAGCGTCGGCTCGGCGGCGTCGCGCGCGCTTGCCGCCGCGCTCCACGCCTCGTACGGCGCGATCGCCTCGGCCACCGCGGTGTCGGACAGGTTGTGCTGCTCGCCCATCGCCCGCACCGCCTCGCACATCTCCTGATACGACAGCGCCAGCACCTGGTCGCGCAGCACCCGGTCGCGCGGCGCCAGGCGGTCAAGCCCTAGCAGGCGGATCACCGGGCGCAGCGTCGTGCCGCTGACCAGCAGCGTGAACAGCAGCAAGCCGATCGCAAGCACCGCAACAAAGTGCTTGTCGGACGGCGAGAGCGCCGGGTGTTCCGTCACCGCCAGCGCCAGCGCCAGCGTCAGCGCGCCGCGCAGCCCGCCCCAGGCGATCGCCAGCCGGTAGGCGATGCTGATCGGCTCGGTCAGGCGCACCCAGCTCAGCGGCGGCAGCAGCGTGAACAGCACCAAGATGCGCGAGGCATAGGCGGTGACGACCAGCACCGCGATCAACAGTATGTCGCGCGGCGTGACATCGAGCACCAGCTTGGGGATCAGGATCGCCGCCATGATGAACACGAGCGAACGCGCCCAGAACGAGATCTGCTCCCACAGGTCGCCCAGAAACGCTCGGTTGTAGGGCGAGATCCGCGAGCGGCCGAAAAAGCTGATCGTCAGGCCCGCAGCGAGCGTCGAAACCACCCCGGATACGTGGAACAGGCGGTCGGCTATGACAAAGGCGAGATAGGCGGTCGCCACGGTCAGCGTCGATTCGGCGAGGCGGTCGTCGCGCAGCCAGGGAATCGCGGCCAGGAAAAGCCGGCCGATCACCACGCCAACCGCGGCGCCGCCGAGAAATGCGGCCACGAATTCGCGCGCTCCGAGCCAGATATCGGCCTGGTGCCCTTCCCCGATCATCCCCAGAAGAACGACGAACAGGGCGATTGCCGTGGCATCGTTTAGCAGCGCCTCGCCCTCGACAAGCCGGCTCAGCCGGGCGGGCGCGCCGACATCCCGGAACACCGCGATCACCGCGGCCGGGTCGGTGGTCGCGACCACGGCGCCGAGCACCAGGCACACGACGAGCGGCACGCCGGAAAGCGGCCACAGCGCAAACCCGACCGCCGCCGTCGTCACTAATGTCGCGATGATCGCCAGCAACAGAATCGGGGCCGCATCGTCGAGCATCCGCCGCACGTCGGTGGTGATCCCGGCCTCGAACACCAGCAGCGGCAGGAATACGTAAATGATCGTCTCGGCACTGATCGGCAGAGCGTCGAACAGATGTATGATGGCATCGAGATGGGCAAAGGCCGGATGGTCCGCCAGCAGGCGCGACGAAGCTCCGAGCGCAATCCCGACCACCGCGAGCAGGACGATAGACGGCAGTCGCAGTACCACCGACAGCGGCTGGATCGACGCGACGATCACCAGCAACAATGCGACGGTCAGCACGACCAGGGCGGCATCGAGCATCGGCACAAACTCGCAGCGGGATTTAAGCCTCCCGCGCCGTGGATTTGTCGATGCGCCCGGCCCGTAGTATCGAAATCGGCCGGGCGCGGCGAGGTTCGGGACCGCGCGGTACGGTTGCCCGCCCTGCCCTATTTGACCAGTTTGCCCTACTCGACCAGTTTGCCCTATTCGACCAGTTCGGGCTCCTGCGGCTCGGCCGAGGGCTCGCTCGCCGCCGTGCGCGGCTCGAAGGCGAAGGACAGCTTGTCTTCGTCCGGGTTACGCGACACCCGCACGATGCCGCCCTTGGCGAGCCGCCCGAACAGCAGTTCCTCGGCGAGCGGCTTCTTGATGTGCTCCTGGATCACGCGGGCCAGCGGACGCGCGCCGAACAGCGGATCGTAGCCCTTTTCGCCGAGCCAGGCGCGCGCGCTCGATGTCAATTCGATCGTCACGTTGCGGTCGGCGAGCTGCTCTTCGAGCTGGAGCACGAACTTGTCGACGACGCGGCCGATCGTCTCCGGCGACAGCGCCGCGAACGAGATGATGGCGTCAAGCCGGTTGCGGAACTCGGGCGTAAACATCCGGTTGATCGCTTCCTGGTCGTCGCCCTCGCGGATGCCGCTGCCGAAGCCGATCGCCGGCTTGGCCAGGTCTGAGGCGCCGGCATTGGTCGTCATGATCAGGATGACGTTGCGGAAATCGACATTCTTGCCGTTGTGGTCGGTCAGTTTCCCGTAATCCATCACCTGCAGCAGGATGTTGAACAGGTCCGGATGCGCCTTCTCGATCTCGTCGAGGAGCAGCACCGAGTGCGGGTGCTGGTCGATCGCGTCGGTCAAGAGGCCGCCCTGGTCGAACCCGACATAGCCCGGCGGCGCACCGATCAGGCGCGAGACCGTGTGCCGCTCCATGTATTCCGACATGTCGAAGCGGGTGATCTCGATCCCCATCGTGCGGGCGAGCTGCCGCGCAACCTCGGTCTTGCCGACGCCGGTCGGGCCCGAGAACAGGTACGAGCCGATCGGCTTTTCCGGGTCGCGCAGCCCGGCGCGGGCCAGCTTGATCGCCGAAACCAGTGCCTCGATCGCCTGGTTCTGGCCGAACACCATCGTCTGCAGGTCGCGCTGCAGGTTCAGCAGCACCTCGCGGTCGTCACGCGACACGCTCTTCGGCGGAATGCGCGCCATCGTCGCGATGCAGGCCTCGACCTCCTTGGCGGTGATCGTCTTGCGCCGCTTGCTCTCCGGCACCAGCATCTGCGCTGCGCCGGTCTCGTCGATCACGTCGATCGCCTTGTCGGGCAGTTTGCGGTCGCCAATGTAGCGGTGCGACAGCTCGACCGCCGCCTTGATCGCGTCGGCGGTATAGCGAACCTTGTGGTGACGCTCGTAATACGGTTTGAGCCCGCGCAGGATCTTGATCGAGTCCTCGATCGTCGGCTCGTTGACGTCGATCTTCTGAAAGCGCCGGACGAGCGCCCGGTCCTTCTCGAAATAGTTGCGATATTCCTTGTAGGTGGTCGAGCCGATGCAGCGGATGACGCCGCTCGCCAGCGCCGGCTTCAACAGGTTCGAGGCGTCCATCGCGCCGCCGCTGGTAGCGCCGGCGCCGATCACGGTGTGAATCTCGTCGATGAACAGGATCGCGCCGGGCTGCGCTTCGAGCTCGGACAACACCGCCTTCAACCGCTCCTCAAAATCGCCGCGATAGCGCGTGCCGGCCAAAAGCGAGCCCATGTCGAGCGCGAAAATCGTTGCGTTGAGCAGCACCTCGGGCACTTCGCGCCCGACGATACGGCGCGCCAGCCCCTCGGCAATCGCGGTCTTGCCGACCCCGGGGTCGCCGACATAGAGCGGGTTGTTCTTCGAGCGCCGGCAGAGGATCTGGATCGTCCGCTCGACCTCGGCCTCGCGCCCGATCAGCGGATCGATCTTGCCGCCCTTGGCCTTCTTGTTGAGGTTGACGCAATAGGCGTCGAGCGCGTCGTGGTTGCGCTTCTGCCCCTTGTCGCCGCGCTCCTCCTCCTCGGCGCCCTGGACCCGGCGCGCCTCCGAGCGTCCCGGTGCCTTGGCGATGCCGTGCGAGATGTAGTTGACCGCATCGAACCGGGTCATGTCCTGCTCTTGCAGGAAATATACGGCATGGCTTTCGCGCTCGGCGAACATCGCCACCAGCACGTTGGCGCCGGTCACCTCCTCGCGGCCGGACGACTGCACATGGATCGCCGCGCGCTGCAGCACGCGCTGAAAGCTGGCGGTCGGCTTGGCGTCTTCGCTGTGGCTGGCGACGAGATTGGTCAGCTCGTTGTCGACGTAGGTGGCGACCTCGCGGCGCAGTCGGTCGACATCGACGCTGCAGGCACGCAGAACGGCGATCGCGTCCTGGTCCTCGGTCAGCGCGAGCAACAGATGCTCCAGCGTAGCGTATTCGTGGCGCCGCTCGTTTGCGAAACCGAGCGCCCGATGCAGCGACTTCTCAAGGTTGCGTGACAGCACGCCCAGATCCTTCCTGCCGGTGCCTAGTCCTTTTCCAGCGTGCACTGCAGCGGATGCTGGTGCTGCCGGGCGAAATCCATCACTTGGGTCACCTTGGTTTCGGCCACCTCATAGGTGTAAACACCGCAGATACCGACTCCTCGCTTGTGCACGTGGAGCATGATCCGCGTCGCTTCCTGGCGACTCTTGGCGAAAAACCGTTCGAGGATGTGAACGACGAATTCCATCGGCGTATAGTCGTCGTTCAGCATCAACACCTTGTACATCGACGGCTTCTTCGTCTTCGGCTTGGCTTTGACGATGACGCCGGTACCCGGCCCGCCTTCTCGTTGTCCGTTGTCGCTCATCTCGCTCCGCGCCGGCCGCGATGCTCGTATTCCTCATGATATGGGGTTTGCGCGGTTCCGGGAAATGCTTTTACCTCGTGACGGTCACTCACTGCGATAGGGCCGCGCCAGCAGGCGCTCTATCATGTTGTCGATCGTCATGCCCCGGTGCAGCACGGCCTCGACGGCCTCGGCGATCGGCATCTCGATATCGAGGCTCGCTGCCAGCCGGGTGATCGCTGCGGCGGTCGCCACCCCCTCAACGACCGATCGGCGGCCGGCCAGCGCCTCGGCGAGGCTGTCGTCGCGCCCCAGCGCCACTCCCAGCGCATGATTGCGCGATTGCGTCGCAGCGGTGCAGGTCAGCACCACGTCGCCAAGGCCCGACAGGCCGCGAAACGTGTCGGCCTGGCCGCCCTTGGCGATGCCGAGCCGAGCGATCTCGGCGAGCCCGCGAGTGATCAGCGCCGCCCGCGCATTTTCGCCGAGAGCGCGGCCATCGGTGATGCCGCAGGCGATGGCGAGCACATTCTTGGCAGCGCCGCCGATCTCGGCGCCGATCGGGTCTTCCGAGAGATAGGGGCGGAAGCGCGGCGTGCCGAGCGCCGCCATGAAATCGCGGGCAAGGTTCGGGTCGCGGCTGGCGATCGTCACCGCGGTCGGCTGGTCGCGCGCGACCTCGGCGGCGAAGCTCGGGCCGGAGAGCACCGCGACCGGCGCGGCCGGCGCCAGTTCGGCGGCGAGTTCCGACATCGTCTTCAGCGACCCGTGCTCGATCCCCTTGGCGCACAGCAGCAGCGGCAGCCCCGGCTCGAGGAGCGGCACCAGCGCGCAGAGGACGCCACGCAAGAATTGCGCCGGCACCACCAACAGCGCCGCCTCGGCGCGGTCGAGCGCGGCGGCCTGATCGGCGGTCGCGGCGATCCGCGGGTCGAGTGCGACGCCGGGCAGATACACCGGGTTTTCGTGCCGCTGATTGACCGTCGCCACAATATCCGGGTCGCGCGCCCACAGCACCGGTGCAGCCCCGGCGCGCGCCGCCACGGTCGCGAGCGCGGTGCCCCAGGCGCCGCCGCCAAAAATCGCCAGCCGCGTCATCCGAGCCGCCGCTCTTCGCGATGCGCGGTCGCCGCCGGGTCGAGCGGCCAGCGCGGCCGCACCGGCGCGTCGAGCCCGTCGACCAGGCCGAGCCGCAGCCGTTCGAGCCCGGCCCAGGCGATCATCGCGCCGTTGTCGGTGCATAGCGCGGGCGGCGGCGCGACAAAATCGAGGCCGGATTCCGCCGCCAGCGCCGCGAGCCGCCGCCGCAGCCGCGTGTTGGCGGCGACCCCACCGCCGGTGACCAGGCTGCGGCCCTCGGGATAGTGCCGCGCAAACCAGGCGAGCGCATGGCCGGTGCGGTCGGCGAGCGTGTCGCAGATCGCCGCCTCGACCGCAGCGGCGAGATCGGCGACGTCGCGATCACCCAGCGCCGGCGCCCGCTCGACGATCTCGCGCACCGCCGTCTTGAGCCCGGAAAACGAGAAATCGCAGCCGCTTCGCCCCTTGAGCGGCCGCGGCAGCGGAAACCGGCGGGAATCGCCGTCGCGCGCCGCGCGCTCGATCGCCGGGCCGCCGGGATAGCCGAGCCCCAGCAGCTTCGCGGTCTTGTCGAAGGCTTCGCCGGCCGCGTCATCGAGCGTGCCGCCGAGCTGCGTGAAGCGGCCGACCCCGGTGCAGGCCAGCAGCTGCGAATGCCCGCCCGAGACCAGCAGCAGCAGATAGGGAAACGCCACCCCGTTGCTGAGCCGCGCGGTCAGCGCATGCGCTTCGAGGTGATTGACCGCGACATACGGCTTCTGCGCCGCCCAGGCGATGCCCTTGCCGGCCATCGTGCCGACCAGCAACCCGCCGATCAGGCCCGGCCCGGCCGACGCCGCCACCGCGTCAATATCGCCGAGCGTGGTCTCCGCTTCGGCGAGGGCGCGACGGATCAGGCTTTCGACATGGTCGAGATGGGCGCGCGCCGCGATCTCGGGCACCACGCCGCCATAGGGCGCGTGCTCGGCAAGCTGCGACTGTACCAGGTTGGCACGAATCCGCGGCCCGGCGTGGCCGTGATCCTCGACGACCGCAACCGCGGTCTCGTCGCAGCTCGTCTCGATGCCGAGGACGGTAAGGCGCTGGCGCAGCATTGATCCCAAATGGGGCCGACGCGCCTGACCCTCAAGCCGCACCAACGACATTCTGGGTCGTCCGATCCAGGAAAGCAGACCAATCCGCACCGGGCGCAAGCCGCCTGATTTTAAGAAACCCTTTCGTCTCTTTCGTCTCTTTCGTCTCTTTCGTCTCTTTCGTCTCTTTCGTCGCTCCGCCCTCATCCTGAGGTCGGCTCGAAGGATGAAAACCTTCGATGCCGAGGGCTCGCCGAGGGTGATGGTATGCCGGAGGGGACGCCGGTCATCGTTCGGTCGGTTCGCGGCGCACAGCTGCTTGTTGAAGACATCGACGGAACGAGCGTCGGCTCCCCCGAATCCCGTCGGTAGAGTCTCCGCGCCCCATGCCGCAGGCGCTACGCCGCGGCGACAACGAACGTGGCGGCATGGAGATTCCAGCTGCCGTCCTCAGCGACCTTGAAATGCTCGCGCACCGCCGCTGGCGCGCCGGCCAACAGCGAGCGGATCGCCTCGGCGTGGGCAGGCGGCGTGCGGGTGCGCGCGACCCACACGGGAAAATCCATCCACAGCGTGCGCCGCGTGACGCTGGTCATCGCAAAGCCTGAGCGGGCCAGTGCGGCGACCCATTCGGCGACGCTGTAATCGCGCACGTGCGAAATGTCGCGCAATAGCTCGATTGCCTGCAGGTGGCTGTCGAGCACCGGATCGGCCGGGGTGACCGCATCGACGAAGATGGCGCGGCCGCCCGGCTTCAGCACCCGCCGCGCCTCGCGCAATCCGGCCTCCAAATTCTGCCAGTGATGTGCGGTGAACCGGCACAGCACGGCATCGAATTCGCCGTCGGCAAACGGCAGGCTCTCGGCGGCTGCCTGACGCACGCTGATATTGCCGAGGCCACGCTCGGCCGCGGTCGCGACGACCGCCTCCAGCATCCCGGGGGTCACATCGCAGGCGACGATCTCGCCGACATGCGGCGCCGCGCGATAGCTGACATGACCGCCGCCGCAGCCGAGATCGAGTGCCCGGCCGATCCCCTGCCCGCGCAGTTCGGCCTCGATCTGGTCGAGATCGGCGCCGGCGCTGTGCACCGCGCTGGTGACGTAATCGCTGGCCCGCGCCCCATATTGGGCGGCAGCAAATGCTTGTTGTGAGGTGCGCATGATCGGCCTCTCGTGGTGGAGGCGCGAACATCCCACGATCCCGGTACCGGAATAAGGACAGAGGTTATCGTGGGATAAATACTGCCATGCTCGACCGGCGCCGCTGCTTGCGGCGCGGCCCGCCGGATATTATTCCTTGATCTCAGCCTCGTAGGTCTTCAGTACCTTATCGGTCGTCGCGTCGATCTCGAGCAGCTTGACCGTGTAGCCCCATAGCGACGAGGTATAGCGCAGCACCGCGCGGCACGTCTTGTCTTCGAGCAACACCCCGTCATGCGCATAATGAGCGAGGACGAGGCAGCGGTCGCCGGTCAGGTCGACATCGACGACCTGAATATCAGGCTCACGCCGCGACAGATCGTATTGCCGCGACAGCGCGCTGCGGATGCGGCGATAGCCCCAATCGTCGTGGATCGCCTCGACCTTCAGCGCCGGCTTGCTGGCATCGTCGGAAATGTGGAACAGCTTGAACCGGCGGATCATTGCCGGGCTCAGGTACTGCAGGATAAAGCTTTCGTCGCGATAGTTGGCCCAGGCGTGGCGCAGCACGCCAAACGGGTCGCCGCACCCGGCGATGTCGGGGAACCATTCGCGGTCTTCCGGCTTCGGGTCGGTGCAGATGCGCTGGATGTCGCTCATCATCTCGAAGCCGAGAGCATAGGGGTTGATACCGCTGAATCGCGGATCGTCGAACCCCGGCTGAAACACGACGCTCGAATGCGAATGCAGGAACTCGAGCATCGAGCCTTCGGAGATCAGCCCGCGCGCGTGCAGCCGGTTCATGATCTCGTAGTGGACGAACGTGGCGCAGCCTTCGTTCATCAGCTGCAGCTGCTTCTGCGGATAGAAATACTGCGACACGAGCCGCACGATGCGGATCAGCTCGCGCTGCCAATCGTGCAGCCGTGGCGCGCGCTTCTCGATGAAATAAAGCAGATTCTCCTCGGGCAGGCCAAGCTGGTGCTTGACGTCGACGCGCTGGGCTTCGGCCTCGCCGGAATCTTCCTTGTCGCTATCGGCGACCGGCACGGTGCGCCACAGATCGTTGTAGGTCGCCTCGTCATAGGCGCGCCGTTCTTCGGTCCGGCGCCGCTCCTCGGCGAGATTGGGACGCGAGCGGTGGGCGTAGCGGTTGACCCCCTGGTCCTTCAGCGCGTGCGCCGCGTCGAGCACCCGCTCGACCGCTTCGAGCCCGTATTTCTCTTCGCATTGGGTGACATAGTCGCGCGCGAAACTCAGGTAATCGAGGATGCCGTCGGCATCGGTCCACTGCCGGAACAGGTAGTTGTTCTTGAAAAAGTGGTTGTGACCGACTGCCGCGTGCGCCATGACCAGGGTCTGCATGGTCATGGAGTTCTCTTCCATGATGTAGCAGATCACCGGGTTGGAATTGATCACGATCTCGTAGGCCAGGCCCTGCAGCCCCTTGCGGTAGAGCGTCTCGTGATAGGCGAAGCGCTTGCCGAAGCTCCAGTGCCGGTACATCAGCGGCAGGCCGACCGAGGCATAGGCGTCGAGCATCTGCTCCGAGGTGATGACCTCGATCTGCACCGGATAGAAATCGAGCCCCAGCTCGTCGATGGCGATCCGCTCGATCACCTCATAGACCCGCCGCAGACTGCCGAAATCCCAGTTAGACTCGGTGAAGAGCGGCGCCTCCGCCTCGAGCCCGGCAGGGCCGAGATAGCGCGTATCAGGCACGGACGCCCCCCTTGGCAAACAGCTCGTGAAACACCGAAAAGATCTGCGCCGGGTCGCCGACCCGCCGCATCGCGAAATGGGCGTGCGCCGGCGCGACCTCGCTATAGGCGCGCCACAGATCGCTGTCGCGCGACAGGCCTGACAATCCGCCGCCCATTCCGTCGCCGACCTCGACATAGGCGAAATACTGGCACAGCGGCAGCACCTCGCCGCCGAGCAGCGAAACGCAGCGGCCGCTGTCGGCACCGTAATTGTCGCCGTCCGAGGCCTGCGCGCCATAGATGTTCCAGCGGTCGGTCGGATAGCGCGAGCGGGCGATCTCCAGCATCTTGTCGAGCGCGGTCGACACCACGGTGCCACCGGTCTCGCGGCTGTAGAAAAACGTCTCCTCGTCGACCTCTTCCGCCGTCGAGGTATGGCGGATGAACACCACGTCGACATGGCGATAGCGCCGCACCAGGAACACATGCAGCAGCATGAAGAACCGCTTGGCGAGGTCCTTCATCGCCTCGGTCATCGAGCCCGACACGTCCATCAGGCAGAACATCACCGCTTCGGTATTGGGCTTCGGCACCCGGTCGAACCGGCGATAGCGCACGTCGATCGGGTCGATATAGGGGATGATCTTGTTGCGCCGTTCGCTGCGTTCGAGCGCCTGCACCAGCTCCGCCAGCTCTTTCTCGACGGCCCCACGGGCGCGCGCCTCTTCAAGCGCTTCGCGCAACGCCTCGATCTCGGGCAGCTTCGGCCGGCGCAGCGCGATGCGGCGCGCCATGCTGTTGCGCATCGTGCGCGGCACGCTGAGGTTCGAGGGGCTGCCGGTAACGGTATAGCCGGCGCGCTGGAGGTCGACCGCGGTCGTGTCTTTGAGGCTCTTCTTCACCAAATCGGGAAGTTCGAGGTCCTCAAAGAACAGGTCGAGAAACTCCTCCTTCGACAGCGTGAACTCGAACGCGTCGTCGCCGCCGCCGTCGGGGCTGCCTTCCGATCCGCCGCGGCCCTCGCCGCCGTTGGGCCGCGGGATCTCATCGCCGCGCACGAACTCCTTGTTGCCGGGCACGACGATGTCGTTGCGCCCGGTGCGCCGGCTGTGGTGAAACAGCGGCTCGGTGATGCCGCGTGTCGGGATCGCCACCTTTTCGCCCTGGGCGACATCGGCGACCTTGCGCTTGCGCAGAGCGTCCTGCACCGCGGATTTGACCTCGACCCGGGCGCGCGCCAGAAACCGTTGACGGTTGCTGAGGCTCTTGCCCTTCGGGTTGGGGCGACGATCGACAATGTTCATCGACACCTCTCCAGGCCGGGGGCGTGCCCCGACACTCTACCCGGCCTTATTCACCCGCATGTACCACTCGACCAGCCGGCGGACCTGCCGCTCGGTGTAGCCGCGGGAGACCATGCGCTCCAGGAAATCAGCATGCTTCTTCTCGGTATCCGAATCTTTCTTCGAACCAAAGCTGATCACCGGCAGCAGATCCTCGACCTGGCTGAACATTCGCCGCTCGATCACCTCGCGCAGCTTCTCGTAAGACTGCCACGACGGGTTGCGACCATGCGCCGCGCGTGCCCGCAACGCAAACTTGACCACCTCGTTTCGGAAATCCTTTGGGTTGGCGATGCCGGCCGGCTTCTCGATCTTCGAAAGCTCCTGGTTCAACAGCTCGCGGTTCATCAGCTGCCCGGTATCCGGGTCCTTGTAGTCGCTGTCCTCGATCCACGCATCGGCATAGGCGACATAGCGGTCGAACAGGTTCTGCCCATAATCCGAATAGGATTCCAGATAGGCCTTCTGGATTTCATGGCCGATGAACTCGGCATAGCGCGGCGCCAGTTCGGCCTTGATAAAGTTGAGGTACTTCTTCTCGATATCATCCGGGAACTGCTCGCGCCAGATCGCCTGTTCGAGCACATACATCATGTGCACCGGGTCGGCGGCGATCTCCTGCGTGTCGAAGTTGAACGTGCTCGACAGAACCTTGAAGGCGAACCGGGTCGAAATCCCGTCCATGCCTTCGTCGACGCCGGCGGCGTCGCGGTATTCCTGGGTCGATTTCGCCCGCGGGTCGGTGTCCTTGAGGCTCTCGCCGTCGTAGACCCGCATCTTTGAGTACAGGTTCGAGTTCTCGTGCGCCTTGAGGCGCGACAACACGCAAAACCGCGACAGGATGTCCAGCGTCGACGGGGCGCACGCCGCGGCGGACAACTCGCTGTTCTGCAGCAGCTTCTCGTAGATGTGGCGCTCTTCGGTGCTGCGCAGGCAGTACGGCACCTTGACGACCGAGATGCGGTCGATGAAGGCCTCGTTGTTCTTGTTGGTCTTGAAGGTCTGCCACTCGGATTCGTTCGAGTGCGCCAGGATGATGCCCTGATACGGGATGCCGCCGATGTTTTCGGTGCCGCCGTAATTGCCTTCCTGCGTCGCGGTCAAGAGCGGGTGCAGCATCTTGATCGGCGCCTTGAACATCTCGACGAATTCCATCAACCCCTGCGTCGTGCGGTTGAGCCCGCCCGAGAAGGAATACGCGTCGGGATCGTTCTGGCTGTACATCTCCAGCTTGCGGATATCGACCTTGCCGACGAGGCTGGCGACATCCTGGTTGTTTTCGTCGCCGGGCTCGGTCTTGGCGACGCAGATCTGCTTGAGCCGCGACGGCTGCAGGCGGATCACGCTGAATTTCGAGATGTCGCCGCCGAATTCATCGAGCCGCTTTACCGCCCACGGCGAGATCGTGCCGGTGAGGCGCCGGTGCGGGATTTTGTAGCGCTTCTCCAGCTCGTCGCCGAGCGTCACCGGGTCGAACAGGCCGAGCGGGCTTTCGAAGACCGGGCTGATCTCCTTGTCGGCCTTGAGGACGTAGACCGGCTCCTTCTCCATCAGCTGCTTCAGCCGCTCGGCGAGCGATGATTTGCCGCCGCCGACCGGGCCCAGCAGATAAAGCACCTGCTTGCGCTCTTCGAGCCCCTGCGCGGCATGGCGAAAGAAGCCGACGATCCGCTCGATCGTCTCTTCCATGCCGTAGAAATCTTCGAACGCCGGATAAACCTTTATCGTGCGGTTCATAAAGATCCGGCCCAGCCGCGGATCCTGGCTGGTGTCGACCATCTTGGGCTCACCGATCGCCTTCAGCAGGCGCTCGGCCGGGCCGGCGTAGTAAGCCGAGTCGTCCGAGCACGCGCGCAGATAGTCGTCAAGCGACATCTCTACTTCACGGCGATTCTCGTAAAGCCGCGCATAGAGCCCGAAAATTTCGTCATCAGCCCGCATCTTGCACCTCTATCCACGGCGATCGCGCCCTAACCGGCCGTGCCGCCATAGGGAAAACCACCTGCAGCCGAAAAAAGTCCACGGCTTCGCCCGGCCATTTGCCGCTTGACCACGAGCATCCCCTGCCCAACGACCGCCGTGACATCACGAACGCCTCGTGTAAGACATCGTCCCCTATGTCGTCGACGCAATCGCCATGCCAAGGTTTTGTGGCGAGGCTACGGCAGCGTCGTTAACATTTCGCTCACGATCGCGCAGTCCGCGGCACCGGGGCCCACCTCTTGTTCGACGATTGGCAGAAGCCCTTTACGACAAGATATGGTGGTCCGAATCGATATGCCAATCAGCATATATGACGGTCCGGCGAATCCAATCCCCATTTGCCGCGAATGGCCGCCCAGCCCCCCGGCGATCAAGCGTGTCCCTCTCATTCCGGCCATGCGAAAATATCGCGCCCGG